>Ga0209070_100077_pt1 | contig 146892 bp, 96 predicted proteins | sample SynthPrep_5_END__FD_187205 | JGI IMG/M metagenome (GOLD analysis project Ga0209070, IMG submission 187205) | Synthetic microbial communities from Ohio, USA - SynthPrep_5_END_DS10_MetaG (SPAdes) (version 2) | ecosystem: Engineered > Bioreactor > Aerobic > Activated sludge | place: USA: Ohio... | reverse complement strand
GCCCAGCAGAGCGGATTTTGTTTGGTAGGCGCGATTGGACTCGAACCAACGACCCCCACCATGTCAAGGTGGTGCTCTAACCAACTGAGCTACGTGCCTGCTGTGAGGCGGCATTCTACGGAATTCCGGAGGGGTGTCAACACCTTTTTTCACCTAACCCTATGAATATGCAAAATATTTAATTTCGGCTCGCCGACGCAGATTTTCCGGTGGCTGGCGGAGGTTTTTCAACTCGGGTAGGATCGACGCACTCGTAAAATATATTAAACAGAGGCTGCAGGATGGCGAACACCCCTTACCCAGAGTCTTATTACGCTGCGTCGGCCAATGCCGTACCGCCCCGCCCTGCCTTGCAGGATGATGTGGAGACGGACGTCTGTGTGATCGGCGCCGGGTATACCGGATTGTCCTCAGCGCTGTTCCTGTTGGAGAACGGTTTTCGCGTCACCGTGCTGGAGGCGGCCAAGGTCGGGTTCGGCGCCTCCGGGCGTAATGGCGGGCAGATCGTTAACAGTTATAGCCGTGACATTGATGTGATCGAACGCAGCGTCGGGCCGAAGCAGGCGCAACTGCTCGGGCAGATGGCATTCGAAGGTGGCCGGATCATTCGCGAGCGCGTGGCCAAGTACAACATCCAGTGCGACCTGAAGGACGGCGGCGTGTTCGCCGCGCTGACGGCCAAACAGATGGGCCACCTGGAATCGCAGAAGCGCCTCTGGGAGCGCTTCGGTCATACGCAACTGGAACTGCTCGATCAGCGCCGCATTCGCGAAGTGGTTGCGTGCGATCAGTACGTCGGAGGCATGCTCGACATGAGCGGTGGGCACATCCACCCGCTGAACCTTGCGCTGGGCGAAGCGACGGCGGTCGAGTCTCTCGGCGGCACGATCTATGAACAGTCACCCGCCGTGCGCATCGAGCGCGGCGCGAACCCAGTTGTACACACGCCGCAGGGCAAGGTCAGGGCCAAATTCATCATCGTCGCGGGCAATGCCTACCTCGGTAATCTGGTGCCGGAGCTTGCGGCCAAATCGATGCCGTGCGGCACGCAAGTCATCACCACCGAGCCACTGGGTGATGAGCTGGCGAAAGCGCTGCTGCCGCAGGACTACTGCGTCGAAGACTGCAATTACCTGCTCGACTACTACCGCCTCACGGGCGACAAACGCCTGATCTTCGGCGGCGGCGTGGTGTATGGCGCGCGCGATCCGGCGAACATCGAAGCAATCATCCGCCCGAAAATGCTCAAGGCCTTCCCGCAGCTCAAGGATGTGAAGATTGACTACGCCTGGACCGGAAACTTCCTGCTGACCCTGTCGCGCTTGCCTCAGGTTGGACGCCTGGGCGACAACATCTATTACTCGCAAGGCTGCAGCGGCCATGGCGTGACATACACGCATTTGGCAGGCAAGGTCCTCGCCGAAGCGTTGCGCGGCCAGGCCGAGCGTTTTGATGCGTTTGCCGATTTGCCGCACTATCCGTTCCCCGGCGGACAACTGTTGCGCACGCCGTTTGCCGCACTGGGTGCGTGGTATTACGGGCTACGCGATAAATTCGGGATGTAAAAAAGGGCCGCTGATCGCGGCCCTATTTATTGAACTCAGCACTCAGAGCTGATCCCGAGCAATCCCGCTACGGATCCGCAGGATATCCGCCAGCACCGCCAAGGCAATTTCCGCTGGCGTCTTGCTGCCGAGGTTAAGGCCAATCGGCGCATGAATCCGCGCCAACTCCGCCTCGCCCAAGCCGCCAATCCGACGCAAACGCTCGAAGCGCTTCTGTGACGTCTGCAGCGAGCCCATCACGCCAATGTAGAACGCTTCGGTGCGCACCGCCTCCATCATCGCCAGGTCATCGATACGCGGATCGTGAGTGAGCGCTACGACCGCCGTGTCACGATGACAGCCACCGCCAGCAATAAACACCGACGGCAACTGCCGACGAATCTCCACGCCATCCAGCACCACGCCTTCAAGCACCTCGTCGCGCGGATCGCAGAGAATCACCTCAAAACCCAATCCAACGGCAAACTCGGCACACGCTTGCGCCACACTGGAATACCCGGCGAGCAACAAGCGCTGCGCCGCGCCAACGCGAATGCACACCCGATCAATCTCACGCTCAATCCGCGCACCCTGCTCGCGATCAGCGAACAGACTGCGCGCACCGCTGGCCAGATCGACCTCGCGAATCAAACGGCGCTGACCGAGCAGCGCCGACTCCAATTCACGCAGATGCGCCTGCACCTCGCAGTCGGCGTCAAATTTCTCTACCAATACATCAAGGATGCCACCGCAGGGCAGACTGACCCGCGAGCGCGGATCGTCGCCTTCGCCGTAACGCACGACATTCACCGCATCGAGAAACGCACCTTCGGCGACGCGCTCGAGAAAATCCTCCTCGACGCAGCCGCCGGACAGCGAACCGATCCACTGTCCGCTGTCATTCACTGCCAGCAGCGAACCCGGCGCACGCGGTGCCGAGCCGTAAGTGGTCAGCACAGTGCAGAGCCAGATGCGCTGCCCCGCCACCGACCACTCCAGCGCTCGCCGCACCACTTGTAGATCGAGATGCTGCATGTCAGTGCGCCTTGTGCTCGATGGACGGTGCGTCGGCTTGCAGCTTCTGCACTTCACTCACCGCCAACTCAGCGGATTGACCACCCCAACCTTGACGCAGGTAGTTGAGCAGATCAGTCAGTTGCTCAGGACTGAGCTTGCCAGCGAAGCCCGGCATCGGTTGCATGTGCTCGAACCCGGAAAACTTCTGCTCGCCGATACCATCCTCGATCACGCGCAACAGGTTGCGTGGGTCTTCCAGACGCAACGTGGTATTACCGCGCATGGCCACCGCGATATGCGGCTTGCCTTCGCCACCGACCGCATGGCAACCGGCGCAGACGTTCAGGTATTCCTGCTGGCCGCGCTGGGCGCTGGCGCTGAGTTTCTCTACGGGCACTTCAACGAGGACTTTGGCTGCCGGCGGTTTATCGCCGAGCAGGAACGTCGCCATCGCCGCCAGGTCCACATCGCTCAGGCCTTGGGTGCTGTTGTGAAACACCGGAAACATCTCGTTGAACATCGTCCCCTGCGCACTCATGCCGTGCTTGAGGAACGTGGCCAGATCCTGCTCGTTCCAACCGCGAGTGGCCAGATCGGTGGCCAGCAGGCTCGGCGCCAGATAACCATTGAGGATGCCGCCCGTGAGGCGCTTGTCCAGTTGCATCGCACCCGGCAGACCGCGCGGAGTGTGGCATTCGCCGCAGTGACCGAGCACTTCGACCATGTACTGGCCACGCTTCCAGGCTTCGCTTTTACCTTCGGCCGGCTCCAGCTTCAGCGCTTTGCCGTACATCATGTTCCAGCCAATCAGGCCCGGACGCACGTTGAACGGAAAGCTCAGACTGGTGACCGGGGCTGGGCGCTCGATCGGCTCGATGGTTTTCAGGTAGGCATGGATCGCATCCGAATCTGCACGCGGCATCAGGTGATACGAGGTATACGGCATCGCCGGATACAGGTTTGCGCCATCGCGACGCTTGCCTTCGGTCAGCGCGGCGAAGAACTCGTCATCGTTGTACAGACCGATGCCGTGCTCTTTGCTCGGGGTGATGTTGGTGCCATAGATCGTGCCGAACGGCGAGACGATCGGCAGGCCACCCGCAAACGGCGCGCCGCCGGCCGCGGTGTGGCAAGCCATGCAGTCGGCAGCGCGGGCAAGGTACTCGCCGCGCTTGACCTGATCATCGGCGTGGGCAAACAACACCGGCGCAGCGAGGCCGACCGCCAGGGTCATGCGGGTCAGAAAAAGCTTCATGCTTAACCCTCCTTGACCAAGCCGAGATCGGTCAGCACGTTGCGGGTGGCGTTGTAATAACGCACGTACCCGGTGCAACGGCAGACGTGGTGGCCGAGGCTGTCCTCGATGACTTGTTCGAGCTTGCTCTGCACGGTCGGCTGGCGTTGCAGCTTTTCCACCAGCACGGTCGCGGCGTTGACGAAGCCCGGTGCGCAGTAGCTGCACTGGAAGGCGAACTCGTCGACGAAGCGCTGCTGGATCGGGTTCAGCTCAGTGACCTGGCCCGACTCGTCACGCTTGGCGTGGGATTCGATGGTGCGGACTTTCTTGCCTTCGAAGTAATGTGCGCCGGTGATGCAGGTGCGCACTTCTTCGCTGGTGCCGTCCGGGTTGTCGACGATCACCACGCAGGCGTGGCAGATGCCCTGGCCGCAGCCCAGACGCGAACCGGTGAGGTTTTTGTATTCGTGCAGGTAGTCGATCATCGGCAGGTCATCAGGGATGTCCACCGGGCCGACGGATTGACCATTGAGGGTCAGTTGAAGCGGACGGTTAGCCATTGAGGGCCTCCTTGATGCGCGCAGCAGTGATTGGTAGATCGCGAACACGTTTACCGATGGCGTGCGCCACGGCGTTACCGATGGCACCGACAATCGGGATCATCACCACTTCGGCGATGCCTTTCGACGGATCACTTGGCGACAGCGCCGGGAGAATCTCTGACGTCTGTTTCCACACCGCAACGTGGCGCGCCATCGGCAGACGGTAACGGTTGAAGTTCCAGTCACCCTCCCCCGGTCCACCTTCGTACAGCGGCATCTCTTCCATCAAGGCGTGGCCGATGCCCATGGCGATACCGCCTTCGAGCTGGCCCTTGACCAGCTCTTCGACCAGCACACGACCGCACTCGACCCACGAATGGTGATTGAGCACTTCTACATCCAGCGAGCCCTTGTTGACCTTCAGCTCGACCAGCGTGGCGACCGGGCTGTAGTAAGTCACCGCAGCGTTGTTCAACTGCACAACCGGGTAATTGATGTTCTGGCGATCCAACAGATGGAAACCAGACGTGGTCATCAACGCTTTCTTCGCTTTCGGCGCGCCGTCACCGTATTTCACGGCGAGACCATCGAGCGGCAGACGCTCGCGTACACCGTCGATGCTGTATTCAGCTTCAGCCCAGCTCCAGCGGTTGAATGCGTGAACGGTGGCGCCGGTCACCAGGCCACGCTCGTGAGCGTGCTTGGCCAGCTCTTCGAAGCTCAGCGGCTGCATGCCGTTGGCGGTGAGCTTGCCGTCGACCCAGTGCGCATCTTCGCGACGCACCACGTAAGGGTTGGCTTGACCGCCGTAAGGACCCTGACGCCAGATTTCCATGGCCGCCGGCCACAAACCGTTGTTGAACAGCACGCGCGCCGCTTCACGGGTGGCATGGCTGAAGTAGTACGCCGAGTTGGTCGCAGACGAAGCCGAAGCCAACTTGCCGACCCAGCGCGGGTTGCGCAGCAGGTTGTCCTGCTCGGCTTGGCTCATGATGTAAGGGTTGCCGCTGGTGATCAGCTGCATTTCCTTCCATTCGGTTTCGCCGGTCTTCACTTCGTGCGCCGGGCTGCCGAGGAAATCGGCCACGACCAGGGCTTGCGAGGTGGACATGCCGGTGCCGATTTCAATGCCGATGTGGCGCAAGGTGATGCGACCGTCAACAGTGAATTCGATGCTGGCCATCGGCGCTTCGGAACCGGTGCCGAAGTCTTTCTGGCAAATGGCGAAACCAACGCCATACCAGTTGTCCGGGTCGGCGGCTTCACGCTGTTTCTTGATCGCGTCGCGGTTTTTCCAGACCTCGTGCACCGAGGCCTTGTCGAGAATCTCGTGCAGGCGCAGCGCACCGGCCGGGATCGCGCCCTGAGTGTTTTTCATGCCGGAACGCAGGGCGTTCTTGCGACGCAGGTCGATGGCATCGACACCGAGGCGGTTGGCGATTTCATCGACCATCATCTCGGTCGCCGCCATGCTTTGCAGGGTGCCGTAACCGCGCATCGAACCGGCCTCAACGCCACGCGAGTGGTAGGCGGTGACTTGCAGATCGTTCTGCGGCATGTAGTAGATCGACTGCGCGGCCGTGGCGCCAACCGCCGCTACCGATGGGCTGTAGTTGATCCGGCCGCCACCGTCGACGCTCATTTCAGCGCGGAAAATTTTGAAGCTGTAGTCGTTCTTGTCCACCGCCAATTGATAGCGGATGTCGAACGGGTGACGCTTGATGCCGCTCTGGAACTGCTCGTAACGATCGTTGGCCAGACGCACTGGCACGCCGGCGCCGTACAGCGCAGCAAGGGCTGCGTAGTAAACGAAGATGTTGTGGTCTTTGGAACCGTAACCGACGGTGTAACCCGGGTGCATGTTCAGATTGTCGAGGCCGAAGCGCGACGGCGCGATCATTTTCGCGGTCTCGGTCGCCGCTTCCAATGGGCACTGGGTGGCCACCACGAAGTGCAGGGTTTTGGTTTTCGGGTCGTACCAGCCGTTGCCGTTGTCCGGCTCCATCGCGGCCGGCTCGATCGACGGGGTTTTGTAGCGCTCGTCGAACACCAGCCAGTTGTCCGGAGGGGTATCGATCTCTTTCTTCATGCGATCGGCGTAGAACAGGCCGCGCTCGGTCAGATTGCCGTGCAGGTTCGGCTGGGAATTCCACACCGGACGACGGTTTTTCAGCATCGGAAAGAGGATCGAGTCCTTGAGGCTGGCGAACTCATCTTCATCAGCCGAGGTCGCACCGCCGACGCGTACGTAGCGGAAGCTGCCGTAGGGGTCGCCTTCGTAGAACGGCACTTGTGCACCGTAACGGATTGCTTTGTCATTGAATTTGAGTTTGTTCTTGGCCTGGCGGAAACGCTCGAAATCGTTCCAGATCAGGATTGCCACCGGGTGACCGATGAACATCGGCACTTTGCCTTCTGGCAGCAGTGGATCCGGCGCGTGCTCTTCGGGGAAGACGATGCCGTCCTTGTCCAGATCAGCGGCAGTAACAATGCGGTCAGGCTGCAAGTCAGCGCCAAGCCACGACAGGTCGTAGCCGTCGTAGATGCGGTCAGCCTTGATGGTTTTCAGCAGCATGGCGTGGCCTTGCTGCTCGGGCCAGCCCGGCATGTCCTTGGAACGGATGTCGCGGGCAAAGACTTTGCTGCCGCAGACCTTGGACAGTGCGTCGTTACGCTGACGCGCCTTGCCGTTGCTGCCGAGCCACTTCTCGGACGGCACGGTGACAGTGTTTTCCATCAAGGCAGCCAGCGCCTGACTGCTGAGCGGCGTGAGCGTGACGCTCACACCCGCCACCAGCCCGCCCTGGAGAAACGAGCGCCGGGATATTTCACGGTTGGACATGGATCATCCTCTGGGCGGTTATGTGTCCGCCCTTCTGGTTATCTACTGGGGAATCTCGAGTCTTGCAGAAGCCTTTCTTGGCTAAACGAAAGGCGTGATGACAGTGCAAAGCTGACCGAAAGGTTAACTTTAAAGGTTTCTGCGCTCGCAGCAAACAACCAGTTACAAAAATTTGACTAAAGGATCAGAAAATCAATGCGACGTGAGACCGCAGCAGATTACCAAACCAATAGATATCCCCCCTGTGGGAGCGAGCCTGCTCGCGAAGGCGTAGTGTCAGCCAGCACATTATTAGCTGACACACCGCTTTCGCGAGCAGGCTCACTCCTACAGGGATTTGTATTGGATTCAGGATTTAGGCAGGAGAAAAAGAGGTGGATAGCCAAATTTCAGACACAAAAAACCCCGGTCTTTCGACCAGGGTCTTTGCTATCGATTCCGAATCAGCCAACGGCTGTTTTCGGTGCTTCAAGGCGTTCAGTGGTCCTTGGAGCAGATATGGCGCAGCGGACGGGACTCGAACCCGCGACCCCCGGCGTGACAGGCCGGTATTCTAACCGACTGAACTACCGCTGCGTATCGCTTTGAGCTTTCGCTCAAGTAACTCGTGTTGACTGCAAGCTTCGTGCTTTTCAATCGCGAACCAGATAGTGCCTGACTCGTTAAATATGGCGCAGCGGACGGGACTCGAACCCGCGACCCCCGGCGTGACAGGCCGGTATTCTAACCGACTGAACTACCGCTGCGCGTCGGTGCAGGCACTTTCAGCCTACGTTCTTGCTTACGCAAGTATCTCGGGAGTGGTGGGTGATGACGGGATCGAACCGCCGACATTCTGCTTGTAAGGCAGACGCTCTCCCAGCTGAGCTAATCACCCGTTTGCATCTCCGAGGCCGCGAAATTTACGCAGGTAGCGAACCTAAGTCAATAGCAGGATTGAAGTTTTTCTGAAAAAGACGAAATTGTTTCGATCCTGCAAGACCGCCCTCTCGAGCAAGCTCGCTCCCACAGGGGATTGCATTCCAAATGCGGGAGCGAGCTTGCTCGCGAAGGCGTCAGTTCATTCAACGCAAATTCAGGCGAAAAAAGCGACCTACTCGCTGTAGATCATCTTTTTCGTCATGCCGCCGTCGACGACAAATTCCTGCCCGGTAACAAACCCGGCATTCCTCGACAGCAACCAGGCAACCATCGCAGCTACATCCTCGACCGTCCCTACCCTGCCCGCAGGATGCTGAGCATGGTCGGCATCGGCCAATGGCTCAGCGCGACGCGCAGAAGGATCACGCGCATCAATCCAGCCCGGACTGACGGCGTTAACACGAATCTCCGGCCCCAGACTGATCGCCAACGCATGCGTGAGCGCCAGCAAACCGCCCTTGCTCGCCGCATAAGCCTCGGTATCAGGCTCTGATTGCCCGGCACGGGTCGACGCCAGGTTGACGATCGAACCGTTGTGCGCACGCAGATACGGCGCACAGTGCTTGGCCAACAGCATCGGCCCACTGAGATTCACCGCCAGCACCCGATTCCAGTAAGCCAGATCTAGGCTTTCCAGTGTGATGTTGTGCGGATCAGCGACCGCCGCGTTGCACACCAGTGCATCGAGACGACCAAACTGACCCAGCACTTCAGCCACGCCGAGCGCCACCTGACTTTCCTCGGCAACGTCCATGGCAATAAACCAGGCGTTTTCACCCAGCACTTTCGCCACTTTTGAACCGCGCGCCCGATCCAGGTCGGTCAACACGACTTGCCAGCCCTCGCTGATCAGCCAGGCAGCGATGCCCAGACCGATACCGCGCGCAGCACCCGTGACCAGCGCAACGCGGCCATGGGTACCTGCTGTCGGCGTAGACAACTCGATCACAACGCGGCCAGACCGCGCGCCAGGTCGGCTTGCAGGTCAGCGACGTCTTCCAGACCGACCGCGATGCGAATCAGGCTGTCACGGATGCCCGCCGCTTCACGCTCTTGCGGCGCCAGACGGCCGTGAGAGGTGGTGCTTGGGTGCGTGATCGTGGTCTTGCTGTCGCCGAGGTTGGCGGTAATCGAAATCAGCCGGGTCGCATCGATGAAGCGCCAAGCGCCCTCTTTGCCACCTTTGACTTCAAAGCTCACTACCGCACCGAAGCCCTTCTGCTGACGCTGGGCCAATTCGTGCTGCGGATGGCTCTTGAGACCGGCGTAATGCACCTTCTCAATGCCGTCCTGCTGCTCCAGCCACTCGGCAAGCGCCTGAGCATTCGCGCAGTGCGCCTTCATCCGCAGGTTCAGGGTTTCCAGACCTTTGAGGAAGATCCACGCGTTGAACGGACTCAAGGTCGGCCCGGCAGTGCGCAGGAAGCCGACGACTTCTTTCATCTGCTCACTGCGACCGGCCACCACACCGCCCATGCAACGGCCCTGGCCATCGATGAACTTGGTCGCCGAGTGCACGACAATGTCTGCGCCCATTTTCAGCGGCTGCTGCAACGCTGGCGTGCAGAAGCAGTTATCGACGACCAGCATCGCGCCTTTGGCGTGAGCGATTTCAGCCAGTGCGGGGATGTCGACCAACTCGGCCAACGGATTCGACGGTGACTCGACAAAGAGCAGTTTGGTGTTGGATTTGATTGCCGCATCCCAACCCGACAGGTCGGCCAAAGGCACGTAATCGACTTCCACACCGAAACGCTTGAAGTACTTCTCGAACAGGCTGATGGTCGAACCGAACACGCTGCGCGAAACCAGCACGTGATCGCCGGCGCTGCACAAGCTCATCACCACCGCCATGATGGCGGCCATGCCGGTTGCGGTCGCAACGGCTTGCTCGGCGCCTTCCAGCGCAGCAATGCGCTCCTCGAACGCGCGCACGGTCGGGTTGGTATAACGCGAGTAAACGTTACCCGGCACTTCCCCGGCGAACCGTGCGGCCGCGTCGGCAGCGGTGCGGAACACATAGCTGGAGGTGAAGAACATCGGATCACCGTGCTCGCCTTCCGGCGTACGATGCTGACCGGCACGTACGGCCAGGGTATCGAACGCTACGCCTTCGAGGTCGCTGTCCAGCCGACCGGCATCCCATTCCTGACTCATGCTGTCACTCCTTGCCCTGTTCTCGAAAATTGAAAGTCAGATACAAAACCGGCCCCTCAGGGCCGGTGATAACTCAGTTGTTGTACAGATCGATGATCGCACTGACCGCCTGGGTCTTGACCTTCGAGGCATCGTTGCGTGCCTGCTCGATCTTGTCCAGGTAAGCCTCGTCGACGTCACCGGTAACATACTTGCCGTCGAACACCGCGCAATCGAAATTCTCGATCTTGATCTTGCCGCCGCCAACCGCTTCGATCAAGTCAGGCAGGTCCTGATAGATCAGCCAGTCAGCGCCGATCAAATCCGCCACGTCCTGAGTCGAACGGTTGTGTGCGATCAGTTCGTGCGCGCTTGGCATGTCGATACCATAAACGTTCGGGAAGCGTACCGCTGGCGCTGCCGAGCAGAAGTAGACGTTTTTCGCGCCGGCTTCGCGGGCCATCTGGATGATCTGCTTGCAAGTGGTGCCGCGCACGATCGAGTCGTCGACCAGCATCACGTTCTTGCCGCGGAATTCCAGCTCGATGGCGTTAAGCTTCTGGCGAACCGACTTCTTGCGCGCCGCCTGGCCCGGCATGATGAAGGTACGACCGATGTAACGGTTCTTGACGAAACCTTCGCGGAATTTCACGCCCAAGTGGTTGGCCAGTTCCAGTGCCGCGGTACGGCTGGTGTCCGGAATTGGGATAACCACGTCGATGTCGTGCTCTGGACGCTCGCGCAGGATCTTCTCGGCGAGTTTCTCACCCATGCGCAGGCGAGCCTTGTAGACCGACACGCCGTCGATGATCGAGTCCGGACGCGCCAGGTAGACGTGTTCGAAAATGCACGGGGTCAGGGACGGATTGGTCGCGCACTGACGGGTGTGCAGCTTGCCGTCCTCAGTGATGTAGACCGCTTCGCCCGGCGCCAGGTCGCGAATCAGGGTGAAACCGAGCACGTCCAGCGAAACGCTTTCGGAGGCGATCATGTATTCAACGCCTTCGTCAGTGTGACGCTGACCGAACACGATCGGGCGAATGCCGTGCGGGTCACGGAAACCGACGATGCCGTAACCGGTCACCATGGCGACTACCGCGTAACCGCCGACGCAACGGTTGTGCACGTCGGTCACGGCGGCAAACACGTCTTCTTCGGTCGGTTGCAGCTTGCCGCGCTGGGCCAGCTCATGGGCGAACACGTTGAGCAGCACTTCCGAGTCGGAACTGGTGTTGACGTGACGCAGATCGGATTCGTAAATCTCTTTGGCCAACTGCTCAACGTTGGTCAGGTTACCGTTGTGCGCCAAAGTGATGCCGTAAGGCGAGTTGACGTAAAACGGTTGGGCTTCGGCCGAAGTCGAGCTACCCGCAGTCGGGTAACGGACGTGGCCGATCCCCATGTGACCGACCAGACGCTGCATGTGACGCTGTTGAAACACGTCACGCACCAGGCCATTGTCCTTGCGCAGGAACAACCGGCCATCATGGCTGGTCACGATACCGGCAGCGTCCTGGCCGCGGTGCTGGAGCACGGTTAGCGCGTCATACAGCGCCTGATTGACGTTCGACTTACCGACGATACCGACGATGCCACACATGCGACGCAACCCCTACTTAATGGATCTGAACTGAACAACACTCACTGAGGCGTTTTCGCCGACGGCAAGAGTTGCTCCTTGAACGGAATATCAGCGGGTACGCTGATTCCGCTGGCAAGCCACTGACTGCTCCACCCGAGAATCAGGTTTTTGGACCAATCAGCGACCAATAGAAATTTTGGTACGAGCTGTGATTCTTTCCACCACCCGTCCTGCTGTACCGGCCCCAGGCTCAACAGCCCGACCGCCACGACCACCAGCAACACGCCACGCGCAGCGCCGAAGGCCATGCCGAGGAATCGATCGGTCCCGGACAACCCGGTGACGCGAACCAACTCGCCGATAAGATAATTGATCATTGCGCCCACGATCAGTGTGGCGACAAACATGATGGCACAGCCCGCGATCACGCGAGCCGATGGGGTTTCGATGTATCCGGCGAGGTACTCGGACAATGAGCCACCGAACATCCAGGCGACGACTCCTGCGATGATCCAGGTCACCAGCGATAATGCTTCCTTGACGAAGCCGCGGCTCAAACTGATCAAAGCGGAGATGGCGATGATTGCAACGATCGCCCAGTCAACCCAGGTAAATGGCACAGTGCAGCCTACAGACGGATAAGGCGGCGCATTTTAGCAGAGCGCATGCCTCTCGGTAAGCTGCGATTGTCAGTGCATTTCAATCGAGGCGATAGTTTTTAGCCGCGCTCAGGCTGGAAGCGCACGACAAAACCCTTGAGGTTCTGCTGACGCCCCAATAGATCACGCAGACGATCAGCCTCGGCACGCTCGATCAGCGGGCCGACAAACACCCGATTCTTGCCATCGGCCGAACGAATATAGGCGTTGTAGCCTTGGCTGCGCAGGGTTTTCTGCAAGCTCTCGGCGCTGGCGCGGCTCGACAGACTGGCCAACTGCACCGACCAGCTCACCGACAGGCCATTGGCATCGACGCGGCTTTGCGTGGTGTCCGGCTTGGTCGAGGCCGCAGTGATCGGCTGAGCAGGAGCCGGAATCGGCTTGGCCACCGCCGGCGGCGCAACAGGCTTGGTGATCATGATGGGAGCCGTCGGCGTCGCTGCGACGGGCGCAGCAGACGCCGCGTCTTCGGCGACCTCTTCATCCGTTGGCACTGGCTCCTGCGGCAAGGCTTGCGGCTCGGGAACAGCCACCGTTTCCATCTGCACTTGCGGCACGACAGGCGCTTGCGGCGCGGCGGGTGCTTCGACGGTCACCTGACGTTGCTCGTCCTGACGGGAAAACAGCATCGGCAGGAAAATCACTGCCAGCGCGACCAGCACCAAAGCGCCAACCATGCGCTGCTTGTACGCTTTATCCAGCAAAGCCATTTGCCGCTTCCTCCGTGGAGCGCCGGGCCAGCCATTCAAGGGCCTCGGCGACACAATAAAATGATCCGAACAACAGAATCTCGTCGTCACTGGTGGCTACTGCGCACTGCCCTTCCAGCGCAGCGGCGACACTGTCGTAAGACGTGACCGACGCACCAAGGTTCTGCAATGCAGCGTTTAATTCAGCCACCGGACGGGCACGCGGAGAATCCAGCGGCGCCACCGCCCAATGCTCGACACTAGCATTCAATTCGCTGACAACACCATCCAGATCCTTGTCGGCCAACAGACCAAACACCGCCAGGCGCTTGCCGACCGGTGGTCGCGAGGCCAGACGACGGGCCAGATACTCGGCGGCATGCGGGTTATGCCCCACATCCAGCAACAGATTCAGGCGTTTGCCGTTCCACTCGAATGAGCGGCGATCCAGTCGCCCGACCACGCGAGTGTCCTGCAACGCAGCGACAATCTGCGACGCATCCCACGGCAAACCGAGCAGCAGATACGCCTGCAACGCCAGTGCGGCGTTTTCCATCGGCAGATCGAGCAGCGGCAAGTCACGCAGCTCAACAGCCTGACCGCGCGCATCGGTGCCGCGCCATTGCCAGTGCTGATCAGTGATGCCGAGATCGAAGTCGCGCCCGCGCAGGAAGAACGGACAAGCCAGTTCACGCGCCTTGTCGAGCAATGGTTGCGGAGGATTCAGATCGCCGCACAAGGCAGGTTTGCCCTGACGGAAAATTCCGGCTTTCTCGAAAGCCACGAATTCGCGGGTGTCGCCCAGATAATCGGCGTGATCGACGCCAATGCTGGTGACCAGTGCGATATCGGCATCGACCACGTTGACCGTGTCCAGACGCCCGCCCAGCCCGACTTCCAGCACCACCGCATCAAGCCCGGCTTGCTGAAACAGCCAGAACGCCGCGAGGGTGCCCATTTCGAAGTAAGTCAGGGAAGTGTCGCCGCGGCCGGCCTCGACTGCTGCAAAGGCTTCGCACAGCTGCGCGTCAGTGGCCTCGACGCCATTGAGCTGCACCCGCTCGTTGTAACGCAGCAGGTGCGGAGAATTGTAGACACCAACGCTCAGGCCCTGCGCCCGCAGCAATGAAGCCACGAAAGCGCAGGTCGAACCCTTGCCGTTGGTGCCGGTGACCGTGATCACCCGAGGCGCCGGCTGGCCCAGCCCCATGCGGGACGCTACCTGTTGCGAACGCTCCAGGCCCATGTCGATGGCCGACGGATGCAACTGCTCAAGGTAGGCGAGCCATTCGCCAAGGGTGCGCTCGGTCATAGGCCAGCAGGTACCGGTGGAACCACAATCGGCTCGATTGGCGCGGCGACGAATTTCGGCGTCGGCTTGCCAGTCATTTGTGCCAGCAGGTTACCCAGACGTGGGCGCAGTTCCTGACGGTGGATGATCATGTCGATCGCGCCGTGCTCCAGCAGGAACTCGCTGCGCTGGAAGCCTTCCGGCAGCTTCTCACGCACGGTTTGTTCGATAACGCGCGGACCAGCGAAGCCGATCAGAGCTTTCGGCTCACCAACGATCACGTCGCCAAGCATCGCCAGACTCGCGGAAACACCGCCGTAGACCGGGTCGGTCAGTACGGAGATGAACGGAATGCCTTCTTCACGCAGACGCGCCAGCACAGCCGAAGTCTTGGCCATCTGCATCAGCGAGATCAGCGCTTCCTGCATGCGCGCACCACCGGAGGCAGCGAAGCAGATCATCGGGCAGCGGTTTTCCAGCGCGTAGTTGGCCGCGCGTACGAAGCGCTCACCGACGATGGCGCCCATGGAACCGCCCATGAAGGCGAATTCAAAGGCCGAAACCACCACCGGCATGCCCAGCAAAGTACCGCTGACCGAGATCAGCGCATCTTTTTCGCCGGTCTGCTTCTGTGCAGCGGTCAGGCGATCCTTGTACTTCTTGCCGTCGCGGAATTTCAGACGGTCAACCGGCTCCAGATCGGCGCCCAGTTCGTTGCGACCTTCGGCATCGAGGAAAATGTCGATGCGCGCACGTGCGCCGATGCGCATGTGATGGTTGCATTTAGGGCAAACGTCCAGGGTCTTTTCCAGCTCTGGACGATACAACACCGCCTCGCAAGACGGGCATTTGTGCCACAGACCTTCAGGGACCGAGCTCTTCTTGACCTCGGAACGCATGATCGAAGGGATCAGTTTGTCTACTAACCAGTTGCTCATGCTTTCTTTCTCCAGTACCGGCGGCCCGAACGCTCTGGTTCGCAGCCCCGCGTATGCCCTTCAGCTAAATTCATGTGTGTGGCGATGGTTGCCGGACTGCCACGATCAGCGCGAAACATGACCTGCGTGCCATCCAGAAACCCTCAGCCGCGCCTGCTTTGTGCAAGTGCATTGATGGACGGCGGCAGACTGCCAGCCGTCACATCAATATGGCGCTTTGCGTACCGCGTTGATGAACGCGTGAATCTTTGCGTGATCCTTGATGCCCTTGCTCGCCTCTACCCCACCGCTGACGTCTACCGCGTACGGTTTCACCCGAGCCACGGCGTCTGCAACGTTCTCCGGGGTCAAACCACCCGCGAGAATCAATGGTTTGCTCAAACGATGCGGAATCAATGACCAGTCAAACGCCTCACCGGTTCCACCGGGGACGCCCTCAACGTAGGTGTCGAGCAGCACGCCACTGGCGCTCGGATAGGCATCAACCGCCGCCGCAATATCGTCGCCAGACTTGACCCGAAGCGCCTTGATATAAGGACGATGCCAGCCTTCGCAGTCTTCAAAGGCTTCATCGCCATGGAACTGCAACAGATCCAGCGGTACGGCATCGAGGATTTCCCCCAACTCGCAGCGGCTGGCGTTGACGAACAGGCCCACGGTGGTCACGAACGGCGGCAATGCCTGAATAATCGCCCGCGCCTGCTGCACGGTTACCGCACGTGGACTCTTGGCGTAGAACACGAACCCGATCGCATCCGCCCCGGCCTCAACGGCGGCCAGCGCATCTTCTATGCGGGTAATCCCGCAGATCTTGCTGCGAACGGCTGGCATAACGAGAAAAACTCCGAGGTAAAATCCGGGAAAGTCCCGGATGGTAACAAAAGCGTTCGAGGCCGTCAGCCGTCAAGTTCGGAGAAACCCGTAAGGAAATGTGGCCCGATAAAACGCTCGGGCAACGGGAATTCGTCGTGGTACTCGACCTGCACCAGATACAGACCGTACGGATGCGCCGTAACGCCACCGGAACGGCGCTCGCGGCTTTCCAGCACTTCCTTCATCCACTCCACCGGCCGCTCTCCGGCTCCAATGGTCATCAGCACACCGGCGATGTTGCGCACCATGTGATGCAGGAACGCGTTGGCGCGAATATCGAGCACGATCATCTTGCCGTGACGGGTCACGCGCAGGTGATGCATTTTTTTGATCGGCGACTTGGCCTGGCACTGGCCGGCACGGAAAGCACTGAAATCGTGGGTGCCAATCAGGTACTGCGCGGCTTCGGCCATGCGCTCGACGTCGAGCGGGCGATGGTTCCAGGTGATTTCTTCGTTGAGATGCGCCGGGCGGATCTGGTCGTTGTAGATTACATAGCGATAGCGCCGGGCGATGGCCTTGAACCGCGCATGGAAATGCGCTGGCATCACCCGCGCCCAACTGACGCTGATGTCATGAGGCAGATTGATATTGGCGCCCATGACCCAGGCTTTCAGCGAACGATCGACGGTCGTATCAAAGTGCACCACTTGCCCGCAGGCATGCACGCCGGCATCGGTGCGCCCGGCACACTGTAGCGAAACCGGTGAATTGGCGACTTTCGACAGCGCTTTTTCGAGTTCTTCCTGCACCGTCGCCACACCCGTCAACTGACGCTGCCAGCCGCTGTAGCGCGAGCCTTTGTACTCAACGCCCAGTGCGACGCGGTAAAAGCCGTCGGGGGCCATTTCGGCGACCGGGTTATCTATGTTTGCCAAGGTGGGACAGCCTGCTGTTTGTGCAAAGGCGGGCATTATAAGGCTGTGGTTCAGGGATGCCAGAGTTCTCTATCAGCAGTGCCGGCCTCTTCGCGAGCAGGCTCGCTCCCACAGGGGAATGCATTTCAAAGGTGGGAGCGAGCCTGCTCGCGAAGACGGCAAATCAGACAACCCATAATCCAACCGAAACAAAAACGGCAGCCTCACCGGGCTGCCGTTTTTGATTTACCGCTGTGAACTTAAGCCAGGTTCGAGAGCATTTCCTTGGCCTCGCCACGTTGCTTCTCGTCACCCTCGGTCAACACTTCGTTGAGGATGTCGCGCGCACCATCGCTGTCGCCCATGTCGATGTAGGCCTGAGCCAGATCGAGCTTGGTCGCCGCTTCGTCGGTGCCGGCGAGGAAGTCGAAATCATCTTCGCCCAGATCATCACCCTTCATTGCATCGGCTTCGGTGAAGGTCGGTTCAGCGATGCTTTGCGACAGGCGATCCAGTTCAGCGTTGACGTCATCCAGCTCAGCAGCGAACGCATCCGGTTCGGCCGCTGGATTGCTGTCCATTTCGTCGGCCAGCGACAGATCGAAATCGGCCGGCAGCTCCAGATCATCTTGTGGCACGTCAGCCACCACTGGCGCCTCGACCGGCGGCAGATCCTTCACGCCTTCGTCCAGGTCCAGCAGGAAGTCATCGTCCGCCAGATCAACCGCTGGAGCTGCCGGCTCGGCACCGAGGTCCAGATCGAGGTCGAAGTCCGACAGATCATCCAGATTCTCTTTGATGTCGGTCTGCTGTTGCAGCACCGATTCGAAGCTCAGGTCGTCGTCCGCCGGGAATTCGTCCAGCTCGACCGGCGCTTCAGGCTCAACCACCGGCGCAGGCTCTACCGGCGTGATGTTGTCGAGATCGTCCAGACTCATATCAAACGCGCTGTCGAGGTCGTCTTCCACTGGCGCTGGCGCCGGTGCTTCAGGCTCATCGAGCAGCAGATCCTTGACGTATTGCGCGTCCAACTCGGCAGCCACGGCGGCAGCGGCCAGACCACTGGCAGCGACGACGGCCATGGCCGGGAAGCGGCTTTTCAGTTCTTCGACCTTGGCGAAGTTGTCGCCGTTGGCCACCAGCTGACGCTCCTGACCGACGAACGCGTCGCGGTCGCCCTGCTGACCGTAGACTTCCATCAGCTTCAGACGCAGATCACTGCGCTGCGGCTCCAGGCTGACGCCCTCTTCGAGCAGCGCGGCAGCCTGATTCAGGCGACCGGCGTTGATATGCGACTGCGCCTTGTCGAGCACGTCATCGGATCGCTCGGCGGCGGGAGCTACCAGCGGCGCGGCAATCGGCTCAGCCATCACGATCGGGGCAACTACCGGAGCCACGACTGGAGCAGGAGCAGGCGCCGGGGTGTTGAGCTTGACGCTCGCCGCAGGAGTTTCCAGACCTTCGAAGCTGCTTTCCGGCAGATCCTGCTCGGCGGAGAAATCTTGCTCTTCCGACAGCGCGCGGGCCATGCGCATGTGTTTCTCGGCCTCTTGCTGTGCTTTGCGGCGACGCGCCAGCAGCAACAACAGGAGCAGCAGAACCACAGCACCGCCACCCACCAGACCCAGCAGGATCGGATTGGTCAGCAGTTCGTTGAAGGTTTTCTCGTCTTCGGCAACCGGTTTCGGCGCGACCACTGGCTCGACGACTGCCGTTTCAGCCGGTGGTGCAATGGCGGACTCTGGCGTCGGCGCTGCGTCTGCCGGAGTAGCTGGCGGGGTGGCGGCCAGCTCAGCCGTGATTGCAGGCACCGCCGGTGCGGCAGGGTTGGTGGCCGGCGCAGCGCCCGCGCCTTCAGCTTGCAGTTTTGCCAACTGATTGTTCTTCAGCTCGATCAGCTTTTGCAGCTTGTCCAGCTGACTCTGCAGATCAGACATGCGGCTTTTCAGTTCCTCGTTGTCACGACGGGTCGTGTCGAGGCTTTCCTGAGTCACCGCGAGCTTGTTGCTCAGTGCCTTAGCATCACCTGCCGGGCCTTTGCCGCGCGCCTTGGCGCTCTCAGCGGAGACCAGGCTCAGATTGTCCTGGGCGTTCTGTGCTGCACCGGTGTTACCGCGACCACGGTTGGTCGCATCGAGCTGCTGCTGACCAGTGCCCGGTTTGGCCACATAACGACGGCCCTGACGCCAGGCTTCGTTCTGCGCAGCGACTTCGGCAATCGCTTTCGACTGCGGCAATGCCGTGCTTTGCACCGCATCCGGCAGACGCAACACCTGGCCGGTTTTCAGGCGGTTGATGTTGCCACCGATGAATGCATCCGGGTTCAGCGCTTGAATGGCCAGCATGGTCTGCTGCACCGAGCCGCCGGTACGCGCCTTCGCGGCGATTTCCCACAGGGTATCGCGCGGCGTGGTGGTGTATTGCGTCGGGTGCGTGGCGCCAGTGGTCGGCGCGGCGATGGTCTGCGACGGCGCTGGCTGTGCGGCGGCGTCAGCGGTCTGTGGCGAGAACTTCGACGGATCCAGCAGCACGCTGTAGTCGCGCAGCAGACGGCCGTTCGGCCACATCACCTGCACGAGGAATTTGACCATCGGCTCGGACAACGGCTTGCTCGACGTTACGCGCAGCACGCTTTTGCCGCTGGCGTTGAGCACCGGGGTAAAGGTCAGATCGTTGAGGAAGGCCTGGCGGTCGACGCCGGCCTTGGCAAAATCTTCGGGTGACGCCAGGCTCGGCACCACTTCGGCAGCAGTGAGATCCTTGACGTCGAGCAGCTCGATTTCAGCCACCAGCGGCTGGTTCAGGGTCGACTTCAGGGTCAGCTCCCCGAGCCCGAGGGCATGCGCCATACCGGAGGACAGCGCCGAGGCGGCCGCTATTGCTAACACCAGTTTGCGAACTTGAACCATAGCCTCATCCTTTGTTTGAACGTTCCTCGGCCAGCGAGAAGATGTTGAATACCGCTGCCGTAAGGCATTGCGCGCGACGACGACAGATGTCGCGCGCGATCATTTCTTTGATGCCCCGGAATGTCCCGGAGGGTGACACGTTATCAAGCGATCTGGGCAAGCATAGCGCTCACCTAGAATCAGTCGACAAATTGTTGCCAAGTATCTTTTACAGCAGGTCTTTTATCAACAATTCAGCCACCTGCACAGCGTTAAGGGCCGCGCCTTTGCGTACGTTATCTGACGTCAGCCACAGATTTAGTTCCGCCGGATCGTCGACACCGCTGCGCACGCGACCGACATAGACAACATCCTGCCCTACCGCGTCACCGACCGCAGTCGGGTAATCACCGGCCTCGACCAGCTCGATACCCGGCGCATCTTCGAGTGCAGCGTTGACTTTTGCCAGGTCGACAGCCGACGTTGACTGCAAGGTCACGCTAAGGCTATCGCCAAAAAACACCGGGGCTTGAACGCAAGTTGCGGAAATCTTTAATAAAGGCTTGGCCAGCACCTGACGCAACTCGCGCACCAGACGTTTTTCCAGCAGCGTATGGCCCTGCGCGTCGGGCATGCCGACCTGAGCCAGCAAGTTGAACGCCATCTGCCGATCAAAGAACGTCGGCTCCAATGGACGCATGTTCAGCAGCTCGGCGGTCTGCCGCGCCAGCTCGGTCACGGCTTCGCGTCCCTGGGCGGAAACGGCCAGATTGGCGGTGACGTTGACATATTGCAGGTCAAGCAGATCAAGCAGTGGCGCCAATACCACGGCGAGCGAAGTGGCCGACGGGCTTGGGCTGCTGATCTGAAACGGCGCTTTCAAACCAGCGAGCACTTCGGCGTTGGCTTCGGGTACTACTTGCGGCGCCTGATCGGCCGGCAGCGCGCCGGACAAGTCGATCAGCGAGCAACCGGCGGCGTGGGCACGGGCGGCGTAGCTCAGGGTAATCGCCGGGCCTGCGGCGAAAAACACCAGTTTGACCTTGCTGAAATCGAACTCGTCGACTTCGCGAACGCGCACGTTCTTGTTGCGGTACAGCACCGAGCTGCCGGCGGATTCGCTGCTCGCCAGCAGGTGCAGGGTACCGACCGGGAAGTCGCGTTCTTCGAGAATCTGCACGAGGGTTTCGCCGACAGTACCGGTGGCGCCGATCACGGCAATATCTAGGGTCTGGGTCATGGTGCGAGCCTCTGGCGAAACGGGGGGAGCGGCACTTTACCGGGTGACTGGCGCACAGGCAATTTCTGCCCACCCAGATCGTTCCCACGCTCTGCGTGGGAATGCCACATCGGACGCTCTGCGTTCGGCTTGTAAAGGGACGCGGAGCGTCCCGGGATGCATTCCCACGCAGAGCGTGGGAACGATCGGCATAAAAAAACCCGCACCTCTTTCAAGGCACGGGTTCTTTCATTACTTCAAGCAATCAACGCTCAAGCAAAATCCGCAGCATGCGACGCAGCGGTTCGGCCGCGCCCCACAGCAGTTGGTCGCCGACGGTGAAGGCACCGACGAACTGCGAACCCATGTTCAGCTTGCGCAGACGACCCACCGGCACATTCAGGGTGCCGGTAACCTTGGTCGGGCTCAGCTCCTGCATGCTGATCTCGCGCTGGTTTGACACCAGTTTGACCCAAGGGTTGTGCTGGCTGATCAGCCCTTCGATATCGGCGATCGGCACGTCTTTGTTCAGCTTGATGGTCAGCGCCTGGCTGTGGCAACGCATGGCACCGATGCGCACACAGATGCCATCAACCGGGATCGGGCTCTTGAAGCGACCAAGAATTTTGTTGGTCTCGGCCTGAGCTTTCCACTCTTCACGGCTCTGGCCGTTCGGCAGTTCCTTGTCGATCCACGGGATCAGGCTGCCGGCCAGCGGTACGCCGAAGTTTTCGGTCGGGTACGCTTCGCTGCGCATGGCGTCAGCGACACGACGGTCGATGTCGAGGATCGCGCTGGCCGGATCGGCCAGTTGATCGGCGACAGCGGCGTGGGTCGCGCCCATTTGCTTGATCAGTTCACGCATGTTCTGCGCGCCGGCACCGGAGGCCGCCTGATAGGTCATGGCGCTCATCCACTCGACCAGACCGGCCTCGAACAGACCGCCCAGGCCCATCAGCATCAGGCTGACGGTGCAGTTGCCGCCGATGTAGTTCTTGGTGCCCGCGTCGAGCTGCTGGTCGATGACCTTGCGGTTGACCGGGTCGAGAATGATCACCGCGTCATCGTTCATGCGCAGGCTCGAGGCCGCGTCGATCCAGTAACCCTGCCAGCCGGCTTCGCGCAGTTTGGGGAACACTTCGCTGGTGTAGTCGCCGCCCTGGCAGGTCAGAATCACGTCGAGGGTCTTCAGCTCGTCAATGCTGTAAGCATCCTTGAGCGGAGCAATGTCCTTGCCCACGGACGGGCCTTGGCCACCGACGTTGGACGTGGTGAAAAACACCGGCTCGATTAGATCGAAATCCTGCTCTTCCAGCATCCGCTGCATGAGCACGGAACCGACCATCCCGCGCCAACCGATCAGACCTACACGTTTCATCGCAACTACACCTTCTTGAAAAGTGGGCCGCTGCTTTGTATTGAATTTCGCAGCGGGCCCGAGAGATTACAGATTCCGCAGCGCGGCGACTACTGCGTCGCCCATTTCCTGCGTACCGACTTTGGTGCAACCGGCCGAATAGATGTCGCCAGTACGCAGCCCTTGATCAAGGACAACGCTGACAGCTTTTTCGATAGCATCGGCCGCGTCGTGCAGATTGAAGCTGTAACGCAGCATCATCGACACCGACAAAATGGTCGCCAACGGGTTGGCGATGCCTTTGCCAGCGATGTCCGGGGCTGAACCGTGGCAAGGCTCGTACATGCCCTTGTTGTTGGAATCCAGCGAGGCCGACGGCAGCATGCCGATGGAACCGGTGAGCATCGACGCTTCGTCGGAGAGGATGTCGCCGAACATGTTGTCGGTGACGATCACGTCGAACTGCTTCGGCGCGCGCACCAGTTGCATGGCGGCGTTGTCGACGTACATGTGGCTCAGTTCGACTTCCGGGTAATCCTTGGCCACTTGCTCGACCACTTCACGCCACAGTTGGCTGGACGCCAGCACGTTGGCCTTGTCCACCGAGCAGAGCTTCTTGCCACGGACCATGGCCATGTCGAAACCGACGCGGGCGATGCGGCGGATTTCGCTTTCGCTGTACGGCAGCGTGTCGTAGGACTGACGCTCGCCGTTTTCCAGGGTACGGGTGCCGCGTGGCGCACCGAAGTAGATGCCACCGGTCAGTTCTCGGACGATGAGGATGTCCAGGCCAGCAACGATTTCCGGCTTCAGGCTCGAAGCATCGGCCAGTTGCGGGTACAGAATCGCCGGACGCAGGTTGCCGAACAGGCCCAGTTGCGCACGGATTTTCAGCAGGCCACGCTCAGGGCGGATGTCACGCTCGATGGTGTCCCATTTCGGGCCGCCGACGGCGCCCAGCAACACGGCGTCAGCAGCGCGGGCACGGTCGAGGGTTTCGTCGGCCAGCGGCACGCCGTGCTTGTCGATGGCGGCGCCACCGATCACGTCATGGCTCAGCTCGAAGCCCAGGCTGTATTTGTCGCTGGCCAGCTCCAGCACCTTGACCGCTTCGGCCATGATTTCCGGACCAATACCGTCACCTGGGAGAATCAGAATCTGCTTGCTCATGCTTTCCTCGTGTCTTCAGTCGGTGCGCCATCTTAAACGCGCCCGGAAAAAATCTTATCGCTCAGCCATCAGCACGATTACATCTGTACTGAACGAGCCGTCGGCATCAATCTCAAAATATTCGCGCACTTCATTGCCCATCGACTGCTGCAACTGGCGGATCGCTGCGCGCATCACTTCAGGCGTGCGCATGCGCTCAACCCAACTGGTGTACTCCAGACGCAGGCGCTGACGGGTGGTACTGCGTACATGCAAACCGGCCTCGCTGACCTGACGCAGCCATTCGGCGGCGGAATAATCGCGCACATGGCTGGTGTCACGCAGCACCTCGACGCTTTGCAGGTAAGTGTCGAACAACGGACTGCCCGGTGACAACACATCAACGAACGCCGCCACACCGCCCGGCTTCAACACCCGACGCACCTCGCGCAGGGCCACGCCGAGATCGCTCCAGTGATGCGCCGAATAACGGCTGAACACGAAGTCGAACTCGCCATCGGCAAACGGCAGACGCTCGGCGGCGCCGTTGACCGTGGCAATGTTGGTGAAACCGCGATCAACGGCCGCGGCGGCGACTACATCAAGCATCTGCTGCGACAGGTCGTAGGCGACCACTTCCCTGACCAGCGGTGCGACGTGAAAACTAACGTGACCGGCGCCGCAACCCAGATCCAACACCCGGGCGCTGCCCTGCCCTATCAGCTCAGCCTGTAGCAGTGCGAACTCGGTGCCTTGAGCGTGAACGGCGCTGCTCAGGTAGGCGGCGGCCTGTTCACCGAATTGCTTTTGTACGACCTGAGTGTGCTGGGCGGTGCTGGTCATGGTCATGGTCATGGTCACATCCTGATATTTTTGTTGTTTGGGCTGCCGCCTTCGCGAGCAGGTCGAATCGTCGCACCGTCGCTCCCACATTTGAAATGCATTCCAAGGTGGGAGCGAGCCTGCTCGCGAAGGGGCCGGCCCTGACTAATCACGCGTCGCGAAACAACCACGGCTGGCTAACCCGATGCTTGGCCTCAAACGTCGCAATCGCATCACCGTCCTGCAAGGTCAAACCGATATCGTCCAGACCATTCAACAGGCAGTGCTTGCGGAACGCATCAATCTCAAAGCTGTACACCTTGCCATCTGGGCGAGTCACAGTCTGCGCCTGCAGATCGACCTGCAATTGATAGCCCGGCTCAGCCTCGACCTGCTTGAACAACTCGTCGACTTCCGCATCGCTCAAGATGATCGGCAACAAACCGTTCTTGAAGCTGTTGTTGAAGAAGATGTCGGCGTAGCTCGGCGCGATGATGCTGCGGAAACCGTATTCTTCCAGCGCCCACGGCGCGTGCTCACGGCTGGAACCGCAACCGAAATTCTCACGGGCCAGCAACACGCTGGCGCCTTGATAACGCTCGGCGTTGAGGACGAAGTCCTTGTTCAGAGGGCGCTTGGAGTTGTCCTGATACGGCTGGCCAACGTCGAGGTAACGCCACTCATCGAACAGGTTCGGACCAAAACCAGTGCGCTTGATCGACTTCAAAAACTGTTTCGGAATGATCTGATCGGTGTCGACGTTGGCACGATCAAGAGGCGCGACAAGACCAGTGTGCTGGGTAAAAGCTTTCATGCTGCGCTCCTTTAGATCAATTCACGGACGTCGATGAAACGACCGTTCACCGCTGCCGCAGCAGCCATGGCCGGGCTGACGAGGTGGGTACGGCCACCGGCACCCTGACGGCCTTCGAAGTTACGGTTGGAGGTCGAGGCGCAATGCTCGCCGGACTCCAAACGATCCGGGTTCATCGCCAGGCACATCGAGCAGCCCGGCTCACGCCATTCGAAACCGGCTTCGAGGAAAATCTTGTCCAGACCTTCGGCCTCAGCCTGAGCCTTGACCAGACCCGAGCCCGGCACCACGATCGCTTGCTTGATGGTCGAAGCGACTTTGCGGCCCTTAGCGATGACGGCTGCAGCGCGCAAATCTTCGATCCGCGAGTTGGTGCAGGAACCGATAAACACGCGATCCAGTTGAATGTCGGTGATCGCCTGATTGGCGGTCAAACCCATGTATTTCAAGGCACGGACGATCGAGTCGCGCTTGACCAGATCCATCTCTTTGGCTGGATCCGGCACGTTCTGATCAACGGCCAAAACCATTTCCGGCGAAGTGCCCCAACTGACTTGCGGTTTGATCTGCGCGGCGTCGAGTTCCACCACGGTGTCAAACTTGGCGTCAGAGTCGGAGACCAAGTCTTTCCAGGCCTCGACGGCCATGTCCCATTCGGCGCCTTTCGGTGCAAAAGGACGGCCCTTCACGTAATCGACGGTCTTCTGATCCGCCGCCACCAGACCGACGCGGGCGCCGGCTTCGATGGACATGTTGCAGATGGTCATGCGGCCTTCAACGGACAAATCGCGGATCGCGCTGCCAGCGAATTCGATGGCGTGGCCATTACCGCCGGCGGTGCCGATCTTGCCGATCACCGCGAGGACGATGTCCTTGGCGGTCACGCCGAACGGCAATTGCCCTTCAACGCGCACCAGCATGTTCTTCATTTTCTTCGCGACCAGGCACTGGGTGGCGAGCACGTGCTCGACCTCGGAAGTGCCGATACCGTGAGCCAACGCGCCGAAGGCGCCGTGGGTCGAGGTGTGCGAGTCGCCGCAGACCACGGTCATGCCCGGCAAGGTTGCACCCTGCTCCGGGCTGATCACGTGAACGATGCCTTGGCGCACGTCGTTCATCTTGAACTCGACGATGCCGTACTCATCACAGTTGTCATCGAGGGTCTGAACCTGCAAACGCGAGACCTGATCGGCAATGGCTTCGATGCCGCCCTTGCGCTCTGGAGTCGTCGGTACGTTGTGGTCCGGGGTCGCGATGTTGGCATCGATGCGCCAAGGCTTGCGCCCGGCCAGACGCAGGCCTTCAAAGGCTTGCGGCGAGGTCACTTCGTGAATGATGTGACGATCGATGTAGATCAGCGCCGAGCCATCGTCGCGCTGTTTGACCAAATGCGAATCCCAGAGCTTGTCGTAGAGCGTTTTGCCGGCCATCAGACGGTTCCTCATCAGCTTGTTTCTATGCCCTGGGCTTATCAATAACCCTTTGGCTTGTGAGGCCGATCCTATGGGGTTAGATTAAATAACTCAAATTCATATTTTTTATGCTTTGGATAACCAACTGGAATACGAACATGGATCTGGCCAACCTCAACGCTTTTATCGCGATTGCCGAGACCGGCAGCTTCTCCGGCGCCGGCGAACGGCTACACCTGACGCAGCCGGCGATCAGCAAACGCATCGCCGGGCTGGAGCAACAATTGAAGGTGCGCCTGTTCGATCGGCTGGGTCGTGAAGTCGGCCTGACCGAGGCCGGCCGCGCCCTGTTGCCACGGGCTTATCAGATTCTCAATGTGCTGGACGACACCCGGCGCGCCCTGACCAACCTGACGGGTGAAGTCAGCGGGCGCCTGACCCTGGCCACCAGTCACCACATCGGCCTGCACCGCTTGCCGCCGCTGTTAAGGGAATTCACCCGCCGTTACCCACAGGTGGCGCTGGATATTCAGTTCCTCGATTCGGAAGTGGCCTACGAAGAAATTCTCCATGGCCGCGCCGAACTGGCGGTCATCACCCTCGCGCCGGAGCCTCACACGCTGGTCAAAGCCACACCTGTCTGGGATGACCCACTGGATTTCGTGGTCGCCCCGGAGCATTCGCTGATCAATAACGGCGCCGTCAGTCTGGCGGACATCGCCGGTCATCCGGCAGTTTTCCCCGGCGGTAACACCTTCACGCACCACATTGTCCAACGTTTATTCGAGGCCCAGGGCCTGACGCCGAACATCGCCATGAGCACCAACTACCTGGAAACCATCAAGATGATGGTGTCGATTGGTCTGGCCTGGAGCGTTTTGCCACGCACCATGCTCGATGAGCAGGTGGCAAGCATCGTATTGCCGGGCATACAGCTCAGTCGCCAGCTAGGCTATATCCTGCACACTGAACGGACGCTCTCGAACGCGGCAAGAGCCTTTATGGCGTTGCTGGATGCACAAATCGATCTGCCAGGGACTTGAGGCCAACTTGTGCTACTCCTATAGAGCCGCTACCCCTGTGCCTAACGCCACCATCAGCTCAAGGCCTGTCCACAATGCCGAAATCTGTTGACCGAATTCCGCCGATGCCGCGTATCCAGGCGATTGACCCGCGTCATTCCGAGCAGAGCTGGGAGAGTGCGCCGCAATTGCTGGCGGCGCTCAACGGCGCGCGGCTCGGCGCGTGGTATTGGGACATCGAGCGCGGGCAGATCAGTTGGTCACGTGGCACTCAGGCATTGTTCGGCTTCGATCCGCGGCAACCGCTGCCAGAAGATCTTGAATACCTTGACTTGCTGCCGCCGGAAGACCGCGCAAAAACCGTGCGCGCCTTCCACGCGGTGATCGCCGGCGCGCCGCTGGAACAAGCGATGCACCACCGCATCCGCTGGCCTGACGGCAGCCTGCACTGGCTCGAGATCAGCGGCAGCCTGCTGCCGGACAAAAACGGCCGCCCCCGAATGATCGGGGTGATTCGTGAAATCACCCACCAGCGTCAGCGCGAACAGGCGCTGAGCAGCTCGGAGAAACGTTTCGCGACACTTTTTCACCTGTGCCCGAACATGGTCCTGCTGACCCGTCAGGAAGACGGCCTGATCAGCGAGGCTAATCAGTATTTTGAAAGCCTGTTTGGCTGGCCGGTGCAGAGCGCCATTGGTCGTACCACGCTGGAGCTGGGGTTGTGGGTGCATCCGGAGCAACGCGGCGAACTGGTGAAGAAGACCAAGGCCAAGGGCGAACTGATCAGCATGGAAGTGCAATTTCGCGCCAGCAACGGGCAGATTCACGACGGCATTCTCAGTGCGCAGAAAGTCGAGCTCGAAGGCCAGCCGTATCTGCTCAGCACCTTCCTCGACACCACCGAACGCAAAGCCGCCGAACACGCCTTGAAAGACAGCCAGGAACGCCTCGATCTAGCGCTGGACTCGGCACAGCTCGGCACGTGGGACTGGCACATCCCCAGCGGCATGCTCTACGGCTCGGCGCGGGCCGCGCAATTGCACGGGCTCGAACCGATACCGTTTCATGAATCGTTTGAAGAGTTTTTTGAAGGCGTACCCGGCGAAGAGCGCGACAGCATGCGCGACGCCTACCGCAGCCTGCGTGAAGGCCCGGCGGGCAATTATCAACTGACTTATCGCGTGCAACTGCCGGACGGCAGTTCGCGCTATCTGGAAAGCCGCGCCCGCCTCTACCGTGACGACAACGGCGCGCCGCTGCGCATGGCCGGCACCTTGCTCGACATCACTGATCAGGTCGAGCGCGAGCAGCGGCTGGTGGCCTCGGAAGAGAAATTCGCCACGCTGTTCCAGGTCAGCCCGGACCCGATCTGCGTCACCCGCCAGGACAGTGGCGAGTTCATCGAGATCAATAACAGCTTTACCCAGACCTTCGGCTGGAGCGCCGCCGACGTGATTGGCCACACCGCCGAAGAAATCGGCCTGTGGGACGCATCGGCAAAAAGTCTGCAACGCATTGAAAGGGTGATTCGCGAACAAGGCCTGAGCAATGTCGCGATCATCGTGCAACACAAGGACGGCCAGTCGCTGACCTGTGTGATTTCCAGCCGGCAGATCAGCGTCGGCGATCAACCCTGCATCGTTACGACCCTGCGCGACATTACCCAGCAGCAGCGCTCGGAAGCGGCGCTGAAAGCCAGTGAAGAGAAATTCGCCAAGGCGTTTCACTCCAGCCCCGACGCGATCACCATCACCGAGCGCGACACCGGACGTTATCTGGAGGTCAACGACGGTTTCTGCCGCCTCACTGGCTATCGCGCTGAAGAGGTCGTGGGCAAAACCGTGTATCAGGTGGGTATCTGGGCCGAGGAAAAACAACGTTCGGCATTACTCGCCGAGTTGCAGATCAAGGGCCGCGTACACCATCAGGAAATGCTCGGGCGCAACAAACGCGGGGAAATGCTGACGGTGGAGGTCTCGGTCGAGCCGATCACCCTCAATGAAACCGCGTGCCTGCTGCTGACCGCGCGGGACGTCAGCCTGCTGAAAAACGCCGAAGCGCAGATTCGCCATCTGGCCTATCACGACCCGCTGACCAACCTGCCCAACCGCGCTCTACTGATGGATCGCCTGAGCCAGCAGATCGCCTTGCTCAAGCGTCACAACCTGCGCGGTGCCTTGCTGTTTCTCGATCTCGATCACTTCAAGCACATCAATGACTCCCTCGGCCATCCGGTCGGGGATACGGTGCTGAAGATCATCACCGCGCGGCTCGAAGCCAGTGTGCGCATGGAAGACACGGTCGCGCGCCTCGGCGGCGACGAATTTGTCGTGCTGCTCAGCGGTCTCGAAGGCTCGCGTAATGAAGTCAGCGCACAAGTGCGCAATCTGGCCGACACCCTGCGCGAATTGCTCTCGGAACCGATGTTCCTCGACGGCCAGCGCCTGCAGGTGACGCCGAGCATCGGCGTGGCGCTGATTCCCGATCATGGCTCGACGCCGACCGACCTGCTCAAACGCGCCGACATCGCCCTGTACCGAGCCAAGGATTCCGGGCGCAACACCACGCAGATGTATCACAACACCATGCAGAAAGCCGCCAGCGAGCGGCTGCGCATGGAGACCGACTTGCGTCTGGCGCTGTCGCGCGGTGAATTCAACGTGCACTTTCAGCCGCAGGTCGATGCCCGCGACAACCGCATCATCGGCGCCGAAGCCCTGGTGCGCTGGAATCACCCGGAACTGGGCGCGCAGTCACCCACCGAGTTCATCAAAGTGCTGGAGGACAGCGGCCTGATTCTCGAAGTCGGTACCTGGATCCTCGACGAAGCCTGCAATGCCTTCAAACAACTGATTGCGCTGAAACTGGTCGACCCGCTGAATTTCAGCCTGTGCGTGAACATCAGTCCACGGCAGTTCCGCCAGAACGATTTTGTCGAACGCATCGAACACAGCATGAGCAGCCATGGCCTGCCCTGCTCACTGCTGAAACTGGAGATCACCGAAGGCATCGTCATCCAGAATCTGGAAGACACCATCAGCAAAATGCGCCGGCTGAAAAAGCTCGGCGTCAGTTTCGCAATGGACGACTTCGGCACCGGCTATTCGTCGCTGACCTACCTCAAGCGCCTGCCGGTGGACACGCTGAAAATCGATCAGTCGTTTATCCGCGATGCCACGACCGACCCGAACGATGCCGAGATCATCCGCGCGATTGTCGCCATGGCGCGCAGCCTGGAGCTGGAGGTGATTGCCGAGGGCGTGGAAACTCCCGAACAACTGGCGTTCCTGCAGGGTTTGGGCTGCCATTTGTATCAAGGCTATCTGCATAGCCGACCGGTTGCGCTCGAGGATCTGAAAAAGCTCCTGCCGTAACCGGTGCACGTTGCAACAGACGCGCAATTGCCACGGTTTGCGCCAACCTGTAGGGTCGCATTTTTTGCGCCGTTTCGAGATCTGTCATGCAGGATGCATCCCTCCCCCGCCCGGCTCTGCTGGGCATCGACCTTGGCACCACCAACAGTCTGATCGCCGTCTGGCAGGACGGTCAGGCCAGACTGATTCCCAACGCCCTGGGTGATGTGCTGACGCCATCGGTAGTCAGTCTCGATGAAGACGACACGATTCTGGTCGGTAAAGCCGCGCGCGCGCGCCTGACCACGCACCCTGATCGCACCGCTGCAGCGTTCAAGCGCTTCATGGGCAGCGATAAACAAGTCCAGCTCGGTACACGTCAGTTCAGCCCGGAAGAGTTGTCGGCGCTGGTACTCGGCTCACTCAAGCAGGACGCCGAAGCCTTTCTCGGCCACGCGGTTTCGGAAGCAGTGATTTCCGTGCCGGCGTACTTCAGCGACGAACAACGCAAACGCACGCTGTTTGCCGCCGAACTGGCTGGGCTCTCGGTGACACGCCTGATCAACGAGCCGACCGCCGCCGCGATGGCTTACGGGCTGCATGAACAGAAATTCGAACGCACGCTGATCTTCGATCTGGGCGGCGGCACCTTCGACGTCACGGTACTGGAATACGCGTTGCCACTGATCGAAGTGCACGCCTCCACCGGCGACAACTTTCTCGGCGGCGAAGACTTCACTGCCGCGCTGTTGCAGGCCTGCCTGAAGCACTGGCAACTGACTCCGGCAATGGTCGATGCGCAAAGCATGGCCAGCCTCGGTGATGCCCTGGAGCAACTGAAATGCAAACTCGGCGAAGGCATTCAACAACTGAGTTGGCGCCACGCCGACAAGACCTTCGAATGGTCACTGGACGAAGCGGCGGCGGTAAAAATCTGGGAGCCGCTACTGGCCCGTTTGCGCGCGCCGATCGAACAGGCCCTGCGCGATGCCCGACTCAAGCCCCGCGACCTCGACAGCCTGGTGCTGGTCGGCGGCGCCACGCGCATGCCGGCGGTGCAGCAAATGGTTGCCACGCTGTTCGGGCGCCTACCTTACCGGCATCTTGATCCGGATACCATTGTTGCGCTCGGGGCGGCGACGCAAGCGGCGTGCAAGGCGCGTGACGGGGCGGTTGAAGAGTTGATTCTGACGGATGTCTGCCCGTATACGCTGGGGATTTCGACCATACGCGGCGAAGACATCAAAGGCGCGTTTTCGCCGATCATCGAGCGCAATACCATCATTCCGACCTCAAGGGTGGAGCGTTACCACACGACATCTCCACGGCAGGAAGTCATCCGTATTGCGGTCTATCAGGGCGAACGTCCGTGGGTACGCGACAACATTTTTATCGATGCTTTCGATGTCACGCTGACGCCCAGCGATGATATCCAGGCGCTGGATGTGCGCTTCAGTTATGACATCAACGGTTTGCTCGAAGTTGACGTCACCCTGCCAGGGACGGGCGAACGCCACAGCCACAGCATTGACCGCAGCCCGACCGGACTCGATGCGCAATCGCGGCAAACCAGTCATGAACGCTTGAGTACACTGAAAATTCACCCCCGCGACACGCTGCCCAACCGAACCCTGCTGGCTCGACTGGAACGGGCGTGGACGCAAAGTCTGGGCGAAGAACGCCAGCGGATTGCCGACTGGCTGGACAGTTTCACCACGGTGCTGGGCGGCCAGCGATCGGAAGAAATCGCCAGCCACCGCTCACAACTCAACAAGGTACTGGATGAGTTGCGCCTCTAGCCGATAAGTCGCCGCAAGGTTGCCTGCAAACCACCGGACAAGGTGTCTTCACCGCCACTGTCCGGTGGCACGCCATAACGATTGGGCAGCTTCTCTCCGGGAAAACCGAACAGTATCAGCGGCAGGAACGGCAACACCGGCGACAGCATTACCAAAATCAGTAACATCGGAATGCCCCGCCCCATGTCATGCAAACGGCGCAGGACCGCACCGAGCAGAAACGCCAGGCCCAGTAGCAACACGACGATGCCGGACACGGGCGTACCGCTGAGCAACGCCGCCACGGGCGTCACCAGCAACGCGCCAATCACCTGCCAGATAAACGCCCCGCGCCCCAGCCGGGTACCCAGGCGCCAGAACGCTCCGGCGGGGGTTGGACGGGTCTCTGCCTTGGCCAGCAGCAAACGCTCAGACCACGACAGCAATGCGCTGAATGCGAAGCGCAGACCGAGTCCATTTTCCGGGTCATCCTTGGCCCGCTGCATGCGCAACAGAACTTTCTGCCTTGGCACGCCCAGATTGCCAAAACGCACCAGATCCTTCAGCACATCCAGCGCCAGGTAAAAGGCGTCGCTGACACCCTCCTCCGTGAGAGCCTCACGGGGCGGGTGAACAGGCTCACCCTTGATCAGACTGTGACGGAAGCCGTCGAACCAGTCCTGTGGATTGACCACCTCGGTGATACTTTCCAGCAGGTATTTGCGCTGTTGCGCAGTGAGCAACGGGTCGTGGTAAAGGACTCCACCCAAGAGCATGCGCCCGAGCAAATCTTCGTTGAAGCTGGCGATGTCGCTGCGCATGCACTCGAACAAACGGTCATTACCCAACAGCCGAGTGCTGTCGAGCGCCTCATGCACACTGAACAACTTGCGCGCGAGCAGCGAGTGCACCGGATCCGCCGCTTGCAGCCAGCCGAGCAGGCCACTGGCACAGCCCTGCTCGCGATTCAGGCGACAGAGCAGCGGCTGCAAACGGGCCAAGGGGTGTTCACGCGCAATATTCATGGCGTCGACGCAGTGTGCCGATTGCGCGTCCAGCCAACGCGTCGGATCGTCGAGGGTGGCCAGCAGGTAAATCGCCTGACGATGCCATTCCCAGACATCAGAATAGCTATCGACGGCCGGAAGCAGCATGCCTTGCGCGGCCAGTTGCGCTTGCAACTTGAACCCCGCAAGCCGTTCGTCACGTTTGTCGAGACTGAACGCTTCGGCAAGCCGCGCCAGCGATCGGGCGTCGTAAGTGCGCAAACGGCGCATCCACAGCAGGCTGAGTTCAAGCGGTTCGCCCTTTTCCAGCGCCGGCGGCAGTGTCGAGTCACTGGCCAGAAACGCTTCCAGGGCCTGAGGAATCGGCGCCCGGGTCAACCAGCAGATCTGCTGCCCGGCCTGATACTGCAAGCCTTCCAGCACCAGTTGATCGAGCACATCCTCCGGCTCGGATGCCTCCATGATGCGTCGCAGCAATGGCACATCACCACGGTGCAAAGCCCAGGCATGCTGGTAAAGCGTTTGCAGCGGCCGGTCATCACTGTCAATGATCAGCGCCGCCAACAACGGCAACTCGTCACCACTGATACGCCATTCGACAAATGCACCGGCAATGTCCTGCAACTCGAGTTGCCTGGCCCTAAACCAACGCCCGAGTGTCTCCGGGCGCTGCGATGGACTGCCGTACTCTTGGCTGACATCGCTCAGATCCTCGGACCAGTCGCGGAAGTTTTCCAGACGATCAAAGGCCTGAATCAGCAGCGGCAGGCGCTGAGGCTGATGTCGCGCGCACAATGCCAGTAACCACGTCGCCGCTTTCGGATGCTGATGTTCGCGCCAGAGCCGCACCCACGCCTGCAGTGCCAACTCTTCCATTCCCAGCGCACTGCGCTGACAGGCCAACAGATACAGCCAGTCGACATCTTCAGGTGCAAGCCGGTGCTGCTCGCTGATAATGTCGAGAAAGTCTTTGTTGGCGATATCAGCCTGACTGAACTGTATGGCCAGGCGTTGCAATAACCCGTCATCAGCAGGCAGCGGGATGCAAGTGTGCAGGCCGGCGAAATGACGGTAGTCGTCGAGCGACGCCTCTCGGTGCAGGTGATTCAGGGTGCGCACATACCAGAGAGTTTCCAGTTGCGCGACAGCGGGCCAATGGCTCATCAACGAGGTGTCGAACGGATCCGCCGCGCTGATCCGCTGCAAAAACTCGTCGACATGCCGTGCGTTGTCGAAATCCAGATCCAGCATGCGGCTTGCCCAGCCCAGGCGCTGGGCCAACAAACGGGCGCAGACATGGGAAATCGGGCCGGCGTCGAGCAACTCACGTAGCAATGGCCAGCAAACTTCGTCCAGTACCTCCAGCGGCAGACGGTCCAGCTCAAGGTTGAATGCCTGCCAGGCCACCGGGTGAAAGCGACGCGCTGGATCAAGCAGCAATGCTTCAAAGTCGGCCATCGTCTGATCGGCAGGACTGACCTCACCTGCAACCGGTTGATCCGGTTCCTCGGCTTCCTCGCGGGCAAAGCGTAGTGCCAGTTCATAGGCCTCACGCAACGCCTGAAAACCTTCCGGATCGGTTTCCGGGTGGTGCTGCGGCAAGCGCGCGCGATAGGCGCCGCGAATGACGTCGTTGTCTTTGGTGGGCTCGATACCCAAGCGAATCCAGCAGCTCATGACCAGTCGAACTCCCCTAGCGAATCAGGCCGCTCGGGTGGATGCAGGGGCATGTCCCACGGCAATTGTGCGAACAGCGCGCGCGCATCACGATCAAGCTTGCTGATGACCACGGTGGTGCCTATGTAATCGCCTTGCCGGTCATATTCGTGTTCCAGCTCTTCATCCTTGTTGCCCAGGCAATGCCAGAAGGCTTTGCCGAAGACAAAGCCGTTAAGGTAGCTCGTCCAACTGTCGTAGTAGTAGCGCGCGCGTGCCGCCATGCGACCATGCGACCATGCAGCCAAAGGCTTTCGGTGAGATCGATCCAGCCGTGCAGCACCGCAGAACGCAGCAGAAAACCCATGCGGCCAAGGTCCCAGGCACGGATGCCACCTGAACCGCACTCGCCAAATGTGCGACTGGCGAATTCGTAGAAAGCTCGCTGGCGAGTGTCGAGTGTTGCGAGCAAGGCCTGCCATTCGGACGGCAGACACCGCTCCCATTGCCGATAGGCTTCGTTCAACTGCGTAGCGTGGCCGTCATCGGCAGTACGCAGCATGTCCAACAGTTGTTCGCGCGTAGTGATGCCCCAACCACCTTCGACATCGACATGTTTGAGGTCAAAGCAATAGGTGGGTGCGGTGTAATCGGCGTCGGGATTGAGGGCGACCAAAGGCGCAGAAAGCGCGTATAGCCAGCGCTGTTCCATTTCGTCCATGAACAAAGGCTCCGGGGCCAGCGGGAATTAGGGAGTGCCGGCCTTGTTGGCGCGGATTGTAAAGAGCCACAAAGGCAGCGGCAAACGTTGCGTCCGCTTTCTTTGCGCGCACAAAAAAGGCCCCGACGTATCGGGGCCTTCATTCAGCGGCTCATCGCCGGTTCAGACGATTGTGTTGCGGCACATGACTCAGTGCTGCAACGCCGGCTTCTCCACCCCGTTGATCGGGATGCGTTTGGCTTTCGCTTCTTCCGGGATCACTCGCAACAGGTCGATGCTCAGCAGACCGTTTTTCAGATCCGCAGCCTTGATCTCGATGTGATCGGCCAGGCGGAAGGACAGCTTGAAAGCACGTTGGGCGATGCCCTGGTGCAGGAAGGTCACGCCTTCGTTGGCATCACGCTTGCCACCACTGATGGTCAGCACACCTTTCTCGACTTGCAGTTCCAGGTCTTCTTCCTGGAAACCGGCTGCCGCTACGACAATGCGGTATTGGTCATCACCGTGCTTTTCGACGTTGTAAGGTGGGTAGCTGCTGCCTGGCTCGTTGCGCAGGGCGGTTTCGAACAGGTCGTTGAAACGGTCGAAACCTACCGAGGAACGGAACAGTGGCGCGAGGGAAAATGCAGTACTCATGGTTCAAATCTCCTGAAAACAATCAGCAAGGTTTTTTGACTCCGCGACCCGAATTCGGCATCGCGTACCCCTTAGATAGGGACCGCTGAAATGATTTCAAGAGATTATTTGCAGATTTTTTTCAGGCCGCTTCAGCCACTGGCAGACCGAGCAGACGCGAGACATGATCCGGCTCAGTTTCACGACGCAGAACGGTGAACAGCTCGGCAGCCTCGGGATAATTGCGCGTCAGCATGGCCAGCCATTGCTTCAAGCGGCCTGGCGATTGGCGTGCAGTCATCTGCGCTTTGGCTTGCAGCCAGAAGTCCTGGATCAGCGGCATCAGCTCGGCCCAGGTCATCTCAACCACTTCTTCACCAGCGCGAGCGGCAGCGATCTGTTTGGCCAGATCCGGGCGCGAGACCAGACCGCGACCGAGCATGATGTCTTCCACGCCACTGATTTCGCGGCAACGCCGCCAGTCTTCGACGCTCCAGATATCACCGTTGGCGAACACCGGGACTTTGACCACCTCCTGCACGCGCGGAATCCACTCCCAATGCGCCGGCGGCTTGTAGCCGTCCATTTTGGTTCGGGCATGAACCACAATGTGCTCGGCGCCGCCTTCAGCCAGCGCAGTGGCGCAGACCAGCGAACCGTCGGGGCTGTCGAAGCCCAGGCGCATTTTTGCGGTGACGGGAATGTGCGCGGGTACAGCGCGACGCACGTGCTCGACGATCTGGTTAAGCAGCTCCGGCTCTTTGAGCAGTACCGCGCCGCCACGGGACTTGTTCACGGTCTTGGCCGGGCAGCCGAAGTTGAGGTCGATGACTTCGGAGCCGAGTTCGCAGGCCAGTGCAGCGTTTTCCGCCAGGCAAACCGGGTCGGAACCGAGCAATTGCACGCGCAATGGCACACCGGAGGCGGTGCGGGCACCGTTGAGCAACTCCGGGCCGAACTTGTGGAAATAGGCCGGCGTGAGCAACTGGTCGTTGACCCGAATGAACTCGGTCACACACCAGTCGATGCCGCCAACGCGGGTCAGCACGTCGCGGAGAATGTCGTCGACCAACCCCTCCATGGGCGCCAGAGCAATTTGCATGGGAAAACACTACTTGAAGAAAAACGTGCGGCAGTTTACTGGATATCGCGCAAATCCGCAGATCCCTTGTAGGAGCTGCCGAAGGCTGCGATCTTTTGATTTTGCTGTTTGCAGATCAAGATCAAAAGATCGCAGCCTTCGGCAGCTCCTACAGGGATCGGGTCAGGCTAGTGCCAGGATCGCCGGTCCGTAGCCCTCGACGAACTCGGCCGGCATGCGCTTTGGCTTGCCCGTGGACAGCTCGATACAGACAAACGTGGTCTGCGCGCGCAACAACGTGGTGTTGTCGCTCGGGCGCTTGAGCTGGAAATGCCGGGTCATCTTCAAGCGTTGATCCCAATCGACAATCCAGGTTGCCAATTGCAGTTCGTCGCCTTCATAGGCGGCGGCGAGATAATCGATTTCGTGACGGACCACGGCCATCGCCCGATCCAGTCGCCGATACTCGACCAGATCCAGGCCCAGACGCTGCGAGTGGCGCCAGGCGCAGCGCTCGAGCCAGGTCACGTATACGGCGTTATTCGCGTGGCCCAACCCGTCGATATCCTCAGCGCCTACTTGCAGATCAATGGTAAACGGCGTTGCCCGATCCCAACCCATGCCCCACTCCTGGTCAAAGTATTCAACCGGAGCAGTGTAACGGAGCTCAGGCCGATTGGCGCGCCTGAAGGCTGCGGCCGGCCAGCAGTGATAACACACCATCAATCACCCGAGGGTCGGCCAGCACGCGCTGGTGCCCGCCGCCCTCAAGGCGCAACAGGCGACTGTCGAACCAGGATTCGTGGATCAGCTGCGACTCCTTGACCGAAACGAAATTATCGTCCTCGGCATGCACGATCAGGCCGGGCATATCCAGTTGATAGTGGGCAACGTCGAGCGTCGCGGCGCGCATACCGACATCTTGCTCGACCTGACGGATGAAGGCGGAGCGCGCTCGCGGCGGCATACCGACGTAGCGGGCGAAACCGCGCAGTACACCCAGAATTCGCGCAGGTGCGGCGATGCTGACGAGGGTTTCGGTGCGCAAGCCCAGTTGCACGGCGAGCATGGCGCTGGCGCCGCCCATGGAGTGACCGATCACCGCTTGCAATGGCGGCAACTCGGCAGCGGCTTCGAGCATTGCCCGAGCGAACAACACGACATTGGCTTCACGCCCCGGCGAACGACCGTGAGCCGGACCATCCAACGCGACGACGGTATACCCGGCATCGACCAGCGCAGTAATCAGCGCGGCGAACTGGGTTGGCCGCCCTTCCCAGCCGTGCATCAGCAGCACTGTCGGGCCTTGGCCCCAGCGCAGCGCCGAGAGGCCAAAGCGCAAAGTGATGCGTTCGGAACTGGCCAGCAGCGGCAACTCCCAATCACGAAGAGGCAGCGAACGTGGCGTCATGAATGCCAGACGCATTTTGCTCGCCACGCGTTTCGGTGCAATCCAGCCCAAGGTGCCATTAACGCCACGAACCCACTTCAACGTGTTCATCGCTCTCTCCTCAGGCGTGTTGCCTTCAGGTCAACGCACCGCCGACTTAGCAGCGCGCAGCAATCGATCGGATAAATCTCCCGGGCCGAGCGCTCTTGCGAGTGCCAGACCACCCACCATCAGGGCCACGTCGGCCAGGGCTTTGTCGGTGTCCTCGGGGCTGGACGCCAACTGCGCAATCATCAATTCCAGGTGCTCGTTCAGCGCGATGCGGAACGATTCCGGCAAACGCCCCAGCTCGCCGATCGACGCTGGAATCGGGCATGCCGCGTCGCTGGAATCACGATGCTTGCGCGACAGGTAAAACGCGGCGACCAAGGCGCGGCGCTCTTCCCCGGTCAGTTCGGCATCCATGTCGGCAATCAGGTCGCGGCGGCGGCCGAGAAGCTGCTTGAACGCTTCCAGCATCATCGCGTCCTTGCTTTCGAAGTGCGCATAGAAACCGCCAACGGTCAGGCCGGCCGCGCCCATCACTTCGCCCACGCTAGGGTCAGCCGGGCCACGCTGGATCAGTGCGGCGCTGGCAGCCTTGAGGATGCGTTCGCGGGTTTGAGCTTTTTTATCGTTCATCGTTGCCTCCGAATATTACGACTAGAATATTATTCGCATAATAATATTCCGCAAGTCAAGGATATGACCGCTGGTCTGATGCACAGTGTAAGGAAAAAGGAGAATTGGCCAAACGCCAGACAAACAAAAGGGCCATTCAATAATTGAATGACCCTTATAAAATCCCGCAGAGCGGGTAATCGTGGCGTCCCCTAGGGGACTCGAACCCCTGTTACCGCCGTGAAAGGGCGGTGTCCTAGGCCACTAGACGAAGGGGACACAAACCTTCTATACAACTGATCAGCGCTGAGAACTGATCGATTCAAGGCCGGTGTGGCCAGACCTTGAACTGTAAATTGGTGGAGCTAAGCGGGATCGAACCGCTGACCTCCTGCATGCCATGCAGGCGCTCTCCCAGCTGAGCTATAGCCCCGGATTTTTCGCCTCTCGGCGGAGCGACATCTTGCAACATCGCTTCTGTAAAACTGGCGTCCCCTAGGGGACTCGAACCCCTGTTACCGCCGTGAAAGGGCGGTGTCCTAGGCCACTAGACGAAGGGGACGCAAACCCTTCTATACAACTGATCAACGCTGAGTGTTGATCGCTTCGGAGCCGGTGTGGCCAGGCTTCGAAGTGTAAATTGGTGGAGCTAGACGGGATCGAACCGTCGACCTCTTGCATGCCATGCAAGCGCTCTCCCAGCTGAGCTATAGCCCCTCATCGTTGATGTCATCGCTGAGGACGGGGCGAATCTTAAGGGCGTATCGAAAGCCTGTCAAACTTATTTTTGAAAAATTTCAAAATTTTTCGTCGGCATAACAATCACTTACCGCCCTCCCCCCGTAAATTCGGGAGAGGCGCCGAAGGCACGATCAAAAGATCGCAGCCTTCGGCAGCTCCTGCACAAAGCCGCAAGCGCTTAGGCGATAGCGCCCAGCAGCTTTTCCCACTCTTTGTTTTCTTTCTTCGACACGCCACCCAGCAGGTCAATCGCCTGCCGCAGACGATAACGGGTCAGATCCGGGCCAAGGATTTCCATGGCATCGAGCACCGAGACGGAACTCGCCTGACCGGTGATCGCAGCAAACATCAGCGGCATCGCATCGCGCAGTTTCAACTCCAGCGATTCGACCACGGCCTGAATCGTCGCGGTGATGTTGTCCTTCTCCCACTGACGCAGGCTTTCCAGCTTCCACAGGATCAACTGCATCAACTGGCGAACCTGATCGCCCGAAAGCTTTTTCGATTCAAACAGCTTGGCATCCGGATTGACGCCGCCGGCGAAGAAGAACCCGCCCAACGGGGCAACCTGGCTGAAGGTTTCAACGCGGCCCTGAACGTGCGGCGCGATCTTCATCATGTATTCGGAATTGAACGCCCACTTCTGCACGCGTGCAGCGAACTCTTCCACCGGCAGATCACGCAGCCACTGGCCGTTGAGCCACGACAGCTTCTCGATGTCGAAGATCGGCCCGCCCAGCGAGACACGCTTGAGATCGAAGTTGTCGACCATTTCCTGCAGCGAAAACTTCTCGCGCTCGTCCGGCATCGACCAGCCCATGCGGCCGAGGTAGTTGAGCATCGCTTCCGGCATGAAGCCCATGCGCTCGTAGAATGTCACCGAGGTAGGGTTCTTGCGCTTGGACAGCTTGCTCTTGTCCGGGTTACGCAGCAGCGGCATGTAGCACAGCTCTGGTTGCTCCCAGCCGAAGTACTCGTAAAGCAGAATCAGTTTCGGTGCCGATGGCAGCCACTCTTCGCCCCGCAGCACGTGGGTGATGCCCATCAGGTGGTCGTCAACCACATTGGCGAGGAAGTATGTCGGCAGGCCGTCGGTCTTCATCAGCACTTGCATGTCCATGCGATCCCACGGGATCTCGACGTCGCCACGGAGCATGTCCGGCACCACGCAAACGCCTGCACTCGGCACTTTCATGCGGATAACGTGCGGCTCGCCAGCGGCCAGACGGGCGGCGACTTCTTCTTTCGACAGCAACAGTGCGCGGCCGTCGTAGCGCGGGGTCTCGCCGCGAGCCATTTGCTCGGCGCGCATCTGATCCAGCTCTTCAGCGGTGCAGAAGCACGGGAACGCGTGACCCATGTCGACCAGTTGCTGGCAGTACTTCTGATAGATGTCGCCGCGCTCGCTCTGACGGTATGGACCGTGCGGGCCACCAACGTCCGGGCCTTCGCTCCAGTCGATACCCAACCAGCGCAGGGCGTCGAAGATCTGCTGTTCGGACTCGCGGGTCGAACGCAACTGGTCGGTGTCTTCGATGCGCAGGATGAACTCACCGCCATGCTGCTTGGCAAAGCAGTAGTTGAACAATGCGATGTAAGCGGTACCTACGTGGGGGTCCCCGGTAGGCGATGGCGCGATGCGAGTGCGGACGGTGGTCATGGCATGTCTCGAAAAGAATGAAAAGCAAAACAATCAAGCGGCGAATGGTAACAGGCGACACCCGCCCCGCTCCAGCGGGCAGGGCATTTAAGCCAAGTTTGCGTCTGGAACGCCCGTAAGCCGTGGTGAATGGGCAAATATCAGCGGATGGCATTTACCGTTTATCGGCTGTATGCCAGATTCGCCTGCTGATAACTTTCCTTACAATTCATCGACTACAGTTTGCCCATGCCTGCCCAACTCAAGCGTCGCCTGTTGATTTTCCTACTGCTCGTCCTGCTGGTCGCCGGGGGCTTTTTCGCCCATTGGTTCTTCAAGGGACGCTTTTATGAAAGCACCGACAACGCTTATGTCCAGGGCGAAATCACCCGTGTCTCGAGCCAGTTGAGCGCGCGCATCGATGAAGTGCTGGTGCAGGACAATCAACACGTGGAAAAAGGCCAGTTGCTGGTGCGCCTCGAACCGAATGACTTCCGTCTGGCCATCGATCGCGCCAATGCCGCCCTCGCCACCCGCGAAGCCGAGCGCCTGCAAGCGCAAAGCAAATTGACTCAGCAAGCCAGTCTGATTGCTTCCAGCGACGCACAAGTGGCAACCACCCAAGCAACGCTCGGGCGCTCGCAGATGGATTTGTCGCGTGCCGAAACCCTGCGCAAGCCCGGTTACGTTTCCGAAGAACGCGTGACCACCCTCTCCGCTGACGCTCATATCGCCCGTTCGCAAGTGGCCAAGGCGCAGGCCGATGCGCAAGGTCAGCGTCAGCAGGTCAACGCCCTGAACGCAGAAATCAAACGCCTCGACGCACAGATCGCCAACGCCCGCGCCGATCTGGCGCAAGCCGAACTCAACCTGACCCGCAGCGAAATCCACGCACCAATCAGTGGTCTGGTCGGCCAGCGCGCCGCCCGTAACGGCCAAGTGGTGCAGGCTGGCGCTTACCTGCTGTCGATCGTCCCGGACGAAGATATCTGGGTGCAGGCCAACTTCAAGGAAACCCAGATCGGCCGCATGCAACCCGGGCAGAAAGCCGAGCTGACCTTCGATGCCTATGGCGACACGCCGATCGAAGCGCGGGTCGACAGCCTGTTCGCCGCGTCCGGCGCGCAATTCAGCCTGCTGCCGCCGGACAACGCCACCGGCAACTTCACCAAAGTCGTGCAACGCATTCCGGTGAAACTGACCTTCAAGGCCGACAACCCGCTGCACGGCAAGATCCGCCCGGGCATGTCCGTCACTGCCAAAGTGAACATCAAAGACGCCCCGGACAATGGCCGGTGATGCACTGATCCGCCCGGTCGGCGAACCGACCCGGCGCGATTGGATTGCGGTGATGAGCGTGATGCTCGGCGCCTTTATGGCCGTGCTCGACATTCAGATCACCAACTCGTCACTGAAAGATATTCAGGGTGCGCTGTCGGCGACGCTGGAAGAAGGTTCGTGGATTTCCACCTCGTATCTGGTCGCGGAAATCATCATGATTCCGCTGACCGCGTGGCTGGTGCAGTTGCTGTCGGCGCGACGTCTGGCGGTGTGGGTGTCGCTGGGGTTTCTGGCTTCTTCACTGCTGTGCTCGATGGCCTGGAGCCTGGAGAGCATGATCGTCTTTCGCGCCATGCAAGGCTTCACTGGCGGCGCGCTGATTCCGCTGGCGTTCACCCTGACCCTGATCAAACTCCCGGAACACCATCGTGCCAAAGGCATGGCGATGTTCGCCATGACCGCGACCTTTGCGCCCTCCATCGGCCCGACGCTGGGCGGCTGGCTCACGGAAAACTGGGGTTGGGAATACATCTTCTACATCAACATTCCGCCGGGCCTGATCATGATTGCCGGCCTGATGTACGGGCTGGAGAAGAAAGAAGCGCACTGGGAACTGCTGAAAAGCACCGACTACACCGGCATTCTCACGCTGGGGATTGGCCTCGGTTGTCTGCAGGTATTCCTTGAAGAAGGCCATCGCAAGGATTGGCTGGAGTCGAGCCTGATCGTGACCCTGGGCAGCATTGCCCTGCTCAGCCTGATTACCTTTGTGATCGTGCAGATTTCCAAACCGAATCCGCTGATCAATCTGGGCATCCTGCGTAATCGCAATTTCGGTCTGTCGAGTATTTCCAGTCTGGGCATGGGTGTCGGGTTGTACGGTTCAATCTATCTGTTGCCGCTGTATCTGGCGCAGATCCAGAACTACAACGCCCTGCAGATCGGCGAAGTGATCATGTGGATGGGCGTGCCGCAGCTGTTCCTGATTCCGCTGGTGCCCAAACTGATGAAGTTTGTTTCGCCGAAATGGCTGTGCACGATCGGCTTTGGGCTGTTCGGGTTGGCGAGTTTTTCATCGGGGGTGCTCAACCCGGATTTTGCCGGGCCGCAGTTCAATCAGATCCAGATCATTCGAGCGCTGGGGCAGCCGCTGATCATGGTGACCATTTCGCTGATCGCCACGGCTTACATTTTGCCGCAGGATGCGGGGTCGGCGTCGAGTCTGTTCAATATTCTGCGTAACCTCGGCGGTGCGATCGGGATTGCTTTGTTGGCGACGCTTCTGGATGCGCGCACCAAGACTTACTTCGATTATTTGCGCGAGGCGGTGGTGCCGACCAATCCGCAGGTGGCCGAGCGGTTGGCGTCGATGACTGATCGGTTTGGCAGTGATACGGCGGCGTTGGGCAAGCTGAGCGAGATCGTCCATCAGCAGGCGGCGATCATGGCTTACAACGATGCGTTTCACTTTGTCGGGATTGCGCTGGGGATCAGCATGTTGGCGATTTTGTTGACCAAGAAATTGCCGCAAGGGCTGAAGGCTGGGGAGTCCCACTAACTGCAACTGATCGTTCCCATGCTCCGCGTGGGAATGACTCCGGTGACGCTCTGCGTCACAGCGGACGCGGAGCGTCCGGGGCTGCATTCCCACGTAGAGCGTGGGAACGATTCTACTTACACAGCCAAAAGCCGTTCGCGCAGTTTGGCAATCTCGTCGCGCATCTGCGCCGCCGCTTCAAACTCCAGATCCCGCGCCAGCTGATACATCTTCTCTTCCAGCGCACGAATACGCTTGGTGATCTCGCTCGGCGAACGCAGTTCTGCTTCGTACTTGGCGTTCTCTTCGGCGGCTTTGGCCATGCCTTTGCGCTTCTTGCTGCGCGAACCCGGCACGGTGGCGCCTTCCATGATGTCGGCGACGTCCTTGATCACCCCGCGCGGAGTGATGCCGTTTTCCAGGTTGAAGGCGATCTGCTTGTCGCGACGCCGCTCGGTTTCGCCAATCGCCCGCTCCATCGAACCAGTCATCCGATCGGCGTAAAGAATCGCCCGGCCATTGAGGTTACGCGCCGCCCGGCCGATGGTCTGAATCAGCGAACGCTCGGAACGCAGAAAGCCTTCTTTGTCGGCGTCGAGGATCGCCACCAGCGACACTTCCGGCATGTCCAGGCCTTCACGCAGCAAGTTGATCCCGACCAGCACATCAAAGGTACCGAGGCGCAGATCACGGATGATTTCCACGCGCTCAACGGTGTCGATATCCGAGTGCAGATAACGCACGCGCACGCCGTGATCGGCGAGGTAATCGGTAAGGTCTTCGGCCATGCGTTTGGTCAGCGTGGTGACCAGCACCCGCTCCTCGACCGCCACGCGTTTGCTGATTTCCGAGAGCAGATCGTCGACCTGAGTCAGCGCCGGACGCACTTCAACCTGCGGGTCGACCAGGCCAGTCGGCCGCACCACTTGCTCAACCACCCGCCCGGCGTGCTCGGCTTCGTAGTTGCCCGGCGTCGCCGAGACGAAAATGGTCTGCGGGCTGACCCCTTCCCACTCGTCAAACCGCATCGGCCGGTTGTCCAGCGCCGACGGCAAACGGAAGCCGTATTCGACGAGGGTTTCCTTACGCGAACGGTCGCCCTTATACATCGCGCCGACCTGCGGCACGCTGACGTGGGATTCGTCGATCACCAGCAAGGCGTCGGCCGGCAGATAATCGTAGAGCGTTGGCGGCGCCGCGCCGGCCGGGCGACCGGACAGGTAGCGCGAGTAGTTCTCGATGCCGTTGCAATAACCCAACTCGAGGATCATCTCCAGGTCGAAACGGGTGCGCTGTTCAAGACGCTGGGCTTCGACCAGTTTGTTGTTGCTGCGCAGGTATTCGAGGCGTTCCTGCAATTCGACCTTGATGTGTTCGATGGCGTCGAGCAGGGTTTCGCGCGGTGTTACATAGTGGCTCTTCGGGTAAAAGGTGAAGCGCGGCATCTTGCGGATGACTTCGCCGGTCAGCGGGTCGAACGCGGAAATGCTTTCGACCTCGTCATCGAACAGCTCGATGCGGATCGCTTCCAGATCGGATTCCGCCGGATAGATGTCGATCACGTCGCCGCGCACACGGAAAGTCGCGCGGGCAAAGTCCATGTCATTGCGCGTGTATTGCAAGTCGGCCAGCCGCCGCAGCAGCGCACGCTGATCGAGTTTGTCGCCGCGATCGACGTGCAGCACCATCTTCAAATAGGTTTCCGGGCTACCCAGACCGTAGATGCACGACACCGTGGTGACGATGATCGCGTCTTTACGCTCCAGCAACGCTTTGGTTGCGGACAGGCGCATCTGCTCGATGTGGTCGTTGATCGACGCATCCTTCTCGATGAAGGTGTCGGACGACGGCACATAGGCTTCGGGCTGGTAGTAGTCGTAGTAGGAAACGAAATACTCGACGGCATTATTCGGGAAGAACGCCTTGAACTCACCGTACAGCTGCGCAGCAAGGGTCTTGTTCGGCGCCAGCACCAGGGTCGGGCGCTGAATCTGCGAAATGACATTGGCGATGCTGAAGGTCTTGCCCGAGCCGGTCACACCGAGCAGCGTCTGGTGCGCCAGCCCGGCCTCGATGCCCTCCACCAATTGACGGATGGCTTCTGGCTGGTCGCCGGCGGGCTCGAAGCGGGTGACGAGCTGGAATTCGGACATATACACCTCTGGGATCGCGGCATTCCGAGCAAAGCGGAACACCACGGGGACGACCGCAAACGACCGGTGTCGCGCAAGAAAAAACCTGGATTGTGCTCAATGTGGTGGCGATTGCCTCACCTTTCAAGGCAAACGTCCTACATCCGGTAAAGACTCTGACACGAGCAGTCGACTAACGGTCAAGAAATAATCGGAAAAACTTACCCTAAAAGCCGAATCGCCTGTCGCCATTATTCAGTAATGGCCTCTATACTAGCTCCCCGTTTGTGCACCGCTCTAGTGCATCCGGCTGGAGCGCGACACGTCCCTCCATTCTCCATTCAGAGCCGCCGCAATAATGAGCCTGTTCTCCGCTGTCGAAATGGCACCCCGCGATCCAATCCTGGGCCTCAACGAAGCATTCAACGCCGATACCCGGACCACCAAGGTCAACCTGGGCGTGGGTGTTTACTGCAACGAAGAGGGGCGAATTCCACTTCTGCGCGCCGTGATCGAAGCCGAAACCGTTCGCGCCGCTCAACACGCTTCGCGCGGCTACCTGCCGATCGATGGTATCGCCGCCTACGACCAGGCCGTGCAAAAGCTGCTGTTCGGCAACGACTCGCCGCTGATCAGCGCCGGTCGCGTCATCACCACTCAGGCCGTCGGCGGGACCGGCGCACTGAAGATCGGTGCCGACTTCCTCAAGCAACTGCTGCCGAACGCCGTTGTGGCGATCAGTGACCCAAGCTGGGAAAACCACCGCGCCCTGTTCGAAACCGCCGGTTTCCCGGTGCAGAACTACCGTTACTACGACGCAGCCAGCCACGATGTGAATCGTGCTGGCATGCTCGACGACCTCAACGCCCTGCCGAACGGCTCGATCGTTGTCCTGCACGCCTGCTGCCACAACCCGACCGGCGTCGACCTGACCCCGGCGGACTGGAACAACGTGCTGGAAGTGGTTAAAGCCAAAGGTCACGTGCCGTTCCTCGACATGGCCTATCAAGGTTTTGGCGACGGCATCGATGAAGACGCCGCGGCCGTGCGCCTGTTCGCTGAGTCCGGTCTGACTTTCTTCGTTTCGAGCTCGTTCTCCAAATCGTTCTCGCTGTACGGCGAGCGCGTTGGTGCGCTGTCGATCATCAGCGAATCGAAAGAAGAAAGCGCGCGCGTGCTGTCGCAGGTCAAGCGTGTGATCCGCACCAACTACTCCAACCCGCCGACCCACGGCGCAAGCATCGTTGCAGCTGTATTGAACAGCCCGGAACTGCGTGCACAATGGGAAGCCGAGCTGGCGGAAATGCGTCTGCGCATTCGCGGCATGCGCGAGCAGATGGTTGCCCTGCTGGCAGAGAAAGCCCCGGGCCGCGACTTCAGCTTCGTCGGTCGTCAGCGCGGCATGTTCTCCTACTCAGGCCTGACCACTGAACAAGTGCATCGCCTGCGCAACGAATTCGGCATCTACGCCCTGGACACCGGCCGCATCTGCGTGGCCGCGCTGAACCAGAGCAACATCAAGGCGGTAACGGATGCGATTGTTCAGGTCATCTGATTTCGCACTGTGATGAAAAACGGGAAGCCTTGGGGCTTCCCGTTTTTTATTTGTCCCGGATAACGCCCCATACCCTCTAGACTGCACACAAATCCAAAATGTAGGAGTTAGCCTGCTCGCGATAGCGGCGTGTCAGGTAATGAAGCTTCGACTGACACGACGCTATCGCGAGCAGGCGAAGGCCTACAGGTTTTGTGTACACCCGAGATTTCTGAAGAGACCCAATATGAAAAACGACAACCTGCGCGCCGACCGTGACGATCTGGATGATTTCATCCCCCGCGCATCGGCCAAGCGCGAAAAGAGCCTGGTACTGCAAGTCGCCGCCGGGGTGTTCCTGGGTGGCCTGGTCCTGTGGCTGGTGCAACTGGCCGCCACCGCGGCTTACGCCAAACTGATGATGGGCACCATCACCTTCGGCAGTTAAGCCAGTTCGATCGCACGCTGACTCGCGGCGTCGTCATAAACGACGTACAGCGATTCGGCGATCTGACTCTTGATCGCCTTGGTGCTTTCAAGGCCCAGGACGAAGCCTTCGGCCTTGCCACCGGCGCGGTTCAATTCCTCAGCGGTACTGGCCTGGGTGATTGCATCGAAGAGTTTTTCGGCGTGAGGGCCAACGCCCTTGGGTAGGCTGATTTGCGCGATGCTCATGCGAACACCTCGCTATTGCGGGATAAATGGTTCATGACGCAGACCTTTTTCGGCGAATGGCCGGCAGCGCGTGTGACCACTTCCGGGCGCCCATGGTAGACCTCTACCGCAGTTCTGGTAACCGCCAATCGCTGACAAGTCACCGTTCGTCCCGAGGATTCAGCTAATTTTACAACCGGCGCTTGACTTCTCTTTTTGAATCAGTAACATACGCACCAATTCCGCAATAGCTCAGTTGGTAGAGCAAATGACTGTTAATCATTGGGTCCCTGGTTCGAGTCCAGGTTGTGGAGCCAAATAGCAAAGCCCCTGAATCGAAAGATTCAGGGGCTTTTTTGTGGGCGCTCGAAAAGATCTGAAGATCGCAGCCTTCGGCAGCTCCTACAGATTCAGCGTTCATCCGCAGAATCGGCGGAGCATGAGATCTGTGTAGGAGCTGCCGAAGGCTGCGATCTTTTGATCTTGAAATGAAAAAGGGCCGATCTGTGTGTAACAGATCGGCCCTTTTGGTTTAGAGATAGCCGTCAGACATGCTCGCTGCTTTTCACCTGCACCTTCGGCGCACCCTGCCCATGATCGTGATCATCCGGCTCGATGACCGGCACTTCCTTGCCATCGCAGTCATGCAGCTTGCCGTCGCTGAAGTAATCGCCTTCACGCAGCGCCGCCAGGTCGCGATAGCGCAGGGTCCGCTCTTCCGCCGCCGCAAACACCGACTGCTGATCCGAGTTACCGGCGGTGAAGTGGTTGAAAGCCAGGTTGAGCAGGATCGCCATGATCGCCGACGAGCTGATGCCCGAGTGGAAAATGGTCGCGAACCAGCTTGGGAAGTGATCGTAGAAGTTCGGTGCGGCAATCGGGATCATGCCGAAACCGATCGAAGTGGCGACGATGATCAGGTTGACGTTGTTGCGGTAATCGACTTTCGACAGCGTACGGATACCGCTCGCTGCCACCGTGCCGAACAGCACGATACCGGCGCCGCCGAGTACCGACGTCGGCACTGCTGCGATAACCCGGCCCATGAACGGCAGCAGACCAAGAATCACCAGGAAGATACCGCCAGTAGCGACCACGTAACGGCTCTTGATCCCGGTAACCGCCACCAGCCCAACGTTCTGGGCGAAGGCACTCTGGGTGAACGAACCGAAAATCGGCGCAAACATGCTCGACAGCATGTCTGCCCGCAGGCCATTGCCCAGGCGTTTGGAATCGACCTTGGTGCCGATGATTTCACCGACCGCAAGAATGTCCGCCGAAGTTTCCACCAGGGTCACCATGACCACGATGCACATCGACAGAATTGCGGCGAAGTGGAAGGTCGGCATGCCGAAATGGAACGGCGTCGGGAAGCCAAACATCGGCCCCGTGGTGACGCTGGAGAAATCCGCCATGCCAAGGAACACCGCCAGCACCGTGCCGATCACCATGGCCAACAGGATCGACAGACGCGAGATGGTCGAGCTGCCGACCTTGCTCAGCAGCAACACCAGCACCAGCGTGACCGCCGCCAGACCGATGTTCTGCATGCTGCCGAAGTCCGGCGCATGGCTGTTGCCGCCCATGGCCCAGCGTGCGGCCACCGGCATCAGCGTCAAGCCGATGGTGGTGATCACGATGCCGGTGACCAGCGGCGGGAAGAACTTGGTGATTCGCGAGAACACCGGCGTAATCAATAAGCCGATCAAGGACGCGGCAATCACTGCGCCAAGCACCGACTGGAAGCCGCCCTCCCCGCCACTGCTGACGATCGCGACCATGGTCGCCACACCGGAGAACGACACGCCCTGCACCAGCGGCAACTGACAACCAAAAAACGGTAGACCCAGGGTTTGCAGCAGCGTCGCCAGCCCCCCCGCAAACAATGAAGCAGCAATCAGCAAACCAATGTCCGCCGGCGACAGGCCGGCCGCCTGGCCGATGATCAGTGGCACCGCAACGATACCGCCGTACATGGTCAGAACATGTTGCAGGCCGTAAGCCATATTCGCGCCGACCCCGAGATTTTCGTCCTCGGGCCGTTGGTGTGAAACATGGGGCGTTTTCATGGTGGGGGGTTCCCTGGTTTTTGTTATGCGCACACTGTATTCAAAACTCGCGACAAGTGTCCATGGTTTTGTATACAAAATATCAGGCACGGGTTACTCGTCACTCAAACGGCCTGATGTCTTGAGTACCCCCTCATCACGTGGCACGATCAGAAGCCATGCTGTACGGACCAACGGATGCCCCCAGCCGGGCAAGAAAAGGAAGTCACCATGAGTGGAAAACCCGCTGCACGCGCCACAGACGCCACAACATGCCCTGCCCATTCGGCGCAGAAAATAGTTGCCGGTTCTCCCGACGTATTCTTCGATGGTCTGCCTGCCGCGCGCCTTGGCGATCCAGCCTCTTGCGGCAGCGCCATCAGCGGCAACATTTCCGCAACCGTCTTCATCAACGGTAAAAACGCCGCCACCCAAGGCAGTCAGGGCAGACACGGCGACGTTATCGTCGGCGGTTCCGGCACCGTCATCATTGGCCAGAGTGGTGGTGGCGCGCCGATCAGTCCCGTTCCGCCGATCAACTTGGGTTTCGACGAACAGTTCACGTTACTGGACGCCGACGGCGAGCCTGTCCCCGACTTCGCTTACAAAATCACCACCGCGTCTGGCAAGGTAATCCGTGGCGTCACCAATGAGCGCGGACTGACCCAGAGAGTATCGACCCGAGCGAGCGAACTGCTGCATCTGGAGCCTGACGACCTGGCCTGAACAGGAAGAACCAGTGGCTGAATTCACCTGAAAGGAGTTGTAACCAGCATGGCGCAGGCAATCCTCAGCAATAACCGGGCTCCCTCGAATCGACAGGGTGGCAGTACGCATCCCGCAGCCGTTGTCACCAAATACACCAAACGAGCCGACGAAAACGGCTGGCTGAGTGTAAAACTCGAACCAAAAGGCACGCTCATCGCCCTCTGCGAATACACCAAAGTGACCTTCACCAAAGAGTCCGGTGGTCGAACCTACTTCCGGATTGCCGACGGCAATTCGGAGTTCGTCGGGCAGACGGCCAGCCTGAAAACCGAAAATGCCTTGAAGTACCTGATGGATACCCCGCCAACGGCGCCGGCCACCGTCAAGGTCAAGTACACCGGTGCACCGGTTCATGCGGTCTCGGAGTTCAAAGGCAAACTCCTGCAGCAATGGGCACAGGTCAGTTTCAATGGCAAAACGGCGAAGGTGACGCTGAACAGCCAGTGGGGCGGCGAATTTACCCCGATCCCTCCCGGACGCCACCGGATCATGGCCCCGGACCGCTCCCACGGAAATATCTCCACGGATGGCTACAAGGCACAAGGTAATCTGCATTGCACCGACGTCTGGTTTCCAATCGAACTGCAAGGCACAAAAGGCAACAGCAGTCGTTACATCCACGTCGGTCATTTGTCCGACGGCTGTGTCACCTTTTATGAGCTGATCAAATGGAACGACATCTACGACTACCTGATCTGCCGGCGAGTTAAAGGTGAAGGCGGGAAATATGTCGGTGAATTGCTGGTGGAGAAATAATTGAAACGGTTGCTACTTATCCGATTAATACCCGCGCTGTTGCTGGTCGTTGCCAACAGCGCCAGTGCCGACTTTGGCTGTGATGACTTTCTGTCGAAGCTCGCAGACAAGCCATCGTTTGTTGAATTCAAAGGCTGCACACAGGCGCTTGACCGCATGGGCCAGCCATTTTCCGCCAGCTATGAAGTGTCCGGGGCCAATGCTTCGAAAGCCGAACAGTACCTTGAACAGCACTTCGGGATTTCGCCGATCACGCGCGCCTGTTGTGTCTGGGACTCGACCCAAAATGGTTTCAGAGACCCGGCAACAGGCATCAACTACCTCATCAGCATTGGCTCAGAGGAGACAGAGGTCAGGCAACGGGAGTCGTGGGCCAAGATCAATCTGTTCACGATCCAGGTCGATGCTTACGCTGAAGATCCCTGACCAGACTCGATAAGGCGTCCTAGCACCGGCCTCAACAACTCCGGGCTCGCGACCCGAATCCCGAACTCAACCTCAAGCAGACCGAGTAGATCCCCGGCGTCCGCGATATCACGCCGCTCGCTCTCGGCGCCCATGCGGTGAACAGCGAAGCTGCCGTTGTTCAGCGTCTTGCGCCAGCCCTCACCGGTGCGCGCAACCATCAGGCGCTGACTGAACGGTGACTCAGGATGGGTCGAGACGTACCAGTTGCCAATGGTGTAATCGATGTCTTCCTGGCGTTGCAGGTCGAACAGGTACATCGGCCGCCATTCACCCGCCACGTTGGCACGCAGCATGTAGCCGTCGGCCTGTTTCTCAATGCGATAAGGTTCGTGAGGCGTTGGTTGCTCAGTCTCGGTGTCAAGGAGCAGCGGTGCAGTCGGCACCATGCCACCGAAGCCGACATCTGTGATGTAGCGCACGTCGTCGATAGTCACCAGACTCAAACGGTGTGTGCGCGCTGTCCAGCTGCCTTCGGGCTGATTCATTACCACGCGCCCGCTGATGGCCCGAGCGTCGAAGCCCAGTTCCAGCAACAGGGCAAAGAACAAGTTATTCAGTTCATAGCAGTAACCGCCGCGCCCACCGAGCAGGACTTTCTCTTCAATGGACGGCAGATCGATCAACACCGGCGCGCCGGTAATCGTCGCAAGATTCTCGAAAGGGAACACGCCGGTATGGCGCAGTTGCAGCAAGCGCAGGGTCACCAGTGTCGGTTCCGGTGGCGTTTCAAAACCCAGACGTTGCAGGTACAGCTTCAGATTCGTCAGGCGTGGCTCACTCATTGCTCGATCCTTATGCATGGGGCCGCAGGTCACTGCGTTGATGGTCGCCATGTATACGGGATCAGGCACTGTTTTCGACAATTGATTTCGCCAATCGCCCGCTAGCGTTTCTTGCGGGAACCGATGCGAATCCACGTCGGCGCATGGTCGCTGGCGTGCGGTTCATTGCGCACCCAGGCGTCTACGCCGGCTTCATGCAGATAAGGACTCAGCGCCGGGTTGAGCAGCAGATGATCGATGCGCAGACCGGAGTTGGTTTGCCAATGCTGCCGAAAGTAATCCCAAAACGTATAGAGCCGATCCTCGGGATACAGATGCCGCAGCGAATCGGTCCAGCCCTGATCGAGCAAGCGCTGATAACACTCGCGGCTCTCGGGTTGCAGCAGCGCATCCTTGAGCCAGGAGCGAGTGTTGTAGATGTCCATGTCGGTGGGCACGACGTTGTAGTCGCCGGCCAGCACCACCGGGTGATCGCTGCTTTGCAGGTCTTTTGCATAGCTGATCAGCCGTTCGAACCACGCTAGTTTGTAATCGAATTTCGGCCCCGGTTGCGGGTTGCCGTTGGGCAGGTACAGGCAGCCGACCAGCACGCCGTGCACCGCCGCTTCCAGATAACGACTGTGCTTGTCATCGGAATCACCCGGAAGACCGCGCCGGCTCTCCAGCGGCTGCGCATCGCGGGCGAGAATTGCTACACCGTTCCAGGAGGCCTGGCCCTGCCAGATCGCGCCGTAACCGGCGGCTTCCAGTTCTGCTGCGGGAAACGCCGTGTCGACGGATTTGAGTTCTTGCAGGCAGGCGATATCAGGCTGCTCGCGCTTGAGCCAATCCAGCAGGTTCGGCAAACGCGCGCGTAAACCGTTGACGTTGTAAGTGGCGATTCGCAGGTTTTTCATCGGCTGAGGCTCCTGCCCAAGGGCTGTAAAAATTGTGACCCCGTGATCATCGCGCCGGTTGCATCGGATCAGTCTCGTGCGGCGTAATGGGCACTCGCCTTTTACCCGCACTGCCGAGACCGGAATCCCATGCAAACCACGCTGCAAGGTCAGCGCATCCTCTTGCGCCCGCTCCAGTATTCAGATGCCGACGCCCTGCTCCACGCTGCCGCTGACGGCGAGTTGTGGAACCTCACCGTCACCGTGGTGCCTTCGCCCAGCACTGTCGACAGTTATCTGAAAAAAGCCCTCGATGGCCGTGACGCCGGCACGGTGATGCCGTTCGTGATCGTGTTGAAAGATAGCGGCCAAGTCATCGGCTCGACGCGCTTCTGGAAGATCGACCCGCTCAATCGCAAACTGGAAATCGGCAGCAGCTGGATCTCCGCAAGCTGGCAGAAATCCTTCGTCAACACCGAAGCCAAATACCTGATGCTGCGTCACGCCTTCGAAGTGCTCGACTGCGTGCGCGTGCAGTTCACCACTGACGAGAACAACCAGAAGTCGCGCAACGCGATCCTGCGGCTTGGCGCGCAGCAGGAAGGTATTGTCCGCCACGAGCGGATCATGCCGGACGGGCGCAAGCGCAACTCGGTGCGCTTCAGCATCATCGATGACGAATGGCCACAGGTGCGTCTGCACCTGGAACAGAAACTCGCTACCTGACCCTTCAGGCGCGATTACGCAGCCACTGCAAAAAGCCTCTTTTGGGTACAACCGCCGGCGCTTCCTCGGTCAGGGATTGCGCCTTGTGCAGGCGGAAATCGAGCAGCGTCTGCATCGCGTCGTGGATGTCATGACGCGCATCGAGGCACGGTTTAAGGTACGACTTCTCGATGCGATACAACGCGCAAAAGGTCTTCGCCGAAAAGTCCGCCGGCAACGCGGTATCGGACAAGATTCCTGCCTCGCCAATCACCTCGCCCGGCCCCATGCGCCCGGACTCGAACGGTGTACCGTGGCGCTTCAACGTCACCGACACCACACCGGACTCGATAATGAACAAGTGATCGCTGACCTCCCCGCCCGCCAGAATGACTTCGCCGGCGCGGAAGGTTTGCAGGCTCATGTTCTGGCTGAAGGTGTCCTTCTCTTCCTGGCGCAGGGTTGAGAAAATCGGCGAGCTGTCGAGCAACGCCCGGGGCCGCGACAGGTTGGTCGGCGCAGCACTTTCATCGCTCGACAGCAGATTGACCCCGGAGGCCTGCAAGTGCCGATAGGCCAGATCGAACAACTGATTGCGCACCACCCGCTTCTCGCCCATTGAGGCGACGAAACCGCTGATCTCGTATTCCGCGCCACTGCTGCCGGAGCTTTTCAGTGCGACGCTCGGCGCAGGTATGTCGAGCAACTGGCGACAGCCCTGCATCGCCCGCTCCAGCGCATCGATCACCGAATTGGGCCGCGCATGCGGGCTTACCTGCACGCTGACCGCGACACCAAACATATTGCTCGGCCGGCTGAAATTGATGATCTTGGCCTTGGCCGCCAGCGAGTTGGGGATCACCGCCATGCTGCCCTGACTGGTTTGCAGGCGCGTGGCGCGCCAGTCGATATCGGTAACCCGGCCTTCGGTGCCGTCGATGGAAATCCAGTCATCGAGTTGATAAGGCTTGGTGGTGTTGAGGACGATCCCGGAAAACACATCGCTGAGCGTGCTCTGCAAGGCCAGACCGACAATGATCGCCAACGCCCCGGAGGTCGCCAGTACGCCTTTGACCGGCAGATCCAGCACATAGGCCAGCGCCGCGATGATCGCGATGAGGAAAATCACCGCGCCGAGCAAGTCCTGCAACAACCGCCCGGTGTGGCCGACCCGCTGCATCATCACCGCGCCGATCAACACCGTCAGGGTGCGCGCACCGAACAGCCACCAGCCAATCTGCAGGCCAGTCGCCGCTAGGTGCAGCGGCACGTTGTCGGCCCACGGCGCCGGCTCCATGGGATTGAGGCCTTCGTTGAACAGCAGCACGCTGAACAGGCTGAAAATCAGCACCCGCACCAGCAGTTTCCACTCGCTGCCATGGGAACTGATCAGACGCCATAAACCCAGATCGAGGAGGATCAGGATCAACGCGCAGAACAACGGATGTTCGGTGAGCAGAGACAGCATCAAACAACTCCGACGGGGGCCAATCGCGAGAAGATCGCACAGATTGAGCAAGTGTAGGAGCAATTGATTTCAGAGGATGAACACGCCCGCAAAAACACCACAAAACCCATGTAGGAGTGAGCCTGCTCGCGATGGCAGGGTATCAGTCAAAGAGAGTTCGACTGACACTCCGCCATCGCGAGCAGGCTCACTCCTACATTTATTGCATAGGACTTGAGTTATGTACCGTTAGTCGGTGCTGTAGCTGGTCATCAGGTTGCGGTAATCCGGGATGTGATTGGAGAACAACGTGCCCAGCCCTTCGATGTCGTTGCGCCAGTCGCGGTGCAGCTCGCAGGCCAGACCGAACCAGGTCATCAATTGCGCGCCAGCGCTGGACATGCGGTTCCACGCCGATTCACGGGTCAGTTCGTTGAATGTGCCGGAGGCGTCCGTCACCACGAACACATCGAAGCCCTCTTCCAGCGCCGACAGCGCCGGGAACGCCACGCAAACCTCAGTCACCACACCGGCAATGATCAATTGCTTCTTGCCAGTGGCCTTGATCGCCTTGACGAAATCTTCGTTGTCCCAGGCGTTGATCTGGCCCGGACGGGCGTGTTCATGTGCGTTTCCTCTTTTCTATAGGCAACAGCCATCCCTGGCCTGCGAACCGGACTACGCGTCCTGTGTAGAGCGCAGTGGTGGTGCGTTAAGCGTGCATCTGACCGAAGCGGCCGGACTGGAAGTCGGCGAAGGCCTGGTGGATTTCCTGCTCGGTGTTCATCACGAACGGGCCGTGGCCGACGATCGGTTCGTCGATCGGCTCGCCGCTGAGCAGCAACACCACCGCGTCCTGGCTGGCTTCGAGTGTCAGTTGATGGCCGTCACGCTCGAACAGCGCCAACTGCCCTTCACGCACCGATTCCACACCGTTGACCTGCACCGAACCTTTGAGCACCACCAGCGCGGTGTTGCGGCCTTCGTGCAAATCCAGCGTCAGCAACTTGCCGGCGTTCAGGCGCAGATCCCACACATCAATCGGTGTGAAAGTCCGCGACGGGCCAGTGTGGCCATCGAACTCACCGGCGATCAGGCGCAGGCGACCGGCGTTGTCCTTGAGCGCAATGCTCGGGATGTCGCTGTCGAGAATGGTCTGGTAGCCCGGCGCGGCCATTTTGTCTTTGGCCGGCAGGTTGACCCACAACTGGACCATTTCCAGTTTGCCGCCGGTTTTGGCGAAGTTTTCCGAATGGAATTCCTCGTGGAGGATCCCGGAAGCCGCAGTCATCCATTGCACATCGCCCGGGCCGATCACACCGCCACTACCGGTCGAATCGCGGTGCTGAACCTCGCCTTCATAAACAATAGTCACGGTTTCGAAACCACGGTGCGGATGCTGACCAACGCCACGCCGTTCGATGGTCGGGGTGAAATCGGCTGGACCGGCGTGATCGAGCAGCAGGAACGGGCTGATGTGTTTGCCCAGGTTGTCGTAGGAAAACAGCGTGCGAACCGGGAAACCATCGCCGACCCAATGGCCGCGCGGGCTGGTGTAGATACCGATGATGTTTTTCATGGTTGTCTCCAATTTGGGTGAGTGACGCGATGGATCAAGCTTAAATCCATGACCATTAATGCACTAGACTGCAAAAATCAGCCTTAGCGTTCTATATGGAGAACGATGGTGGAAGACCTCAACACCCTTTACTACTTTACCCAAGTGGTCGAACATCATGGTTTCGCCGCCGCCGGGCGCGCACTGGACATGCCCAAATCAAAGCTCAGCCGACGGATTTCCGAACTGGAAGAACGCCTTGGCGTGCGCTTGCTTCACCGCACCAGCCGCCATTGTTCGTTGACCGAAATCGGTCAGGCCTATTACCAGCGCTGCCTGGCCATGCGCGTCGAAGCCGAAAGCGCCGCCGAGCTGATCGAACGCAACCGCTCCGAACCGCAGGGACTGGTGCGCCTGAGTTGCCCGACAGCGCTGCTCAACTCGTGGGTCGGGCCGATGCTCACCCGTTACATGCTCAAATACCCGCTAGTGGAATTGTTTATCGAGAGCACCAACCGCCGCGTCGATCTGCTGCACGAAGGCTTCGACATTGCCTTGCGCGTGCGTTTTCCGCCGCTGGAGAACACCGACATGGTCATGAAGGTGCTGGGCAACAGCACGCAATCGGTGGTCGGCAGCCCGCAGTTTGTCGAACGCCTGTCGTCACCGCCCTCACCTGCCGACCTCAACGGCTTGCCGAGCCTGCACTGGGGCGCGGCGCAGCGCGAATATCAATGGGAGCTGCTCGGGCCGAATGACAACACGGCACTGATTCGCCATACGCCACGCATGGTCACCGATGATTTGATTGCCCTGCGTCAGGCGGTGATTGCCGGCGTTGGCGTGGCGCATTTGCCGAGTGTGGTGGTGCGTGAGGACATTGCGGCCGGTCGTGTGGTGGAGTTGATTCCCGGTTGGGCGCCGAAGTGCGGCGTAGTGCATGCGATTTTCCCTTCGCGGCGCGGGTTATTGCCGTCGGTGCGCACGTTGATTGATTTTCTCGGCGAGGAATTTGCCCACAGTGACATTGCCTGAATCGGTGGTGCGCCCTTCGCGAGCAGGCTCGCTCCCACAAGGATTTTGTGAACACCACAGATCTCCTGTGGAAGCGAGCCTGCTCGCGAAGAGGCCAGCCCGGACAACACAAATCCTGAAAATGATTCATGACTTCTGATCAACAGTGCTTTGCCCCGCCAGCGGTTTTTCTCAACGATGCAGACGCCGATACTCCTACCCATTCCCACTGCAACCCTGGAGTTTTTCATGTCTGTTCCCGCTTTTGGTCTGGGTACATTTCGCCTGCAAGGCCAGGTCGTCATTGATTCGGTGAGCACCGCTCTCGAACTCGGCTACCGGGCCATCGACACCGCGCAAATCTACGAAAACGAAGCCGACGTCGGCGAGGCCATCGCAGCCAGCGGCATACCGCGCGAAGAGCTGTTCATCACCAGCAAGATCTGGGTCGCCAACTTCGCCCAGGATCGCTTGATCGACAGCCTCAAGGAAAGCCTGCAAAAACTGCAGACCGACTACCTCGACCTGACGCTGATTCACTGGCCGTCGCCGGAAAACCAAGTGCCGGTCGAAGAGTTTATGGGCGCCCTGCTCGAAGCCAAGCGTCTGGGCCTGACCCGACAGATCGGTGTTTCCAACTTCACCATCGAGCTGATGCAACAGGCGATCGCGGCGGTCGGTGCCGACAACATCGCTACTAATCAGATTGAACTGCACCCGTACCTGCAAAACCGCAAAGTGGTCGAGTTCGCCCAGAGCCAAGGCATCCACATCACCTCGTACATGACCCTCGCCTACGGCGAAGTGCTGCAAGATCCGCTGATCCAGCAGATCGCCCAGCGCCTGCAAGCCACCCCGGCGCAAATCACCCTGGCCTGGGCCATGCAGTCTGGCTACGCGGTGATTCCGTCGTCGACCAAGCGCGCCAACCTGCAAAGCAACCTTACCGCTACAGCGCTGACACTGAGCGACGCCGATATGGCGCTGATTGCCACGCTTGATCGCGACCATCGCCTGACCAGCCCGAAAGGCATCGCGCCGCACTGGGACTGAGCCGGCGCCCGTCAGATTTGCAAGCGTTGCGCGAGTCCGGCCATGGCCTTGCGCAACGTCTCGCTCGCCACGTCCAGCGGCGCCGCGTGCGTCTCGCGACACGCCTGCTCGAGCGCTACACATGCCGCCACCACCCGCGCCGCGCCGACCATCTGCGCCCCACCCTTGATGTGATGCGCCAGCTCGCGCAACCCTGCGCGATCCTGCTCCTGCTGCAAAAGCTCCAGACGTTGCAGATCGAGGCGCACGCTGTTCAACACTTCCTTGCGCAACTGTTCGATCAAGGCACGATCATCCCCAGCCATTTGCTCCAGCGTGCTCAGGTCGATTTCCGTCAGCGCGGCCACCTCGCCGGGGTCCACCGTCTTCTCGCAATGACTGGCAGCCGTCAACGCCTGCGCCAGGTCGTGCAAGCGGATCGGTTTGAACAGGCATTCGTCCATGCCGGCATTCAGGCAGCGCGTCCTTTCCTCAGCTTGCGCATTGGCGGTAAAGCCGAGGATCAGACAAGGCTTGCGGCCGGCATGCGACTCGGCATCGCGGATGGCCCGCGCCAGTTGGTAACCGTTGCGCCGCGGCATGTTGCAATCGGTGATCACCACATCGAACGCCTGCGCCCGCCACTGCTTCAGGCCTTCATCACCGTTCTCGGTGTCGACGGTGCGATGGCCGAGTTCACTCAACTGCCAGCACAACAGCAATCGGTTCACCGGATGATCGTCCACCACCAGAACACTCAGTGAAGCCGTTACCGCAAGCGCTGCTTGCGGAGCACTTGGCGCGCGAGCCAGAGCAGCCAACAACGGCAGTTCAAGACTGACTTCGACGCGTGTGCCTTCACCCGGTGCACTGTCAAGCCGCAGCGTACCGCCCATCATTTCACAGAGGTTGCGACTGATGACCAGCCCCAGCCCGGAACCACTGCGGGCTGATTGCGAGTCATGGCTCGCCTGCACGAAAGGGTTGAACAGCCGTCGTCGGTCGTCGGCGTTAATCCCCACCCCGCTGTCTTCAATAAGCACTTTCACACTCAGGCGTTCCGCCGTCGCGGTGGTCACCGTCAGCCGTAGACTGACCTCGCCCTCCTCGGTGAACTTGATCGCGTTGCTCAACAGATTCGACAGCACTTGTTTGAAGCGCGTCGGATCAATCAGCACGTCAATGTTGCTGCGGGCATCAAGTTCGATGTGCCACAACAAGCGCTTCTGCCGCGCCAGCCCTTCAAACACTCGACACACCGACACCACCTGCTCACGCAGGTTGGCACGCTCAGGCACGAGGGACAAATGCCCGGTCTCGATCCGTGCGATGTCGAGAATGTCGCCGATCAGCGCCAGCAATTGTTGCCCGGCATTGGACGCCACCTGAATCGCCAGACGATCGGTCACGCCTTCTTCTGCGCGCTTGAGGGCCAGTTCGAGCATGCCGATCAAGGCATTCATCGGTGTACGGATTTCATGGCTCATGGTCGCCAGAAACGTGGTCTTGGCGCGATTGGCATCATCTGCCACGTCCTTGGCTTCCTGCAATTGCTGCAACCATTGCTGGCGCCGGCGAATCTGTTGGCGTTGAAAAACGATCCAGGCCAGCGCAAGCGCCAGCAACACCGCCGCACCGGCAAAACCGAGGAGAATCTCGCGACGATGGCGTAACCAATAACTGTCTTCCACAACCACATCGTGGCTCCAGCGCTCTACCAGTTCGTCCATCTGTGGCGGGGCGATGCTCAACAACGCCTTGTTCAGGATCGAATGCAATGCCGTCATCTGCGGTGCCGTCGCCAACGCAATGCGCGCCGGTTGATCGCCGATGGTGCCGGTAATGCGCAGACGCTCACGGTAGTGACGTGCGATCAGAAAGCGCGCCACCAGCAATGAACTCACCGTGGCATCGACCTGACCCTTGGCAATCAACGCCACGCCTTCAGCGGGGCTTTTGACTTCGACCAGACGGATGCGCGGCACGCGGCTTAACAGGTAAGCACGTAACGGATGGCCGCGATAAATCGCCAGCCGTTTATCGGCCAGATCATCGAGGTTGAGCGGTCCCTGCGCGGTGATTACGCTGACCAGCACAAACGGATTATTCAGGTAGGCACGGGTAAATTGCAGTTCGGCTTCGCGCTCGCTGCTCGGTGTCACCACCGGCAATACATCCAGTTCACCGGCCTTGAGCTGTTCGATCTGCCGATCCAGCGACGTCCCGCGCACGATCTCGAAGTTCAACCCGCTGCGCTGGCTGATCAGACTCAGCAGTTGCGCCGACAGTCCGCTGAAACGGCCATCGGCATCAAAAAATGTCAGCGGCGCGAAATCTTCGATGGCTCCAACCCGGACAACTGGATGCTGGTCCAGCCATTCCTGCTCATTCGCACTGAGCTGCACCCGCGACTGTTCAGCCATATCGGCGAGGCCGACGCTCCAGCGTAGCTCGATGCGCTGGCGCCGCTCCATGGGGATGGCCGTCAATGCCTTGTCGACGATGCGTTTGAGGCGCCCATCGCTGCGCAACAGCGCGAAGCCGAACGAATTGGCGTCCAGCCCGGCCGGACCGGCCAATTGCAGGTCGTTACGATAATTGGTGTTGATCAGGTAGTTGGCACTGATGAAGTCGCCCAGATAAACATCGTCCGCGCCGAAGGCCACCGCACCGAGCGCATCCATCGCCGACGGGTAACGCTGCACACTTGCCCGGGGATAAAACGCCTGCACGCTGGCCAGAGGCAGATAGTCCTCGACCATGGCCAGGCGCTTGCCGGCCAGATCGGTGGGCAATTGTTCATCGAGTCGAGTCACCAGCATCGGCTGATCTTCGGCGTAGGCACGGGACAGGATGAAGGCCGGGTCGGCGGCTTCAAAACTGTTGGAGGTCCCCAGCAGATCGAGATCGCCGCGTTTGAGTGCCGCCATCACGGCATCGCGGTTGGCGAAACGGCGGACTTCGATGCGCACGCCGAGCAACTGCCCCAGCAGGTCGGCGTAATCGGCGGTCAGACCTTCGAGTTCCTGTTGATTACGGGTGATCTCGAACGGCGGGTAATCCGGCCCGGAAATGCCCATGCGCAACACCGGATGCTGACGCAGCCATTGCCGGTCCTGTTCATCCAGGCGCAGCTGGACATTTTCCAGTCCGGTACGGGTCAGCACTTGCAGCACCTGCGGCGTGTCGCTTGCCCAACAGGTGGCCATCAGCGTCAGCCACAGCCAGACAATCCGGCGCCCCTGCCTCATGTCTGTCCGCTCAGATCACATGATTGCGCTTGGCGAAATCGCGCAAGTGTACCGCTGAGTTCACCCCGAGTTTTTTCATCAGACGGGTCTTATAGGTGCTGACGGTTTTGTGACTCAGGTGCATGTCCTCAGCAATCGCCTTGTTGGACTTGCCCCGCCCCAGTTGCGCGAAAATGCTCAACTCACGATCGGAGAGCTGCTCGATCATCTGTTTTTCCGTGATCTGCACGGCATTCAGCGTACTGAAATGGTCCGGGAGCGCAGAGAAAAAGGTATGCCCCGACACCACCGCCCGGATGGCATTGCGCAACTGCTCCAACTGATTGGTTTTGGTCACGTAGGCCATGGCCCCGGCGCGCACACAGCGTTCCTGATAGAACATCGGCTCGTGTGTACTGAACACCAGCACTCGACAATGAAGATCATTGGCCTTGATCCGGGCCAGCACCTCCAGCCCGCCGAGCACTGGCAGATTCAGGTCGAGGATCACCAATTGAGGCTTGTGTTCACGAATAAGCGAGATCACCTCGTTGCCTTGGGACGCCTCGTATATCTGCTTGAATCCTTCGGCTTGCAACACGATCCGGATGGCGGCACGCACCACCGGATGATCGTCGACGATCAGCGCTAACTTCATGGCCACTCCCGGTGCAAAGACTGACGGTCAGGCCACCGATGGGGGCTGATCCAGACTCAGTGGCTGCACAGGGACTGTTGCATGGAACGGGGAGCAAAGCACCTGTCAGGTCTGACAGTTGCGGCCGGGGACTTTTTATGCATGCGCAACGTACTGCATCAGCGGGTGTGGCTTGTGAGCGGCCGGTTTACCTGGCTTTGCGGGCACATCGACCAGCGCCATCAACTGACTGATCGACTGTTTTGAAGGCAACGTCAAATGACTGATCTGCACATTCTCCTGAGCGAACCCCGAGGTCTGTTGCAACGGCGCCGTGCCTTCGTTATAGATCAACGCCTGACGAATCTGCGGGTTATCAAGGAAAAACCCCAGCAGATCCAGCGAACGCGCCGCCAGTTCGGCATTGATGACCACCACATCGAACGGCTCACAACCGTAGTCCACCAGCGTCAACAGCTCAGTGAGGCTTTGCACCGGGGCCACGCGGTAGTAATCGAGGCTGTTGAACAGACGCTCGATTTTCATCCGGTGGAAATGCTGCGAATCTGCTATCAGGATGCGCAGGGCTTTATTGATCATGCTCAATCTCCCGGTGTCACGGTTTCTGGGTGCGGCAAGACTACGCAAGCCACACGACAGGATCTGTAGGACTTTTCCTAAAAGAAGGTTCACTCATCCAAGTCACGCCGATCACTGTGCTGCTGCAACCAAAGCAACAGATCAGCCCCGGACATCGGCCGCGCATACCAATAGCCCTGCCCTTGGGAACACCCCAATGCCAACAGTTCACGGCGCTGTGCATCGGTCTCGATCCCTTCGATCACCACGCTCATGCCGAGGGTTTCACCCAACGCCAGTGTGCTGCTGATCGCCGCCCGGCATCGTGGTTCGTGCTCAAGATTGCGGATGAATTCGGCGTCGAGCTTGATCTCGTTGAACGGCAACTGACACAAGCGCTGCAAAGATGAGAAGCCGGCGCCGAAGTCATCGATCGATAGACGACAGCCCATCATTCGCAGGCGGACGAGGCTTTCCAGGCTGGTGGCCGGCGCTTCTAGCAGACCGCTTTCGGTCAGTTCGAAAGTCAGGCCTGCACCGCAAGCGCCGTGGTGCGCCAGAAGGTTCTTCAACGTGGTCGTGAGCTGCGCATTGGCCAACTGCACAGCGTGCAGATTGAACGCAACATTCAGGAAAACTCCCTGTGCACGGGCACTTCGTTGCACGCCCAGTGCCTGCTCGATCTGCGCAAACAGTAGCTCGTCGAGCAACCCGCAACGCTCCAGTACAGGCATGAACAAAGCGGGCGAAAGGATGCCGTGGGTCGGATGGAGCCAGCGGCATAGCACCTCTACACCACAGACCTCACCGGTCTGCAGGTTGAATTTGGGCTGATACCAGGCCTGCAATTGCTGCTGCGCCAACGCCTGACGAACCGATGCCTCACTGGCCAGCGTCACGGCAGCGGCCGTGGGTTGCGCCAGAGCAGGCCTGTCGAGGGATTTGCTCAGCAGATTCGCCAGCACTTGCACATGCAAAGGCTTGCCTACATCGCCCAGCAGTTCCAGGCCAAGCAACGCCACCATCTGATGCACCGCACGACGTAGGTCTGCCGACAGCGAACTACTGATGATCACCGACTTGACCTGCCCCGAGGCCCCCACCCGCTGCAGAAACTCCAGCCCGTCCATCCCCTCCATCTGCAAATCGCACAGGGCGACATCGACGGTACCGACTTCCTGCAAGAGCGCCAGCGCCTGAGCTCCGTCACTGGCCTCGAAGATTTCGCGACAACTCAGCGTACGCAGCATGTTGACCGCCACCGAGCGCTGGAACGCATGGTCTTCCAACACCAACACACGCAGCGGCAGAGCAGGCACGGCGATTGAGTCGTCGATGCCGGGAGCATGGTGTGTCGTGGCCAATCGCGTATTCGACTCGCCAGCAGAGATCTCAACGGTTGTGGGATTGTTCATGAACATCGAGGTGCTCCAGCAAAGGGCCAAGGGTTTGCCGGTCCGGGGTACGGATCAGCATCAACTGTCGTCGGTGGTTGGCATAAATCGTCTGAGCCTGCGGCTGGCCGCGAACGGTGTCATGAATCACGCCGTGGCGAATCTGTGCATTGCTTGCAAAGAACCGCACCCAATCCACGCCAGTGGCGGCGATCAACCCCGCGTTGATGATCATCAGGTCAAAGTGCTGGAAGGGCTCGCTGGAGTAATGGGTCACGCCCAACAACTCACGAAACGAGTGCACCCGCGTCAGTTCGCGACAGCCCAGTTCTTTAAAGGTCTTGCCGATTCGGGCGTGCAACGCAGGCTCCTCGTCGGCAATCAGAATTCGCCAGCTTTTGTAGGACATTGGTTTCGACAGAGGTAGAAAAGGTCGCCGCTCGCGGCGTAAGAGGCGACACACTAGGCAAAACAGTCGTCAAAGCATGTAGGACGAGTCTGAAAAAACACCAAGAAATCTCCGACACCCTTTGAAGAACAACGCCACGTCGGAAGGATCCGACGTGGCAACCCGCCTCACCAAAGGTAGCGATACCCCAGGCTCACTCCGAATGGCTGTTCGATGCCATTGCCCTTGGCGTACTCGGCATCCAGCGAGATCTTGCTTTTCTCACTGACCTGCAATAAGCCGCCGAAGCCGAGTTCGACGCGGTTGCCCGGCAGCTCGGCATCGAGTTTGTTGCCATTGACGCTGACCTTGCTGCTGCCGGCATGCTCGGTGATGTACGACGCTTTGACATACGGTTGGGCCTTCATGCCATTGCTCAGCTCCAGGCTGCGACCGAACAGCGAACCGACACGGCTTTGCAGTGAATCCAGATCATCGGACTTGACGCGCAGGCCGTTGCTGGCGGTGTAACTGGCCCCTTGGGTGCGGGTCGCAGTGATTTCCAGTTGCGGCTCGACGAACCAGCCATCCTTCAGATTGATGCGCTTGCCAACCTCGATATCAGCACCGACACCATTAGTGCTGTAGGAACCTTTTACCGCTTGCCCCAGATTGTTCGGCGTTTTGATGTCCGTATCGAAACGGCTGTACTTCAGGACGCTGTCAACGTAGACGCCATTGTCATTGAGGTAAGTGGCGTAAATGCCGAACATGCGGCTGTCGATATCGCCCGACGCCCCTTCACCGAAATCCAGATCGGAACGCGCAGTACCGACCATGCCACCGACATAAATCTTGCCGCTGTCCACTGCGAAAGCCTTGTCGGCACCGATTTCCAGACCGCTGACGTCCTGGGAATAGGCGCGGCTGGAATGCTCGCTCACATCGAAACGCTTGCCGATGGCGCGGGTCCAGAGCCCCCCGTCATCCTCGCCCATGCGCAACTCGCCGAGGCGCTTGACCAGAGCGTTCATCTGCGCGTTCCACAGGCTGGCGCCGGCGGTGTGCGCGGCGATGGCGGCGTTGGCCCCTTTGGACAGGTTTTCCGGCGCCGGGTCGATCGGGCGCGGCGGTGGCGTCACAGGGCCCACCGGATCCACTGGATTGACCGGATCAACTGGCGTCACTGGCTCCACCGGATTGCCGGGGTCTACTGGCGTCTCTGGATCCACCGGCGTTACCGGATCAACCGGAATCGCTCCCCCGCTCGCCAGTACCCAGTCATCACCCTGTTGGCGCAAGGTATAGCGGAATGCACCCGCATCGACGTGGCCGCCATACAGGGCGAATTTCGCGCTGCCGCCGTTCGTATCGACCAACAGCAAGCGGCCATCGGAGGTCGTCGGTTCATTACCGCTATCGCCGACGATCAACGTGTGATCACCACTGGCCATGCCGGCGCCTTGCACGATCAGCAAATCATCACGCTGATTGGCGATATCGGTATTCATCAAAATGCTGCCGCTACCGGAAAGAGCATTGACCGTAAGCGTCTTGAACGTACCGTCGCTGCCCGGCGCGAATGCCAGACGCCCGCCATTGAGGGTCAGCGAGTCCACCGTGTTCACGCCGCTCTCCATGACATTCACCGTGCCACCTGCGTCTGCCACAAGGCCATTGGCTTGGGCACCCGTGTAGAGATTGACCTGACCACCGTTGCTGACCGTACTGTTATTGGCCGTGCCAGTGGCGTACACGCTTTGGGTACCACCCTGCACGCGCGTGTCATTGGCCACCGCCCCGCCGACCAAGCCACGGCGCAGGGTTTGCTCACCGCCTGCGTTAATCACGCTGCCGTTAGCCACCGCCATGTTGATCAGGTTTTGCGTACCGCCAGCACCGACCTGGCTATCGTTGGCAATCGCCATGATATCCAGCGTCTGTACGCTGCCCGCATTGATCAGCGTGCGGTTGGCCGTGGAACGAGTGACGGTCTGCTGACTGGCATTGAGCACGGTGTCATTGGCAATACCGCTGGTGCCCACCATCTGTGAGCCGCCGTTATTGACCACCGTGCCATGGCTGACGCCACTGAGAACGTTTTGTGTCGCACCGTCTACTACGGTGTCGTAGGTCACACCGTTCTGAAATACGCTCTGCGTCCCACTACCGCTGACCGTGGTGCGATGGGCCGTGCCGTTGGTTCCGATCGATTGCACGCCGGTGGTAACGCTTTCGTCATAAATCACTGCCCCGCCATTGACTGAAGAGGTATAGGCACTGGCGTGCAGTGGCAGCAAAAACGCAATGGCGACGGCCACGGCGACAGGGTTGCGCTGGAACAACGGGGAACGGGTTTTCATCAACAGAACCTCACGTGCGCCCTCTTGGGCAACGGCGTAAATAGAGTTGAGTCAGAACCTTTGAGGGAACCGGTTCGCACTCGGGGAACCGGCAATTTAGAGAATCGAAGGGACTTTCTGAGTAGGATTTTTCCTTGTCTTTGTAGGAAATTTCCCAAGAGCATTGATCGGTCTTGACCCATGCTCAGATGCAAGAAAGCGAGCCCGTTGCAGGCTCGCTTGATCGCTCATCAGCCGCGTGCACCGACCACGCTTGAACCGTAAGAGATGATGACCTCCACCCGACGGTTGAGCTGACGGGAGCGAGCATTGCCGTTATCGGCAATCGGAAATTGCTTGCCGTAGCCTTTGGTGATCAGCCGATCAGCGCCGATGCCCATTTGCTTGAGCGCGAAAGCCACGGCGTCTGCGCGCCGCTCCGACAGACGCTGATTGAAATCGTCACCGCCGACATCGTCGGTAAACCCTTCGATGCGCACCTTGCGTTCAGGGTTGGCCGCCAGATACTGCGCCAGTTGTTCGAAGTTGCGCTGGCTGCCGTACTTGAGATCGGCCTTGCCGGTGTCGAACAGCACATCGCCGAAGGTCACGACTTCCCCGCGCTGGGTTTTCTGCGCTTTCATCGCTTGCAGCGCCTTGAGCTGCTGAGTGCGCACGTCGAGTTGCACCTGGGTACGCTCGGCGTCGATTTTCTTCAGACCCGCCTCGGCTTGGCGGCCGGCAATGGTCTGCTCGGCCAGGGCGATTTTCTGGCTGGCCAGATAGGCCAATTGATCGACTTGCGATGCCTGGCGGTCCTTCTGCGACGCCTGGTCGGCCGCGTTCAACGCCGTAAAGGCAGACTTGGTTTCAATAGCTGCGAGGGTGTTGGCTTCCGGCTTGTTTTGCAGCGCCGCGAACTGTTCGCGGGCTTGCAGCAGTTGCGGGTTTTCAGGCGGCGTGGCGCAACCGGCCAGTGTCAGAGCGATCAGCGAAGCGATGGGCAACAGTTTGAAATTCGACATGAACAAGTCCTTATTGAGCGCTGGCTGGCGGATTGAAACCGGTGACCGGGTCTTGCAGCATTTCCTGCTTGAGCACCTCAATGCCATTGCGCGCGTCAGCCAATTGTTTCTGCCATTTCACAGCGCGCGATTTACGTTCGGCGAGGTTGGCATCGGCTTCGATCTGTTCGGCCAACAACTTGGCTTGCGGGTAGTTTTTCTCACCGAGGGCGCGTTCCATCTGGAACATCTTGTCTTGCGCTGCCTTCATTTCCAACGGTGCGTATTGGGTTGCTTCGGCCGACACCGCACGGTTGACCGCGTCCTTGGACAAGCTGATCTGTTGCTCTGGAAGCGGCGCGCTGGCGCAGGCACTCAACGCCGCAGCGACGGCCAGTCCACAGACGGCCAATCGTGCACGGGAAGACATACGTGGAAGGGTCATCAACAGCTCCAAATGTTAACCAGTGAAGTGAGCTCGGCTGTATGCCGAGACCACCGCACGTTAGCGACAGAGAGCCAGTGACGAATGTAGGAAAATTCGCAAGAACGACAGGGAAAATGGAAATAGATTGCTACGCCAGACGCTCATCCAGTTGTGCCGCCAAACGCTCCATCGATTGCTGCAAGGCATCCACCGCTTCGGTCAGAACCTGCGTGTCGAGACCTTCGCTGGCAACTTCCAGCGCTTCACAAGCCTGGATCAGTGAGTGCGCCTTGATAATGCGTGCGCCGCCCTTGACCCGGTGGGCCAGATTAGCGAGCCCGGGCATGTCGTGCTGGGTAAACAGGCGCATCAGTTTGGCCATGTCCTGCGCATTGCTCGTGGCCAGATCGCTCAACAGACTGTTGATCGACGCGCGGTCGCCACGGGTCAATTGTTCGAGGCTGCCCAGATCGATGTCACCGATGCCGACATCGCCGGGCTCGTCTTCAGTCGGTGAACGAGGCCGTGGAACGACTGCGGCCAGACGCAGATTCAGATCCCTGAGGCTGATCGGTTTGAACAGGCAATCGTCCATGCCGGCCTCGGCGCAACGATCCTTCTCCTCGGCCAGCGCATTGGCGGTAAACCCCAACACTAGGCTGCGCGCCAATCCTCGCGTCGCCTCTTCATCGCGGATCGCCCGGGCCAGTTCGTAACCATTCATGATCGGCATGTTGCAGTCGGTGATGACCACGTCGAACGTCTGATTGCGCCAGGCACGCAGACCATGGGCGCCGTCCTCGGCATCCGTCACCCGGTGGCCCAGATAACTCAACTGCTGCGACAGCAGCAGACGGTTGGCCGGGTAATCGTCAATCACCAGAATATTCAGACAGTGACTGGCCTGCAGTGCCACGTTTTCCTCGACCGGCGCGGCGTCCAGAGGATCGAGTGTCGGTAGATTCAACCGCACCTCGATCTGCGTGCCCTGCCCCAACTCGCTGGTCAGCGCGAGGCTGCCGCCCATCATTTCGCACAAGGTGCGACTGATCATCAGCCCCAGCCCGGAGCCGCCCTGGGCCGACTGACCATGGTTGGCAGCCTGGGAAAACGGCGTGAACAATTGCGCCTGATCCACAAGCGAGATGCCGCGCCCACTGTCGGTCACGCGCAAGCAAAGGCGCAGTCGATCATCACTGCCAGTCTCGACCTGCACGCTCAATACCACCTTGCCCACATCGGTGAACTTGATCGCATTGCTCAACAGGTTCGACAACACTTGCTTGAAACGCAGCGGATCGATCAACACGTCGACGTTGCTCAGGGCGTCCAGATCCAGTTGCAGACGCAACTGTTTCTGGCGCGCCAGGCCTTCAAAAATGCGCGCAACCGATTCAATCAGTTCACGCAGATTGGCGCGTTCCGGCGCCAGCGACAGGCGCCCGGACTCGATCCGTGCAATATCGAGAATGTCGCCAATCAGGTCCAGCAAGCCCCGCGCTGCGCCCGAGGCCACTTCAACGGCAAAGCGATCCAGCACACCTTGATCGGCCTTTTTCAGCGCCAGTTCGAGCATGCCGATGATGGCGTTCATCGGCGTCCGAATTTCATGGCTCATGGTTGCCAGGAACGTGGTTTTGGCGCGGTTGGCGTCATCGGCAACATCTTTGGCGATTTGCAGTTCCTGCAACAGATGCTGACGCTCGCTGACATCGATCCAGCCAGCGATCATGCCGGTGACGGCACCATCGCTGCCACGGTATGGCAGCATCCAGTGATAGATGGTCAGCGCGCGGCCGTCCGCCAGATTCAGGCTGCGGTCCTGGATGCTCGGCAAGCCGTCCTCCATCACCCGTAGATAATCATCCTGAAACGTCTGTGCTTGCTGCATATCGCTGAGCACGCCGTCCGTGACCAACTTGCCGATGACCGCTTCGCGCTCGGTGCCAAACACTTGCAGATAACCACTGTTGCAGATCACCAGGCGACCTTCGCGATCGCGCACGTAGATCGGATGCGGCGTGCCGTCGATCAGCACGCGCATGAACTCCATCTGATCGTTCAGCGCGATTTCCGCCTGACGGCGCTTGCGCATCAACAGACGCAGATAAGCGATCCAGCCCAGCGCCACCAACAGCAACACGCCGGCGATCACGAAGCCCTGGATGATCATGCCGCGATTGCGCAGCCAATAACTGTCATTCACCACCACTTCGCTGCGCCAGCGGTTGGTCAGCTCATCCATTTCCTCCGGGCTGATGCTCAACAGGGCCTTGTCGAGAATCGAGTACAGCTCCAGCGCACCGCGACTGGTGGCCAGTGCGATGCGTGCAGGTTGGGTGCCGACGGTACTGGTGACCTGCAATTTGTCGCGGTACTGACGCGAGATCGTGTAGCGGGCACTGACCAGTGAGTTGATCGCGCCGTCGACCTCTCCCAGCGCGACCATCTCCATGGCTTCGGCAGCATTGTCCGCCGGCACCAACTGCACATTGGGGTATTGCTCGACGAGGTATTCACGCAAGACATTGCCGCGAATCAGCGCCAGACGTTTGCCGGCCAGTTGATCGAGCGTCTGCGGCTCGTCGCCACGGCGCATGACCAACACGAACGGATTGATCAGGTACGGCCGGGTAAAGCGCAGTTCGCCTTCGCGCTCAGTACTCGGGGTGAAAGCGGCGAGCATGTCGGCCTTGCCGCTGGTCACCTCGCCGATCAGGTCGCCCACCGAATCTACGCGCTGCATATCGAATTGCAGACCCGTGCGCAGGCTGATCTTGGCCAGCACGTCAGCGCTGATGCCGCGAAAGTTTCCGGCCTGATCGACAAAGGTCAACGGCAGAAAGTTTTCGTTGATCGCGACTTTGATACGCGGATGGTGATCCAGCCAACGCTGTTCGTTCACGCTGAAATGCAGCCGATGCTGGCCGGGAATGGCCACCCCGCCGACACTCCAGCGGCGCCGGATGCTCATACGCTCTTCCGCAGGAATGACCTTCAACGCCGCATCGAGAATGTGCAACAACCGGGTGTTTTCCCGGGTCACGGCAAAACTGAAGGGCTGGGTTTCCATGCGCGAAAAATCGCTGAGCTGAACGTTGTTGAGGTAGTTCTTCTTGACCAGGTAATTGGAGCTGAGCAGGTCGCCCAGATAGACGTCAGCCTGACCGAACGCCACGGCACCGATCGCCGTCAGTGTCGAGGGATACAGTTGCACGTCGGCTTTTGGGTAAAACGCCTTGACCGTTTCCGGTGGCAGGTAGTGATAGAGCATCGCCACCCGTTTGCCCGCCAGGTCTTCCGGCAGGTTGTGACTCTCATCGATGCGCGTCACCAGGGTCGGGTTATCGTCAGCGTAAGGCGAAGAGATTGCCAGTTCGGGGTCCGCCGCCTCAAAACCGTTGGCGGTGCCGATCATATCGATCTGGCCGTGCTTCAGCGCCGTCAGCAGATCGCCGCGCGAGGCGTAGCGCCGGACCTCGACCGTGACGTGCAGCAATTGTTCGATCAGTTGTGCGTAATCGGCCGTCAGGCCTTCGTAATCATTGCCGTTGCCGGTGATCGCAAAAGGCGCGTAATCAGGGCTGCTGTCGCCGAGCAACAGACGCCCCTTACGGCGCAACCAGCTCCAGTCCGGCTCATCGAGTGGCACGGCATACTCGTCGACATCCGAGCGACCGAGCAATTGCAATGTATCGGGCTGCGTCGCGGCCATGGCCTGCAGCAACGACATTGAGCCGAACAGTGCCAGACCGGCCAGGCAATTTCTGACGAAAATAATCATCTAGAGCAGGTTGTTACGCTTGGCAAAATCGGCGAGGTACACCACCGACTTGACGTTGAGTTTCTCAATCAGCCGCGTCTTGTAAGTGCTGACGGTTTTGTTGCTTAACAGCATGGCTTCGCCGATTTCCTTGTTGCTCAAACCCTTGGCCAGTTGCTGCAGGATCGTCAACTCGCGATCAGACAGACTTTGAATCAGTTCCAGATCGGTGGCCTGCGCATCGCTGCGGCGCACCGAGCTACTGGCCAGATTGGGGAAGAAGGTATAGCCGTCCATCACCACCTTGATGGCTTTGACCAACTCGTCGAGGTCGTTGGTTTTCGACATGTATCCGGCTGCGCCAGCCTTCATGCAGCGCATGGAATAGAACTGTGCCGACTGCGACGTCAGCACCAGGACCTTGCAAGACAGGTTCAGCGCGCGGATACGCGAGATCACCTCCAGGCCGTCGAGCTTGGGCATGGCGATGTCCAGAATGATCAGGTCGGGGGTATGTTCGCGGGCCAGCTGCACAGCATCGGCGCCATTGTCCGCTTCCGCGACGACTTCGAAATGTTCCTGTTTCAACAGCATCTTGACCGCAGAGCGAATGAACGGGTGATCGTCCACGATGATCGCTTTCAACATAAAAACCCCTGTAAGACGTTGATCAACTACTTGGCAACGCCACAAATAACAATGGGACAGCAGTCCAGATGCTCCACGTGCAGAACATACACGAGCACCACAGAATTGTAGGAAAATTCTTGGAAAACACCGCACAGCACCGCACAACGATCAGCGCTCGCCCTCTGGCTTCTCCAGCCATTGCAGCAAGTCATGTCCGCTCATGGGACGGGCCAGGTAATAACCCTGACCCATTTCGCACTCCAGCTCGCGCACATGCTCAAGCACCTTTGGGCTGCTGATGCCTTCGATCACCAGATCCATTCCTAACGAACGAGCCAGCACCCTCGTACTGGCGACCATCGCCCGGTTGCGTTGACGGTCGAGGTGCTGGACAAAACGGCCATCGAGTTTTATCTGGGTGAACGGTAACTGGCACATCAGCTTCAACGAGGAAAACCCGACACCGAAGTCGTCGACCGCTAATCCGCAGCCGAGCAGGCGCAAACGCAACAAGTTCTCCTGCGTGCCGGGCGGGCAATCAAGCAAACCGTTCTCCGCCAGTTCGAGCATCAGAACCGATCCGTTGAACCCGTGCCGCTCCAGCGCCCGTTTGATGTGTTCCACCAGAGCACTATGGGTCAGTTGCGAGGCATGCAGATTGAACGCCAACTGCAAGGCCACACCACGATGACGCAAAATGCCCAGCAGGTTCAGGCCCTGCTCAAGCAACTGTTTGAACATCTGGTCGGTCAAGTCATACGCCAGCACGGCGGAGAGAAAGTCGCAAGGCAACAGCGTCCCGCGCGCGGGATGCTGCCAACGCACCAGCGCTTCCACGCCGATCACCGCACCGCTGTGTAATTGAAACTGCGGCTGAAACCACGCCCGAAACTCACCCAGCGCCAGCCCGCGGCGCACTTCATCTTCGTGGGGCAACTCTTTGCTCGGTGGCGCCAGCACTGGCGGGATCCGCCCGTGTTTATAGCGATACAACAGGCGGTTCAACGCACGCAGCTGCACCGGCCGGCTCAGCACTCCGAGCAATTGCAGACCGCCCAGCGAGGCCATTTGCCCCAAGGTACGCGCCAGCTCCGGGGGGAGTTCACTGCACAGCAACACCGCGCGCACCATACCGCTGTGGCTGGCAACACGGAGGAATTCCAGGCAATCGAGGCCCCGGTCAGTGAGGTCGCAGATCACGATATCGACCCCGCCCTGCAGGTGCATCTGCACCATGGCCTGCTCGGCATCCGGTGCTTGCAACACGTCACGCACGCTCAGGCGTTGCAACATCCTGACCAGCACGTTGCGGGCAAACTCATGATTTTCCAGCACCAGAATACGTGGGGAGGTCATCTTCCTTTAATCACTCAATTGACCCGGGAGACCGGATAGTGGCCTGCGCCAGCAGGGTTGAACGCAGGACTTATCCTGCGTCAATGTAGGAAATTTCCCAGAAGCTAATGCGTCATCAGTAGTAAACGATCTGCACAACCATGATCGCTTCGAACGGTCCGACCTCGGGATTGCCCAGCGACACCACCGACGCGCTGAACGGCACATCGATATGGCTGACGTCCGCCGGAAAATTCGCCAGAGGGAAAGGCTCGTTGATCTGCACCAGATTGTTGTGGGCATCGCGCACCTGAATGCCGAACTGGCTGCCCGCCGTCGGCAGAATGTTGTAAAGCCCCTGCTGGTTGGCGGTGACAAACGTCGCACCGATGTTGATCGCACTGCTGCACTTCTTTTCCAGCGCGAGGCTGAAGGGCCGGGTCGGATTGGGCGGCGAGAACCCGGTGGTGGTTTTCTGGATCACGCCAAAGTCGACAATGCCCGGCTCCGGCGTCACCGTGACGTCGACTGTGCACGCGGTGCCGACAATGTTCTGCAACCCGGAGAGTTGAAAGCGGAAGTTGCCCGCCGGGTTGCTCGGCCCGCCATTCAAGCCATAGAGACCGTCGAACTGGAACACGTCGTAGGTGTCTTGCGAGGGACGCTGCAAGGGCAACAATCCGCGTTTGCGGATCACCACCTGAAACGCAATGCTGGGCGTCACCCGTGAACACGCGAGCATGTCAGCGCCGCTGGTCGCGTCCGGGCAACCACGGGATACGAATCCGCTGTTCACGCCCTGGGTCGGGTTGGAGCTCCAGTCGCCGTCCCAGGCTGTCACGCCGCGATACACCAGACCGAATTCGATGCCCCACGGGGTGGCATTGAGTCCTGCCGGGTTGCCATAGAAGTAGATCGGATCGTCTTCCCTGAAGTGCAGATCGAAGAGTTTCCAGCAGTCGGCCGGCACCACATGGGTTTTCGAGCGCCAGATGATCGTGCCGTCCGGCACGGTGTCCGGCACCGACACCGGGCCAATGTATTCGCTCAGGTAGCTGCCGCCGTCCAGCGACTTGCAGACCATCGCCGAAGCCAACTGCGACGCGCCCAGCAGCACTGCGGCCGCGGCCAGCCGGGTCAGCGTAGAGAACAGGCTCACGGTCTCACGCCTTTGCAGACGTTCGCCACGCAGTTGAACAGCGTGTCGGACTGGCCACCGAAGTCATTCATGTTCGACACCCGCAAGGTGCTGAACGCGGTGTTGCTCAGGGCAAAGCGCGCATTGCCGCGTGGCGCGATCATCACCGTATCGATCGGCATTCTGGTTTTTTCCGGGCCGGCCAGCAGCCCGACCACAGTGATGTGAAACGGTGTCGGGTTATCGACAATCAGCTGTTTCGCTGCCGGGTCGATTTTCAGGTTCAGGCCCAGCGCGAGGTCTTCACCACGCTCACGCTTCACCGCTGCCGGGCGATAGAACAATTTGATCTTCGACTGCAAGGCGATCTGCATCGAGTTGACGGCCTGGCTCTTCGGCGGAATCTCGCGAATGTTCAAATAGAACACTGACTCGCGGTCAGCCGGCAGGGCCAGTTCGGGCAATTTCACGATACGCAGCACACTGCTTTCGTTCGGCTCGATGCGCTGCAGCGGTGGCAGGACCATGAACGGTGAGGTGACTTTCTGGCCACTCTCGTTTTCGATCCACGACTGCACAATGAATGGCAGCTGCGGGTTTTTGTTGCTGACTGTGACGCTGACCGATGGTGCACTTTCCTCGAACACCAGCCGGGTGCGATCCGGCACCACAGCGGCGCTGGCCAACAGCGGCAGACTAAGGCCCGCGGCCAGAAACAGACGGTGAGCAGTAAACAAGGCAAAACGAGACATGATGACTCCGGGTTCATTGGAAGACGCGGTTACAGACACTGGGCAGGCTTGGCGATATTGCTCACCACGTCCTCCTCAGGGAGTTTGGCCAGACTGCATTGGCCGGCGTCATCCCAACGCGCTACCAGTTCAGCCCCAACCTTGATGCCCAACAGATAAGTGACGCCCGCCTCGCCGACGATGCCCACCTCCCGGTTGGTGTTCTTGTCCTGCACCGATGCGCCGAAAGGCACCGGCTTACCGTCGTTGCGGGTCAATACGACAAATGCGTTGCGGCCCTGCCCCGTGGCGAAATTGACGTAGCCGATGGCCCCCTCGGTCAGCGCCAGACGCTGGATCGGGTTGGACACTTCGGTGTTGAGCGGCAGTTTTTCGACGTTGACCCGCGCTTCGTAAGCCTGAAACGAGGGCAAGCCATCCATCACCGCATAGCCGTCCCGGTTGGTGCGGGTCTGCCCGGTGAAGGCCACGTCCGGTACGCCATCGGTGGACACCAGCAGGCGCGTATCGCCATTGGTGCCATTGCCATGGGCCGAGACCCCATAACGGGTGGCGACCAGTGAGCTGTCGAGTTCGCCGGTCAGCGAGCGATAGGTGCTGCCATCGGTGGAGGCCGACACGTTGGCGCGGTAACTCGAAGCGCGTTTACCGACATAGGCGTTGACGTAGCGGTTGTCGCCAACGCCGCCATACACCTGATAGTTCACGCCTTCGCCGTCGTCATGGCTGTAGCCGACACTGGCGGACGAATCGCCGGAGCCCGAGCGCTGCAGGTTACTGGAGGCCATCGAATTGCCCCCCAGTGGCACCGTCACACCGAGGTAGATCTGCGAGTCATTCTGCCGACTGTTTTGCGTCTGGTAAGCCGACAGGTTTGCGGTGATGTTCTTGACGTTGCCAAGGGAAAAACTGCGCGCCACGGTCATGCCGAAACGATCGGCTGCCGGCGCGTCCCAATAAGTCGAATGGTCGTAGGAAAAACTCGTCGATAACCAGGAAAAATGCTTGGCCAGGGTCACCGAATAACGTTGCTTGCCCGAGTTCATCGCATAGGAATCGGCATCGCCGACAAACTGCGAAAAGTTGGTGAAGGTCTTGTCGGAAAAGCGATAACCCAGAAACCGCAGGTCGGTGCCAATGGCGTCAAAACGCTTGGAATAGTTGATTCTGTAAGAGTTGCCGGCCACGGTTTCGCCGTTCCAGCGCAGCTTCGCCCGAGACGTGGTGACATCACCAGACACTGCGCCGAATACGCCAAGGTCCTTGCCGATACCGATGGCATTCGACTGATAACCCGAGGCAGCCAGCACGCCACCGTAGATCGTCCAGTCCCTTGGCAGACCATAGGCCGCTTCCGAGGCGACAAACTCAGGCTCTGTGCCGCCGTTACCGGTCAGGCGCGGCTGGCCGGCGGAAACCTTGTAACGCAACTCGCCTTCACGGGACAGAAACGGAACTGCGGCGGTGGCTACGGTAAACGTTTGTTCGCTGCCATCCTCTTCGCGCACGGTCACATCCAGTGTGCCTTGCACGCTGCTGTTGAGATCCTGAAGGCTGAACGCACCCGGTGTCACCGTGGTCGAGTACAACACACGACCCTGCTGGGATACGGTGACGGTCGCGTTGGTACGCGCCACGCCACTGATCAGCGGCGCATAACCGCGCAGGTTCGGCGGCAACATGCGGTCATCGCTGCTCAGGGTCGCACCGCGCAGGGCAAAGGTGTCGAACACATCGGAGTTCAGATAGTCCTCACCGACCGACAGCTTCGAACGTATCGATGGCAACGCGCGATAGGCGTACAAGCGGTTCAACTGGAACGCTTCGCCGTGGGGATCATTATTCTGGCTACCTGACTCTTGCCGCGCCTGATAATCGGCGCGGATGCGCCAGGCATCGAGGTTGACCCCGGCCGTGCCATAGCTTTGCAATGAACGCGAATCGCCGGACGGCGTATTGGTTTCGCGGCTGTTGGCGATCACTCGGTAATCAAGCAACGCGCCGTTGAGCCCGTCGCTCCAGGCGGCAGGCGGAATGTAGTTGGGATCGTCATACTCGAACGAGGCCTGCGGCAGGCTGATCGACAGACGTCCAAGGTTTTTCATGTACTTGATCGAGGCATTTTCAATGCCACGCAAATCCACACATTGCCCCTCAGCCAGACGCGGCAGGCTTTTGAGCAACGCAGGCTTGAGACCAAAGGTCGCCACCAGGTCTTCGGGCAGACAGGCGTAACTTTCTTGCGGGTTGGCGCCGCTCTTGAACTCGATCGAACGTGAACCGAAATAACGCTGATTGACGGTGATATCCAGCAAGTAACGACCGGGCACAGTGTATTGGGCGTGGGCAAACTGTCCGAGACTGATATCGTCGTTTTTATCGATATTCAGGAACTCCGAATTAAACTCCACAGCGTTTGAATAACGCGCACAGGAGATCAACACGCAAGACACGAAAAGTTTTCGGCCGTACACGGGAAATAGCCTTTATCAGAACTTTGACGGAAAAGAAAAAAGGGGTTTTCACCCCTTTCTCTTACAACGTGCGATACCGAGGTATCAGTTGTAGGCCACGGTGAAGTTCGCAACGCTGTCTGCTTCACCGGTGGTGACGGTCGCAGCGGTGGCTTCATACATGGCGGCGAAGGTCACGGTGTTGTTGCCGTTTTGCAGCACAACCGGAGCGACCTGCTCGGTGCCGTTATCGAGCATTTCGCCAGCGCTGGCCTGCAGACGGATGCCGACGTTCTGCGCCAGACCGGTAGTGGCGAACAGGCCCGGAACCGCTGGATCCTGCACACCGCTGAAGGTGAAGCGGGCGTTCTTCTGGGTGGTGGTGTCGCAGTCGGTCAGGATGATGTCGAACTTGGTCGGCGTCGAACGATCACCGATCGCCTTGAACTGGTTCGATGGCACCTGACCCAGGGAAACGGTCTGGTCCAGAGAGCTGGCGTCGATACCGCAGGCGCCGGATACGATTTCACCAATGAAACGTACGGTGCCAGGGTTGCCGGAAGCCGGCGTCGCAGCATTGGCGAAAGAAGCGAGACCCATGACAACGGTAGCGGCGGTAACAGCGACGATCTTTTTCATTTTTTACATCTCTTGGGATAGTTGTTTATTCGGCCCAGCGGCCTGGCTCTCCCAATTACTCATCAGCGACAACAGGCTTGCTCGCTGTAGCGAACAACCTTCATCACGGAATCTGCAACGAATGGTTCCCCCCTCTTTCCGGCCATTCCCTGCCGAACTTTCCAGGTATTCATTGCACTTCCGTAATAACGCATCGAGTCATCAGGACGCCGGGCATCTCTGCTCCGGAACAAATAGTGATCGAGACCCAAGGGTGAAAATGTAGGTTCTTTCTTGCCGCCTTGTAGGACAATTCTCAGCAACCGAAAACGATCATTCCGTGGTACTCGGACTCCAGAATGCCTGCACCACCAGCGCCGATGTGGAAATCCGCGCCACCAGCGCATCCAGTTCATCGCCATCGACCGACGTTGTCGCCAGCGTCGCTTCGATTTCGATTTCATCGGCGCCGAAGGCATGCACATCAACATCGCTGGCCGGGTAGTTGCTGCGTTCAAGCTCGGCCTCAAGCAAGGCGAACACGGCGGTTTGCTGGGAGCGTCGGGCGATGACGTAGACGATGTTGGTGACTTCCGCCGAGACCACGTCCAGTGGCTGGCGGTTGATGTTGTTGACGATCGGCCGCAGCAAGGTGTTGGCGGCCAGAATGAATAGCGTGCCGAGTACGGCTTCGGCGAGCAGATCGGCCCCGGCACAGGCACCGACCGCTGCGGAGGTCCACAGGGTCGCGGCGGTATTGAGACCGCGCACGTTGCCCTCTTCGCGCATGATCACCCCGGCGCCGAGAAAGCCGATGCCGGAGACCACGTAAGCAACCACGCGCACCGCACCTTCGGCACCAGCGAGACGGTTGGCCATGTCGACGAAAATAGCTGCGCCGACGGCGACCAGCACGTTGGTGCGCAGGCCGGCGGTGCGTTGCCGGTACTGACGTTCGAAACCGATCAGGCCACCGAGGATGAAGGCGGCACTGAGGCTGACGAGGGTGTCGAGCAGCGAATCGAGGTTGAGGTTGTTGATGGCTTGCATAGTCTTGTCCTTGAAACACATAACCTTTGTAGGAGTGAGCCTGCTCGCGATAGCGGTGTGTCAGTCATTGCAATGTTGACTGACCGATTGCTATCGCGAGCAGGCTCACTCCTACAGGGGGCAGCATTACTGCCAGCCGAACCGGCGGATGTAAAAACCTTTCACGGCCTGGGTCAGCGCCATGTACGCCAGCAGAATCACCGGCAGGAACACGAAGTACAGCGATGGCAACGCCTGCAGTTTGAAGTAATGCGCCAGCGGCCCCATCGGCAGGAAGATGCCGACCGCCATGATGATCCCGGTCATGACCAGCAGCGGCATGGCCGCGCGGCTTTGCAGGAACGGAATCTTCGGCGTGCGGATCATGTGCACGATCAGCGTCTGGGTCAGCAACCCGACCACGAACCAGCCAGACTGAAACAGGGTCTGGTGATCCGGGGTGTTGGCATCGAATACGTACCACATCAAGGCGAACGTGATGATGTCAAAGATCGAACTGATCGGGCCGAAGAACAGCATGAAGCGCCCGACGTCACCCGGCTGCCAGCGTTGTGGTTTTTTCAGCATGTCCTCATCGACGTTATCGAATGGAATGGCGATCTGCGAAATGTCGTAGAGCAGGTTCTGCACCAGGAGGTGCATCGGCAGCATCGGCAGGAACGGAATGAACGCACTGGCGACCAGCACCGAGAACACGTTGCCGAAGTTGGAGCTGGCGGTCATCTTGATGTACTTGAGCATGTTGGCGAAGGTGCGCCGCCCTTCGAGTACGCCCTCCTCCAGCACCATCAGGCTCTTTTCCAGGAGGATGATGTCGGCGGCTTCCTTGGCGATGTCCACCGCACTGTCCACGGATATACCGATGTCGGCGGTGCGCAGGGCTGGAGCGTCGTTGATGCCGTCACCCATGAAGCCGACCACATGGCCGTTGCCTTTGAGGATGCGCACGATGCGCTCCTTGTGCGACGGCGTCAGTTTGGCGAAGACGTTAGTGGTCTCTACGGCAACCGCCAGTTCGGCATCGCTCATGCGTTCAACGTCGTTACCCAGTAGCAAACCCTGCTGAGCCAGACCGACTTCGCGGCAGATTTTCGCGGTCACCAGTTCGTTGTCGCCGGTCAGCACTTTTACCGCCACGCCATGTTCGGCCAAGGCCTTGAGCGCCGGCGCGGTGCTTTCCTTCGGGGGATCGAGGAACGCCACATAGCCGATCAGCGTCAGTTCCTGTTCATCGGCCAGGCTATAAATCTCGCGACCTTCAGGCATCGAGCGGGCGGCCACCGCCACCACGCGCAAGCCTTCAGCGTTGAATGCTGCGGTGACCTGACGAATCCGGGTCAGCAATTCATCGCTCAAGGCTTCATCGACCTCACCGTGACGCACGCGGCTGCACACCGCCAAGACTTCTTCCACGGCACCTTTGCAAATCAACTGATGTGGCTGGCCACGTCCTTCGACCACCACCGACATACGCCGACGATTGAAGTCGAACGGGATCTCGTCGACCTTGCGAAACGCCGTGCCGACTTTCAGTTCACGGTGGATTTCCACGTGTTCCAGCACCGCGACATCGAGCAGGTTCTTCAGGCCGGTCTGGTAGTAGCTGTTCAGGTAAGCCATTTCCAGCACGTCATCGGAGTCTTCGCCCCAGACATCGACATTGCGCGCGAGGAAGATCTTGTCCTGGGTCAGCGTGCCGGTCTTGTCGGTGCACAGCACGTCCATGGCGCCGAAGTTCTGGATCGCATCGAGACGTTTGACGATGACTTTTTTACGCGACAGGAACACCGCGCCTTTGGCCAGCGTCGAGGTGACGATCATCGGCAGCATTTCCGGGGTCAGGCCGACGGCAATCGACAACGCGAACAGCAATGCTTCGGTCCAGTCACCCTTGGTGAAACCGTTGATGAACAGCACCAGCGGCGCCATCACGAACATGAAACGGATCAACAGCCAGCTGACTTTATTCACGCCTTGCTGGAACGAAGTCACCGCGCGATCGGTTGCGCCGACACGCTGGGCCAGCGCACCGAAATAGGTGCTGTTGCCCGTGGTGAGAATCACCGCCACCGCCGTGCCGGAGACAACGTTGGTGCCCATGAACAGGATGTTGTCCAGCTCCAGAGGATTGCGCGTGTCGCGATCAGCCTGACGCGGAAACTTCTCCACCGGCATCGATTCGCCGGTCATCGCCGCTTGGCTGACGAACAGATCCTTGGCGCTAAGCACGCGGCAATCGGCAGGAATCATGTCACCGGCCGAGAGGACGATCAGATCGCCCGGCACCAATTGCTTGATCGGCAATTCGCTGCGTGGGGCGTCACGGCGCATCACCGTGGCGGTGTTGCTGACCATGGCTTTCAGCGCGTCGGCAGCCTGGTTGGATTTGCTTTCCTGCCAGAAGCGCAGCAACGTCGACAGCACCACCATGGAGAAAATCACCACGGCGGCCTTGAGGTCTTCGGTCAGCCACGAGATCACCGCCAACAACGTCAGCAGCAAGTTGAACGGGTTTTTGTAGCAGTGCCACAGGTGAATCCACCATGGCAGCGGTTGTTCGTGTTCGACTTCGTTGAGACCGTATTGCGCACGCAGCGCATCGACTTCGAAATCGGTGAGGCCATCGGAGTGCGTGCCCAATGACGAGAGCAACACACCGCTGTCGCAATGCGCGGCATCGACCAGGGTGTTGGCCAAAGTCGGCGGGACTTCACGGCTGACCGTGGTGTCGTTGATCGATTCCAGCAGCGCCAGACGACGGAAGTGCCGGGCGATGTGGCGGGTCCGCAGAAAACCTGCGAAGAATTCCTTGAGCGTAAGTTTCATGGCTGTTGCCCCTATGGTCAGCCGGGAAACCGTCAAGCAGGTACGGCCGCGCCTCGTCCACCGGAAAAACCGGCACGGCAAGGCCTGGCGCGCCGGTCAGAAACGACAGGCGTGTCGATAGGGCTGCGATCACGACTGTGTAGTCGAAATCACGCTCTGTTCAGCGTCGATGAGAAGGAACGTCCAGACATGGCCCAGGACGGGTCATGCACGGGATGCCGCTGCTCGCTGTTACGGCGAGACAACGGCAGAGAAAGGCTGCGCGTTATCTTGCCGAGAATCTGCCGGTTACCGAGACCGGCCGACAACTGTCACTCGAACAAGTACCCACTGTGGGTCTCCGCTATTGATGAAAACGCGCGAAGCTTACGCCCCGATGTCTGGAGAGTAAACCCGCAAAAGGCAGTGTGTCGGGGAATGTGGGGGATGTTCAGGAAGGGTTCAGGATGATCGTTCCCACGCTCTGCGTGGGAATGCAGCCCGGGACGCTCCGCGTCCCTATCGAAGGCCGAACGCGGAGCGTCCGTTGAGGCATTCCCACGCAGAGCGTGGGAATGATCTGGCCTGGAAATCGGCGTTAGCTGGCAGTCGCCAACAACAGATCCGCCATCGACCGATGCCCACGGTTCTTGCCGTGCTCATACAACGAACCTGCAATCTCGTCCGCACGAATCGGCAGCACCGACAGCAGCGTATCGCTCAGACCATGGCTGGCCTGGCAGAAGCCCTGCATGTAGATGCCGGCCTGGCAGCGTTCGTCGGTGATCAGTTTGTAATTGCGATCAACCTCGAAATCGCCCAGGTATTCTTCCAGCGGCGCCAGCAGTTTGCGGTGCATCTGCCGCTCGTAACCGGTGGCCAGAACAACCGCGTCGTAATTGCGTACAGTGACTTCGCCGGTGGCGTTGTTGCGCACGGCCAGTTCGATACCGTTTTCGGTGGCGCTGGCTTTCTCGACGGTGGTCAAGGTACGGAACGCGTGGCGGGCAACACCCGAGACTTTCTGCCGATAGAAGATGCCGTAGATGCGCTCGATCAGGTCGATGTCGACCACCGAATAGTTGGTGTTGTGGTACTCGTTGACCAGACGCTCACGCTCGACGCTGTTCTGCTGGAACACCAGATCAGTGAACTCCGGCGAGAACACTTCGTTGACGAACGGGCTGTCGTCAGCAGGCTTCAAGGCTGAGCCGCGCAGGATCATGTCGACCTGCACCGACGGGAACGAATCGTTCAGATCGATAAAGGCCTCCGCCGCACTCTGCCCACCGCCGATGATCGCGATGCTCATTGGCTGATTGTTCACGCACGGCTGCCTGGCCATTTGCGAGAGGTATTGCGAGTGGTGGAACACGCGGCTATCGCCCTTCAGCGCTTTGAACGCCTCCGGAATACGCGGTGTGCCACCGGCGCTGACCACCACCGAACGGGTGGTGCGTACATGTTGCAGGCCCTGGCTATCGCGGGAAATTACCCGCAGCGCTTCAACCTGGTGGTTGTGCAGCACTGGCTCGATGGTCAGCACTTCTTCGCCGTAACGGCTCTGCTCGGTGAACTGCCCGGCGACCCAGCGCAGGTAGTCGTTGTACTCCATGCGGCACGGATAGAAGGTGCCGAGGTTGATAAAGTCGACCAGACGACCGTGATACTTGAGGTAATTGACGAACGAGTACGGGCTGGTCGGATTGCGCAGGGTCACCAGATCCTTGAGGAAGGAAATCTGCAACTCGCTCTGCGTCGACAAGGTGTTGCCGTGCCAGCTGTAGTTGGCCTGTTTGTCGAGGAACAGCACATCCAGCTCGCCCTGGGTCGGGCCGCGCTCTTGCAGAGCGATGGCCAGTGCCAGGTTCGAAGGGCCGAAACCGACGCCGATCAGGTCGTGAACGATGGGCGATGCAATTGCCTGTGTCATTTCCAGTGTCCTCTGGATGAACCCCTCAACGCGGGGATAAAGCCTGGGTGGCCTGACCGGCCTGAATCAGGTCAGCAGGTCGTCTGTTGAGTAGGAACGAGGACGATGAACGGAAATTTAACCAGCAAGGATCAATGGGCGTCCCATTGTTTGATGCGCAAGCGGCAATGTTTCATGGCGTTGACGATGTGCTTTTCCACCAACGCCTTGGAAATCCCTAGATGCTCGGCAATTTCCGGATGGGACAGACCTTCGATCTTGCGCAGCAGAAAACTTTCCCGGCAGCGCGGCGGCAACTCGGCCAACGCGCGCTGGAGCATCTCCAGACGTTGACCGTGGTCGAGGGTGCCGTGGGGCGACGGGGTGAAATAGCGCTCTTCGCTGTCCAGCACATCGAGCGATTCGACCTGGCGCAAGGCGTTGCGCCGATGATCATCGATAACCAGGTTCAATGCCGTGCGATAAAGGAAGGCCCGCGGTTGTTCGATCGGTGTGTCGCTGGAACGCTCCAGTACCCGTACATAAGCGTCATGCACCACATCTTCGGCCACCTGACGGTTGCCCAGCTTGGCGTTAAGGAAACACACCAGCTCGCGATAGTAGTTTTCCAACATGACTCCCGACCGCATCGATGCAGTTCCTGTCCTTGAGCACACTGATCCAGCCGCCGCAAACGCAGTAGCAAGATAGTGGCAACGTGAGGTGCGTAATTTATAGTAATTCTCATATAGATTTAAAGAGTTGTTTCCACATCCACCCCAAATAGTCGCGTCTGGCTACCTGTTACTTGATGTGTACGGCGCTTAAATTCCCTTGTGCATTCATCGTTTACAGGACAGCTCCCCGTATCTGTCGTGCCATGCGACAGCGTTCAGCGCCCCTGTACGCCTGTGTACTGGCCGAATGACGGGCCGATTCCACTGGCCGGAACCCTGCATGAAACGTCCCCGCCCCGCCCGACGCGCCCTGTTCGCCGCCCTTTGCCTGATTCCCGTGATCGCCGTTGCCGCGTGGCAAGTCCTGCCGCCCGGGCGCGACGCCCTCGCCACGGTGCAGGTGACGCGTAGCAGTATCGAAAACAGCGTGACCGCACTGGGTACGTTGCAGCCACGTCGTTATGTGGACGTCGGTGCGCAGGCATCCGGGCAGATCCAGAAGATTCATGTCGAGGCTGGCGACACGGTCAAGGAAGGCCAGTTACTGGTAGAGATCGACCCCTCAACGCAAAAGGCCAAACTGGATGCCGGGCGGTTTTCCATCGAAAACCTCAAGGCACAGTTGCAGGAGCAACGCGCCCAGCACGACCTCGCGCAACAGAAATACCAGCGCCAGCAGAAACTCGCCGCCGGTGGCGCCACCCGTGAGGAGGACGTGCAGACCGCCCGCGCCGAAGTCCGCGCCACGCAGGCACGCATCGACATGTTCCAGGCGCAGATCCGCCAGGCTCAAGCCAGCCTGCGCAGTGACGAAGCGGAGCTCGGCTACACGCGTATTTATGCACCGATGAGCGGCACCGTCGTGGCCGTCGGCGCCCGCGAAGGCCAGACGCTCAACGCGCAGCAGCAAACCCCGCTGATTCTGCGCATCGCCCGGCTTTCGCCGATGACCGTGTGGGCCGAGGTTTCCGAAGCGGACATCGGCCACGTCAAACCCGGCATGACCGCCTACTTCACCACGCTCAGCGGCGGCAGTAGGCGCTGGAGCAGCACCGTCCGGCAAATTCTGCCGGTGCCGCCGCGCCCGCTCGAACAGAATCAGGGTGGCAGCCCCACCAGCGGTCGCAGCGGCAGCGAACGCGTGGTGCTCTACACCGTATTGCTCGACGTCGACAACGCCGACAACAGCCTGATGACCGACATGACTGCGCAGGTGTTCTTTGTGGCGCAACAGGCGCAAGACACCCTCACCGTGCCCAGCGCCGCCCTGCAACCCGGCTCACGCCCACAATGGCAACGGGCGCAGATCGTCGCCGCCAATGGCGAAATCCAGCCCCGCGAAGTGCGCACCGGCATCAGCGACCGCTTGCGCACCCAAGTGCTTGAAGGCCTGGCCGAAGGCGATCACATTCTCAGCGCGCCGGCCACCGGCAGCGGAGGCTGAATGCAAACGCCACTGATTGACCTGCGGCAGATCCGCAAATCCTATGGCGGCAATGACAGCCCGCTGGTGGAAGTATTACGCGGCATTGATCTGTCGATTCATGCCGGTGAGTTCGTCGCCATCGTCGGGGCGTCCGGCTCCGGCAAGTCGACATTAATGAATATCCTCGGCTGCCTCGACCGCCCTACCAGCGGCGAATATCGCTTCGCCGGGGAAGACGTCGCCCGACTCGACACTGACGAACTGGCCTGGCTGCGCCGCGAAGCGTTTGGTTTTGTATTCCAGGGTTATCACCTGATTCCGTCCGGTTCTGCCCAGGAAAACGTCGAGATGCCGGCCATCTACGCTGGTACCCCGGCCGCCGAACGCCACGCGCGCGCCAGCGCCTTGCTGGAGCGGCTCGGCCTGGGCAGCCGCACCGGCAACCGTCCGCATCAGCTTTCCGGCGGTCAGCAACAGCGGGTGTCGATTGCCCGGGCGTTGATGAACGGCGGCCACATTATCCTCGCCGACGAACCCACCGGCGCCCTCGACAGCCACAGCGGCGCCGAGGTCATGACCCTGCTCGATGAGCTCGCCAGTCAGGGCCATGTGGTGATTCTCATCACCCACGACCGCGAAGTCGCACAACGAGCCAAGCGCATCATTGAAATTCGTGACGGGCTGATCATCAGCGACACCGCCGAACACCCGTCAGCCCCACCGCGCAGCGCCAACCCCGGCGCCCTGCAAGCGGTGGATCTGCGCCAGCGCCTGAGCAGCGGCAGCACCCAGACCGGCGCCTGGAAAGCTGAACTGGTCGACGCAGTGCAAGCGGCGTGGCGGGTCATGTGGATCAATCGTTTTCGCACCGCGCTGACCCTGCTCGGGATCGTCATCGGCGTGGCCTCGGTGGTGGTGATGCTCGCGGTGGGCGAAGGCAGCAAACGCCAGGTGATGGCGCAAATGGGCGCCTTCGGCTCCAACATCATCTACCTCAGCGGCGCCGCACCCAATCCGCGCACACCACCGGGCATCATCACCCTCGACGACGTCGCCGAACTGGCCGCCCTGCCCCAGGTCGAGCGGATCATGCCGGTCAACGGCTCGACCGCTGGCGTGCGTTTCGGCAATGCCGACCACAGCAGTTACGTCGGTGGCAACGACACCAATTTCCCGAGCATCTTCAACTGGCCGGTGGTTCAGGGCAGTTACTTCAGCCAGGCCGATGAAGACAGCGCCGCCGCCGTGGCGGTGATCGGCACCAAAGTGCGCGACAAGCTGCTCAAGGATGTCGCCGATCCGATCGGCCAATACATCCTGATCGAAAACGTGCCGTTTCAGGTGCTCGGTGTTCTGGCGGAAAAGGGCTCGAGCTCCGGCGATTCCGACAGCGACAACCGCATCGCCGTGCCCTACTCGGCGGCCAGCACGCGCCTGTTCGGCAGCCGTAATCCGGAATACGTGGTGATCGCCGCCAAGGACGCACGCAAAGTCAAAGACGCCGAGCAGGCGATCGAACAGGCGATGCTGCGGCGACACAATGGCAAGAAGGATTTCGAACTGACCAACAACGCCGCAATGATTCAAGCCGAAGCACGCACGCAGGGCACGCTGTCGCTGATGCTCGGCGCCATCGCCGCGATCTCGTTGCTGGTCGGCGGTATCGGGGTGATGAACATCATGCTCATGACGGTGCGCGAACGCACCCGGGAAATCGGTATCCGCATGGCCACGGGCGCGCGTCAGCGCGACATCCTGCGCCAGTTTCTCACCGAAGCGGTGATGCTTTCGGTGGTTGGCGGCCTGGCCGGTATCAGCCTGGCGATGCTGGTCGGCGGCGTGCTGTTGTTCAGCGGCGTGGCGATCGCGTTTCAATGGCTGGCCGTCATCGGTGCGTTCGCCTGCGCGCTGGCCACCGGCGTCCTCTTCGGCTTCATGCCTGCCCGCAAGGCTGCCCGGCTCGACCCGGTCACGGCCCTTACCAGTGAATGATCGACCTATGAAAGCGCCACTGACAATTCTTGCCGCCAGCCTGTTGCTGGCGGCCTGCAACAGCCCTGCGCCACGCCCCGACAGCGGCGTGCTGCCACCGGCCGCGTGGCAATCACCTGAGCAGCCTGGTGCCGTGCAGAGCAACCGCCAATGGTGGACCCAGTTCGGCAGCCCCGAGCTGGATCGACTGGTCGAACAGGCGCGACTGGGCAGCCATGACCTCGGCGCCGCTGTTGCGCGGGTCAGGCAAGCCCAGGCCAGCGCGACGATTGCCGGCGCCCCGCTGCTCCCGGAAATCAAGGCCGGTCTCAATGCCAACCGGCAGAAACTGTTGCACGGCAAAGGCTACAGCCAACTCGACGTCAGCCCGGACAATCGCTCGCTGGATTATTACGACGCCGAGCTGAGCGCCAGTTACGAAATCGACTTCTGGGGCGGCAAACGCGCGGCGCGCGACAGCGCCGTGTTCGGTGTACAGGCCAGCGAGTTCGACCGTGCCACCGTCGAACTGACCCTGCAAAGCGGCGTCGCCAACAGTTACACGCAGGCCTTGGCATTGCGCGAACAGGCACGCATTGCCGAGCTCAATCTGGCCAACGCGCAGAACGTCCTGCACTTGGTGCAAACCCGCTTCGACGCCGGCAGCGCCACCGCGCTGGAACTGGCCCAGCAAAAAAGCCTGGTAGCGGAACAGCAGCGCAAATTGCCACTGGTGCAGCAACAGGCCCGCGAAGCCTTGATCACCCTCGCCGCCCTGCTCGGCCAACCGGTGCAGGCATTGTCGGCACCGCAACAGTCATTCGAACAGTTGCAATGGCCGAACATCGCCAGTGGTGTGCCCAGCGATCTGCTGAGCCGGCGTCCGGACATCGCCAGCGCCGAAGCCAAACTGGCGGCGGCCCAGGCTGACGTCAGCGTGGCCCGCGCCGCCATGCTGCCGAAAATCACCCTGACCGCCAGCCTCGGCACTGGCGCCGATTTGGCGGCGGATCTGCTGCGCACCACGTTCTACAACCTGTCTTCCGGATTGACCGCGCCGATCTTCAACAACGGCCGCCTGAGCGCCGAGCGCGACAAGGCCAAGGCGCGTCAGGACGAACTGCTGGAAACCTATCGAGGGGCGATCATCAATGGCTTCGCTGACGTGGAAAAAGCCCTGAGCAGCATTCGCGGCCTCGACGAACAGCGCCAGTGGCAAAGCGAAGAACTGAGCCAGGCGCAGACCGCGTTCGACATTGCCCAGAGCCGCTACCAGGCCGGTGCCGAAGACTTGCTGACGGTGCTGCAAACCCAGCGCACCTTGTATGCGGCGCAGGATATGAATGTGCAATTGCGCTTGTCGCGACTGCAGGCGAGCATTGCCCTGTACAAGGCGCTGGGCGGGGGCTGGCAGGTTATCTGAGCGAAAATTATCGACTGGACTGACGCCTTCGCGAGCAGGCTCGCTCCCACATTGGATCTGCGTCGTTTACAAAGCCCCCTGCTCGCGAAGGCGCCAGGTCAGGCAACCAAGATCCCTAGGCAAAAAAAATCGCAGCACCGGGCTGCGATTTTTTTGCGCTCAGAGTTGCCGCCCTTTCACTTTCAGATGCCGCGCGTACCACGGTCGCTGCGGCACTTTGCGGAACAGGTCGGCCATGTTGTCTTCATCGCCAAAGGTGATGCGCAACGCCAGCTTCATCGTCTCAGGATCCATCTCCACCGAGCGCCCGATCTGCAACCCCGGCACGGTGCTGCAGCCATGGGTGTCCGGCCCCAGCCACGGGTCATCGACCTCAACCCAGCGACCCGGCGCAAACCACGGCACACCGTTGACTTCCAGCCGGCTGACTTCGCCCGGATGAAAACGCTCGTGGGCGCGGAACCAGTCTTCGATGCGATCATCGATCCAGCCGTGGAAACGCCAGAACACCGGGTTCACGTGCGAGGAAAACGGGTCGCCGAGAAAGTCGTTTTCCGGCGCATACCAGCGCGCGGCAAAATCTGCCTGATCGCGCGCCATCGGCACCGGAATGTCGTTGGACGGATCCCGCGCCACCGACGCCCAGCGCATGTGCAGCCAGTCGTGCAGACCCAATTCGACTTCCGAACCGAACTGGCCGAGGCTGAGTTTCGCCAGGTAGCGCGGGTCGCGGTACTGCGATTCCCACACCTGGAAATTACTGTGATAGGTCTCGGCCGCTTTAATATCGCTGACCCACTTGGTGTACTCGTCGTCACCTTCAGTCAGCCACGTCGGTGGTAGTGCATCGCCGTCGTGATTGTCGAAGTAACGGGCGAAGCCCTGGCGGTCACGCTCCAGTTCCGGCTGCGGCATCGGGAAGGCCTGCCATGACGGCAAATCCTGCATCGAACGGGCCTTGCCGAGCATGTGTCGGTGCATGAAGAAAAAATCGATACCAGAGCCGTTACGATCCTTGCTGGGCCCACGGGCATCGCGCTCCTTGTCACGGGGGCCGGGTTGCCAGCCAATACCGCGCAGGGCGTCGCGTTTTTTCTCCGAGAGCTTGTGCCACTTGTCGCGGCTGGCGTGCCAGAGCTGGTGGAACAGGCGATGTTCCGGCGCCACCAGCCACGCCAACAGCGTCGGGTTCAAACCGGTGCGTTCGCGGGCCTCGGGAAAACGTCGCTTGATGGCGATGAAATGATTGTCCAGTTCAGGCAGCGCCAACGGCCGATCGAGGCGCAACACTTGCCCGGTGAACGTGCCGCTGCCGGCATTGCCGAACGCCGCCCAGACTTCGTCGAGTTTGACTTTGAATTCGTAGACCGGCGGCGCTTGCGGCGCATCGGTGCGCATCAGCCGCCAGTACATTTCGGCGCCGTTGCCCGGCGCCAGATCGCCGATCACTTGGTAACGCGCAGGCGCTTCTGAGCGCAGGTTGGCACCGGTATCGAGAAACCCGCGCAAACCGCGCCCCCGGTGGGCAATGTCGAGAAACAACTCGAGGCCGTCGCGTGGCAAGCCATCAAGCCCGGCCGCAGATCCGCTGAAACGGATATCCCAGACGCCGCGCAGGTTGTCCGCCAACTGCTGTCCGGCGGTATCGGCCAGATCGACCGTAGCCTCGCCCGGGGTGATCGGAAACTCCTCGCGGGTCAGCTCACGATGTGCATAAAAAGCGGCAGGCAGCGCGGCGCCCGTGAGTGCCATGCCCGCCATGAACCAGCGTCGAGAGATCGTCATTGCCCTACCTGTGTCAGCCATGAAGCAGGCTTTATCCAAGCTAGAACGTTTGCTCGCCGGGGAAATTTACGGCCCCGGCAAAAGATCGCTACGCGCCGTCAGCGCTTTTCCTGCGCGCGACTAAATTACCCGCCCGGCCACTCGTTCCTCCCAGATAGCAAAGGCCCCTGCGCCTGCACCTCGACGGCGAACCTGAATGAGATGGCAATGACAAAACCGCGTTCGAAAAAGGCTCTATTTATCGGCCTGCCGCTGGCCTTGGCGATCAGCGCCGGCGCAGGGTTTCTGGCCTGGGATTACTGGTTTCGGGACAACCCTGGCTACCCGGTAAAGGTGATGAAACAGGCGACCGAGTTGCAGGATCGCATTATCTCCTTCGACAGCCACATCACCGTACCGCTGAGTTTCGGCGCCCACGGCAACGAAGCCGACAAGGACGGCTCCGGCCAGTTCGACCTGATCAAGGCCAACCGCGGGCGCTTGTCGGGCGCTGCGCTGACGGTGTTCGGCTGGCCGGAAATGTGGAACGGCCCGAACGCCCCACATCGCCCCACCGAAGGTTTTGTCGAAGAGGCCCGCAACCAACAGGAAGTCCGTTACAAGATCATCACCGGCATGGTCCGCGACTTCCCCAATCAGGTCGGCATCGCCTACACCCCGGATGATTTCCGCCGCTTGCATGGCGAAGGCAAGTTTGCGATTTTCATCAGCATGCTCAACGCCTACCCGCTGGGCAACGACCTGAGCAAACTGGACCTGTGGGCCGGACGCGGCATGCGCATGTTCGGCTTCAGCTACATCGGCAACAACAGCTGGGCGGACTCCTCGCGGCCGCTGCCGTTCTTCAATGACTCGCCGGACGCCCTCGACGGTCTCTCCGATATCGGCAAGCAAGCAGTGCAGCGTTTGAACGATCTGGGCGTGATCATCGACGTTTCGCAGATGTCGACCAAAGGCCTGGAACAGGTTGCACAGCTGAGCCGCACACCGTTGGTGGCCTCACACTCGGCGCCGCGTGCGGCGGTGGATATTCCGCGCAACCTCAGCGACAAGGAATTGCAGCTGATCAAGAACAGCGGCGGCGTGGTTCAGGTGGTCGGCTTCTCGCAGTACCTCAAACCGCTGACTCAGGGCACGCAGGACAAACTCAATGCCCTGCGCGCACGCTTCGATCTGCCGCCACTGCCAAACCTGGCCATGGCGCTGATGCCGGGCGACCCGATCATCACGGCCTGGTCGGAACAGAAACTCGGCCAGTACGCCAGCGGCCTCTACGGCATCCTTGAAGAAGAGCCGAAAGCCACCCTCAAGGATCTCGGTGACGCCATCGATTACACCGTGCGCAAAATCGGTATCGACCATGTCGGCATCTCGTCCGACTTCAACGACGGCGGCGGCATCAAGGGTTGGGAAAACGTTGGCGAAATCCGCAACGTCACCGCCGAATTGATACAGCGCGGCTACTCCGAAGCGGACATCGCCAAGCTGTGGGGCGGCAACTTTATGCGCGTCTGGGATCAGGTACAGAAATCCGCGAAACCGGCACTGATTTCCCGTCAGGACACTGCCAAGCCATGACTGACCGCCGGACCTTTCTGAAACAGGTCGGTGTGATGGCGGCCGCTCTGCCGTTCGGCGCCAGCCTCACAGCGCCGGCAATGGCCGCGACCGCGCCCGTGGCCTCCGTGAACAAATGGACGCAATTGCGCCAGCTGTTCGATCAGGACCCGCAGGCGATTCACTTCGCTAACTTCCTGATCACCTCGCACCCCAAACCCGTGCGCGAAGCCATCGAACGCCATCGCGCCACGCTCGACCGCAATCCGGGACTGGCGATGGATTGGGATCAGGGCAGCAACGAACAATTGCAGCACAACGTGCGGGTCTGGGCCGGCCAATACCTGCAAGCCAAGCCCGGCCAGATCGCCCTCACCGGTAGCACCACCGAAGGTCTGGCGATGATTTATGGCAGCGTGCAAGTGCGCGCGGATCAGGAAATCCTCACCACCGAGCACGAGCACTATTCCACCCGCAACATTCTCGATTTCCGCAGCCGCCGCGATGGCACCCGGGTGCGCAAACTCAGGCTGTTCGACAACCCGCAAAGCATTTCCCTGGATCAGGTGCTCGACACGATCAACCGCAACATTCGCCCTGAGACCCGCGTACTCGGCATGACCTGGGTGCATTCGGGCAGCGGTGTGAAATTGCCGATCAGCGCTATCTCGCGGCTGGTCGATGAACACAACCGTCAACGCGACGACAAGGATCGGCTGATTTACGTGGTCGACGGCGTGCACGGTTTCGGTGTCGACGACCTGAGTTTCCCGCAGATGAACTGCGACTTCTTTATCGCCGGCACCCACAAGTGGATGTTCGGTCCGCGCGGCACCGGCATCGTGTGCAGCCGCAGCGAAGAGCTGAAATACGTCAGCCCGAGTGTGCCGACATTCTCCGAAGCCACTTCTTTCGCCACGATCATGACCCCGGGCGGTTACCACGCTTTCGAGCATCGCTGGGCGGTGGACGAAGCGTTCAAGTTGCACCTGCAACTGGGCAAGGCTGACGTTCAGGCGCGCATTCATCAGCTCAACAGCTACCTGAAGCAGCGTCTGCAAGAACAGTCGAACATCGAGCTGGTGACTCCGCTCGATCCGCAGTTTTCTGCCGGTTTCACTTTCTTCCGGGCCAAGGGTCAGGACAGCGATGAAGTGGCCGCCTACCTGATGCAAAACCGGGTGATCTGCGATGCGGTCAGCCGCGATGTCGGCCCGGTGATTCGCACCGCGCCGGGCCTGCTCAACAACGAAGCCGAAGTGGACCGCTTCATGGCCCTGCTCGGTAAAAAACGCCGCGCCTGATCCCTCGACTCCAGTTTTCCTTTTCACAGAGACGACTCATGAAAAAGCCCCATGCCTGTTTCACCTTCAAGGCCTTGCCCGCGCTGGCCCTGACCGCGCTGTGCGCCGGCCTGTTGCCCGGCGCAGCTCAAGCGGCGACAGTGCCGGCGCCAGGCAAAGTGTTCAAGGACTGCAAGGACTGCCCGGAAATGGTCGTGCTGCCGACCGGCACCTTCACCATGGGCACCCCGGACGAAGAAGTCGGCCGCGAACCGGACGAAGGCCCGCGCCACGCAGTGACCTTCAGCAAACCCTTCGCCATCAGCCGCTTCCAGGTGCTGGTCGGCGAGTGGGACGCGTACGTGCGCGAAACCGGCAACAAGCCTTACGACTTCGATGATCGCCCGGGCCGCCGCTGCACCGCCGGCAAACCGGAATTCAAACAGACCGCCCGCGACCCGGCCGTGTGCATGAACGTCGCCGAAGCCCAGGGCTACATCGATTGGTTGTCGAAAAAAACCGGTCATGCCTATCGCTTGCAAAGCGAATCGATCCGCGAGTACGCCGCACGCGGCGGCAGCACCGGGCCCTTCCCTTTCCCGTTCGATGAAGGCAACAACTACCAGATCTCCAAACACGCCAACACCTATGGCGCCGCCGACGGTTACAACTTCACCTCCCCTGCCGGGACGTTCCCGGCCAATGCCTTCGGCGTTTACGACGCTCACGGCAACGTCTACGAATGGACCGCCGACTGCTATCACAAGGATTACTCCGGCGTACCCAACGACGGTCGCCCATGGACCCAGGAAAACTGCGAGCGTCAGGTCATGCGCGGCAACGATTGGGGCGAGGCGCCGGTGTTCTCGCGCTCCGGCAACCGCAACAGCAGCTGGCCGACCAGCAAAGGCGACTGGCTCGGGTTTCGCGTAGTGCGCGACCTCTGATCCTGCCCATCCCGACCGCAGCCCCGCCTGCGGTCGTTTAAAGAAAGTCCGTGACCATTCGTTTTCCTTAAGTACCGGCACTCCCTCCGCACCGAAGCAGGAATCCTCCATGACCAAGCCTACGCGTGGGGCGATCAACGAATTGTTCGCCTTGCTCAAGCCCTTCCGCCTGATCGTCTCTGTGTCCATCGTGCTCGGCATGATCGGCGGCCTGAGCGTCACCGTGCTGCTGGCGACCATCAACAATGCCCTGCACTCCGACGACGGCCTGACCCGCACCGTGGTAATGATCTTCGCTGGCCTCTGTGCGTTGGCCTTATTGACGACGATTTTGTCCGACATCGGCACCAACTACGTCGGCCAGCACATCATCGCCAAATTGCGCAAAGAGCTGGGGGAGAAAGTCCTGTCGGCGCCGATCGACCAGATCGAACGTTACCGCAGCCATCGCTTGATCCCGGTGCTGACCCACGACGTCGACACCATCAGCGACTTCGCCTTCGCCTTCGCCCCGCTGGCGATTTCCATGACCGTTACCCTCGGCTGCCTCGGCTATCTGGCGCTGCTGTCCTGGCCGATGTTCCTGATGATGTTGGTGGCGATTGCGATCGGTACGACCATTCAGGCGATTGCCCGGGCCAAGGGCATGCGCGGTTTCTACGCTGCACGCGATTCCGAAGATGAACTGCAAAAGCATTACAACGCGATTGCCGAGGGTGCTAAGGAACTGCGCATTCATCGCCCGCGTCGCCAGCGCATGTTTGTCGCCGGGATTCAAAAAACCGCCGAGAAGATCTGCGACACCCAGATCAAATCCATCAACACCTTCGTCATCGCCAAGTCCTTCGGTTCGATGCTGTTCTTCGTGGTCATCGGCATGGCCCTGGCCCTGCAATCCTTCTGGCCCAGCGGCGACAAAGCAGTGATGAGCGGCTTCGTCCTGGTGCTGCTGTACATGAAGGGGCCGCTGGAGCACCTGGTCAGCACCTTGCCGATCATCAGCCGTGCGCAGATTGCCTTCCGCCGCATTGCCGAACTGAGCGAGCAATTCTCCTCGCCCGAACCGCATCTGCTGCTGGAGGATCAGGGCAAGAAACCCGGTGCGGTCAACAGCCTGGAACTGCACAACGTGCGTTACGCCTTCCCACCCGTGGAAGGCAGCGAACCGTTCCGTCTGGGGCCGGTCAACCTGCGCATCGAACAGGGCGACATCGTGTTTATCGTCGGTGAAAACGGCTGCGGCAAAACCACGCTGATCAAACTGCTGCTGGGCTTGTACGCGCCAACCGAAGGCGAAATCCGCGTCAACGATCAGCCGATCACCGCGCTTAATCGCGATGACTACCGGCAGAATTTCACGACGATTTTTGCCGACTACTACCTGTTCGACGATCTGATTCAGGGCGACCGCGAAGTCCCGCAGGACGCGACCCGCTACCTCGAACGTCTGGAGATCGCGCACAAGGTCAGCGTGCGCGACGGCGCGTTCAGCACCACCGATTTGTCCACCGGCCAGCGCAAGCGCCTGGCCCTGGTCAATGCCTGGCTCGAAGAGCGGCCGGTGCTGGTGTTCGATGAATGGGCGGCCGATCAGGACCCGACCTTCCGGCGAATTTTCTACACCGAGTTGCTGCCTGACCTCAAACGTCTGGGCAAGACCATCATCGTCATTTCCCACGATGACCGTTACTTCGACGTCGCCGATCAACTGGTGCGCATGGAGGCCGGCAAGGTCAAGAGCGAACTGCAAACCGCTTGATCGACGAGGCCGCGGCCAGGCCGGAAAAATAATTTTCCGGTTTGCCGCGGCTTCCTCGTCTTAATGAGATGAATAAGAACCATTAACAACTATACCTGCCAAGGTCTTAACCTCATGTCCGCATCCCGTTTCATGCTTCGCCCTCTGACTCGAGCCCTGCTGATGCACGGCGCGACACGCACTCGACTGGCCGGCACCGGCCTTGGTCTGGCACTGACATTCACGGCAGCGCCGTATGTTCAGGCCCAGGAATGGACCCTGAACATCCCGTCGCAGCCACTGGCCCAGGCACTGCAAACCCTTGGCCAGCAGACCAGCCTGCAAATCATCTACAGTCCGGAAAGCCTGCAAGGTTTGCGTTCGACCGCGCTCAACGGCCGCTACCAGGACGACGAGTCACTCAAGGCGATGCTTAACGGCACCGGCATCCGCTACCAGCGTGACGGCAACACCGTGACCGTGCTCGGCCCGGCCACCGGCAGCGCGATGGAACTGGCCCCGACCAACGTCAACGCCAGCCGCCTCGGTGCCACCACCGAGGGCAGCAACTCCTACACCACCGGCGGCGTGACCATTGGCAAGGGCGTGCACTCGCTGAAGGAAACCCCGCAGTCGGTCACGGTGATGACCCGCAAGATGCTCGATGACCAGAACCTCAACACCATCGAACAGGTGATGGAGAAGACCCCGGGCATTACCGTGTATGACTCGCCCATGGGCGGCAAGTATTTCTACTCCCGCGGCTTCCGTATGACTGGCCAGTACCAGTACGACGGCGTGCCGCTGGATATCGGCAGCAGCTACGTGCAGGCCGACAGCTTCAACAGCGACATGGCCATTTATGACCGCGTGGAAGTTCTGCGTGGCGCAGCCGGCATGATGAAAGGCGCAGGCGGCACCGCCGGTGGCGTCAACTTCGTACGCAAACGCGGCCAGGACACTGCGCACACGCAGCTCTCGCTGTCGGCAGGCACCTGGGACAACTATCGTGGCCAGGTCGATACCGGCGGCCCGCTGAACGATTCCGGCACCATCCGTGGTCGCGCCGTGGTCACCGAACAGACCCGTCAATATTTCTATGACGTGGCCAGCCGCAAAGACCAGATCTACTACGGCGCCCTGGACTTCGACCTCAGCCCCGACACCACCCTGGGTCTGGGTTTCGCCTGGGAAGACGTCGACGCTACGCCATGCTGGGGCGGCCTGCCGCGTTACGCCGACGGATCCGACCTGCACCTCAAGCGCTCCACCTGCCTGAACACCGCGTGGAACAACCAGCGCAGCAAACGCGCCACCTACTTCGCCGACCTGAAACACCAGTTCAACGACGACTGGTCGCTGAAAGTCGCCGGGGTGTATTCGCGCAACACCCAGGACATGGAATACGCCTTCCCGAGCGGTGCAGTGCCGGTCGGTGCCACGGCTTCGAATACGCTGATGCTGGGTAGCATTTACGACTACGACCAGCGCGACTACGGCTTCGATGCCTATGTCGACGGCAAATTCGACGCCTTCGGCCAGCAACATGAACTGACCATCGGCGCCAACGCCAGCCGTTCGCACAAGGATGACTTCTACGCCGTCGCCGCGCTGCCACAACGGCAGAACGTGCTCGACCCGAACCACCACATCCCGCAACCGGACGAAAGCTACTACCTGGCCAACGCTTCCCGTGGCGGCCCGGTGGACATGCACATCAAGCAATACGGCGCCTACTCGATCGCCCGCCTGAAACTGGCTGATCCGCTGACCCTGGTACTGGGCAGCCGTGTCAGCTGGTACAAGTCCGACACCGATTCGGTGCAGTACTTCCGTGGCGAAGGCACCCAGGTCGACACCAAGTCCACCGAAACCGGCCAGGTCACGCCGTTCGCCGGTGTGCTGTTCGACCTCAACGACAACCTGACCGCCTACGCCAGCTACACCGACATCTTCACCCCGCAAGGCGCTTACAAGACCATCGATGGCAGCACCCTCAAGCCATTGGTTGGCCAGAGCTACGAGCTGGGGATCAAGGGTGAGTGGTTCGACGGTCGTCTGAACAGCTCCTTCAACCTGTTCCGCACCATTCAGAAAGATGCCGCCCAGGATGACCCGCGTTGCGAAGACAGTTCTTGCTCGATCAACTCCGGCAAGGTTCGCGCGCAGGGCTTCGAAGCGGAAGTCAGCGGTGAGGTGATTGATCGCCTGCAATTGCTCGCCGGTTACACCTACACCCAGACCAAAGTGCTGGAAGATGCCGACGCCACGCAGGATGGCGTGGTCTACAACTCCTACGTGCCGCGCCATTTGCTGCGTGTCTGGGGTGACTACAGCCTGAGCGGGCCGCTGGATCGCGTGACGATCGGTGCGGGTGTCAACGCGCAGACGGGCAACTACCGGACTTCGCCTTTGGGCGGTGACAACATTGATGGCGCCGGTTATGCGGTCTGGAACGGTCGCATTGGCTACCGTATCGATGACACCTGGTCGGTGGCGCTTAACGGGAACAACCTGTTTGACAAGCGTTACTACTCGACCATTGGTACCGAAGGGTTCGGTAACTTCTATGGTGATCCGCGTAACTTCGTGATGTCGGTCAAGGCTGATTTCTGATTGGGTGTGATGTGAGAGAGCCCCGCTTTGGCGGGGCTTTTTTTCGCCTGTTGGTCTTGGCGGCCTTCGGGCCGACCATGCTCTTTGGGTTTTGGGGGCATATCCGTTGCTGCGGGTGTTGCCGCTGGCGATTTCGCTCTTACAGCGAGTTACCTTTTCCAAACGCCGAAAAGGTAACCCAAAAGGCTTTGCCCCGGCGTACGGCACTTCGCTGAGGCTCAGTGTTCCCTCGCTACGGTGTCCATCCGGGGGCATCGCCTACGGTTTGCTGCGCTGCACCTCCTCTCGATGTATGCGGCTAGGCCGCACGGCGCTGCGCGCCTAACCCCCGGATGAACACCTCCGCTCGGCCTGCCGATGGGGCAAAAGATCAAAAGCCGAAGCCAGATCAAAAGCCAGATCAAAAGCCCCTCACCCTAGCCCTCTCCCGGAGGGAGAGGGGACTGATTGAGGTGTTTGGGAGAGCTACGCCGACGTGCGATACCGCGCTGAGCTCAGGCTCTGAAAAGCAAACAAATCAGCCCCTCGCCATGAGGAAAAGGGGACTGATCGAGGTGATTGGGCGAGCTACGCCGACGTGCGATACCGCGCTGAACTCAGGCTCTAAAAAGCAAACAAATCAGCCCCTCACCCCCCAAGAAAGAGGGGCTGACTGAGATGTTTGGGAGAGCTTCGCCGACATGCGATACCGAGTCGAACTCAGATTTTGAAAAGCCCACAAATTGGCTCCCTCTCCCTCGGGAGAGGGCTGGGGTGAGGGGAAAATCCACCTCAAATCCAAAGCCGAACACCCGCTCTTCACCACTCAATAGGCCGAGTGTCAGCTCGCCTGCTTTTGATCTTGATCCATGGGCGACGTCGGAAGGCTGAGTGGAGGGATTGATCCGGGCGTGGGAGCGCAGCGACCGTTTGGCGCAGCCAAACACAGCGAGAGGAGGTGCAGCGAAGCAAACCGTAGGCGCTGCGCCCGGATCGATCCCGCAGCGAAGGAACCCCGAGCCCCAGCGAGCGGGCCGCACGTAGGAGCAAGCGCTTTTGGTTACTTTTTAGGCGTTTGTAAAAAGTGACCCGCCGTAAGGGCGGAACCCTAAGCCGCCATTACCGCAGCAACGGATATTCACCCAAAAACCACCCCCCCAAAAATCAAACCAACACCCCCGCCAACGCCCGGCTCAGGCGTTCATGCACCCGCAAAACATCAGGCATCACCGAAGCCATCCGCAGCAAATCATGCGTCAGCTCAGGACAATGCTCAACCTCAACACTCACCCCCTGCCCCCGCAACTTATCAGCGTAAGCCTGCCCCTCATCAAACAACGGATCAAAACCCGCCAACAACACAATCGCCGGCGCCACCCCCTGCAGATCCTCCGCCAACAACGGCGAAAAACGCCAGTCCAGATAATCTTGCGGACTGCGGGCGTAATGCTGATAAAACCAGTCAAGCGTATCGCTCTCCAACAAATACCCCTCGCTAAACAACAACCGCGAATCGTGCACACGCGAAGCATCGGTCACCGGATAGCACAACAACTGCGCCTTGGGTGCGATGGCCACAGTATGCGGTTGCACCACGGCCTGAATCGCCAGCACCGTAGCCAACGTCGCGCCGGCACTATCGCCACCAAACGCCACGCGCGAGGTATCAAGCCCAAGACTTACGGCGTTTTCCGCTAACCACGACAAAGCGTCTTCGCCATCCTCCAATGCCGTTGGAAAACGATGCTCCGGGGCCAGTCGATAGCCCACCGACAACACCGCACACGGCGTGCGCTGACAAAACTCGCGGCACACACCGTCGTGAGAGTCGAGGCTGCCGACAACAAAACCACCACCATGGAAATACACCAGCACCGGCATCGGCGAGACCGCAGCATTGGGGCGATACAGACGCAATGCCAACGGCGCACCATCACGTGCCGACGTGTCGATTGCGCTGACCAACAGGTCTTCAGGCGCCGGCCAGCGCAGTTGCGCAGTGGTCTGTTCGAAAGTCGCGCGGGCTTCGTTCGGGGTCATTTGGTGCATGGCCGGCAGGCCGGCGTCCTGGCTGTCTTGGGCCAGATCGAGGAAGGCTTCCAGATCAGGGTGTAACGACATCGCTTAAATCCTTGTATCGGCAAAAAAGGGGCGCGCCGCGGCAGCGCCCCCGAAGATGACTGAACGTGTGGCGATCAGCCCGCGCGTGCCATGCAATGCTCGACCAACGCTTCCAGCTCACGCTGGTAATCGCTCATCAAGGCATCCATGGTGCCGGCGCGATAACGCTGGCTGCTGTAGATGCAACGCAAGGCCAACTGACCGTCATAGACCTGGCCGACAATTTCCAGCCAGTTGCCCAAATTGGCTTTGAGGCTGTAGTTGTCACCGGTTTCTTCCAGCGCCGGCACCAGCAGGGCCTGCTCGTCGAAGCTCTGGTCGAATTGCCCCAGGTAGTTGAACGTGACCCGCGCTTGCGGCAGCTCGGCCAGTTGCCTCGACACCTCAGCGCCTGCCAGATGCCGCAGCACGCCATAGCCGATGCCTTTCTGCGGCACCGCTGCCAACTGTGCCTGCACATTGACGATCGACTGGCCGATGTCGTCGCTGTCGGGGCGCAAACGCACCGGGAACATGCTGGTGAACCAGCCCAGGCTGCGGCTCAGGTCGATGGCCTCGAACAGATCTTCACGACCATGGCCTTCGAGCAGGATCAGTGCCGACGGTTGTTGACTCCAGCGGCACAGGGCACGGCTGAGCGCCGACAACAGCAGGTCGTTGATCTGCGTGCCATACACCGCCGGGGCCTGTTTGAGCAGTTGTTCAGTGTGCTCGCGAGACAATTTGAGCCGCGCCTGCGCCTGCTGACGCACGAGGTTTTTGCCGCGCAGGTTGTCGCACGGCAAGTCGACGCCCGGCTGATCCAGTTGCTCCAGCCAATACCCCAGCTCCTGCTCGGCAATCACCGGCGCCTGCGCCTGCAAGGCTTCGGCGAACGATCGGTAACTGCTGGTGCGAATCGGCAGTTTCGGTTGCAGCCCCTGCACGCACGCCTCGTACGCCACTTTCAAATCGTCGAGCAGAATTCGCCACGACACGGTGTCGACCACCAAGTGATGAATCACCACGAGCAGGCGCGCCTGGCCATCCGGCAAGGCGACGTGCATCACCCGCCAGACCGGCCCGTCATCGAGTTTCAAGCTGCGCTGGGCAAGGTTGGCCAAGGCTTCGACCTGCTCGCTGTTGTCCGCCTCGCGGCGCCAGAGCAACGTCTCGCCCTGTTCACTGAGGTCGCAGTAACGCTGCATCCAGCGCCCGCCTTCGTGGGAGAAACGCAGGCGCAACGAGTCGTGATGTTGCTCGATCCAGCCCAGTGCCTGCTCGAGCGCATCGAGGTCCAGCGGCTGGCGCGCGCTCAACAGCAATGACTGGTTGTAGTGATGCGCCTCGGCCATGCCTTCAGCAAAGAACCACTCCTGAATCGGCAAGAGATTGAACAAGCCCTCGGCGGCCACGTGCGTGACGTCCGTCTGCGGTTGTGCCGTGCCCTCCTTCGCCGCTTCCTGCTCGACGATGCCGGCGATGGTCTGATAACGCATCAGGTCGCGCAGCTTGAGATCCATCTGCAACGTCGGGTGGTTTCTGACGCGGGAGATCACCTGCAAACTCAAAATCGAATCGCCGCCCAGTTCGAAGAAGTTGTCGCTGATGCCCACTTGTTCGACCTGCAGCACCTGCGCCCAGATGTCCGCGAGCAGGCTTTCCTGCTCATTGCGCGGGGCGACGTATTCTTCGGTTTTGAATTCCGGTTCCGGCAGCGCCTTGCGATCCAGCTTGCCGTTAGGCGTTACCGGGAAAGCGTTCAGGCAGACGATCTGCGCCGGCACCATGTATTCCGGCAACGAGGTGCGCAGGCCCGCCTTGAGTTCATCGCCAATGTCTGCACCGGTCGCGGTGACCACATAACCGATCAGTTGCTTGCCGGAGGCATTGTCCCGGGCGATCACCAGTGCATCAGTCACCGACGGCAACTGGCGCAGACTGGCCTCGACTTCACCCAGTTCGATGCGGAAGCCGCGCACCTTGACCTGATGGTCGATACGGCCGACGTAATCGACCACACCGTCGGCGCGTAAACGCACCAGATCGCCGCTGCGATACAGGCGCTCGCCCGCCGCGAACGGATTGGGTACGAAGCGCTCGCAGGTCAGGTCCGGACGGCCGTGATAACCCCGGGCGACGCCATAGCCACCGATGTACAACTCACCGGCAAAGCCTGGCGGCAGCGGGTTCAGGTCTTCGTCCAGCACGTACAGCGAGCGTGCCCCCACGGCGCGGCCGATCGGCGCGTACGCCGCTTCGCAATGCTGGCTGACCGGGACTTTCCAGAGCATCGGCGTGACCACGGTTTCGGTCGGGCCGTAGCCGTTGGTGAAGTACTGCGGACGCAGCGCAGCTTTGACCTGCTCGAAGGTCTGATCCGGCACCGCGTCACCGCCGAAGCAATAGATGCGCACGGGTGGCGGCGCAATACCGCTGGCCGCCGCGTACTCGGCCAGTTGCTTGAGATAGGCCGGCGGGAAGCAGGCAATGGTGATGCCGTAGTCGTGCAGCGCCTGATAGGTCTGCTCCGGCGTCCACAGGCAACCGTCGCGAATCAGCAGACGACCGCCGCTGTACAAGGTGCTCAACCAGCGCTCATGGGCCCCGTCGAAGGCGAACGACATAAAGTGCAGCTCGCAACTGCTGGCGTCCATTTCGTACAGCTCGGCGATGGCCTGACAGTGCATGCTCAGCGGGCCTTGGGTCACCGCGACGCCTTTCGGCCGGCCGGTGGAACCCGAGGTGTAGACCAGATAGGCCAGGCCCTGCTCCTGCACGCGACGTTCGGGGGCGTGGTCGGCGTAGCGGCTTTCATCGAGGTGATCGATTTCCAGGCGCAGCAGGCCTTGTGGCGCCGGCAACGTGCTGCGCAGACTGCTCTGGGTCAGCAACAGCGCCATGCCGGAATCTTCGATCATGTAGGCCAGACGCTCCGGCGGATAGTCGATGTCCAGCGGCACGTACGCCGCCCCGCTCTTGAGCACGGCGAGGAAGCTCACGACCATTTCCAGCGAGCGTGGCAAGGCCACGCCGATCACCACTTCCGGCCCGGCGCCGTGTTCGATAAGGCAGTGCGCCAATCGGTTGGCGCGTTGCTCGAGTTCGGCGTAGGTCAGGTTCATTCCGGCGCATTGCAGGGCGATGGCCTGCGGCTGCTGTTGCGCGTGACGACTGATCAGTTCCGGCAACAGCGCGGCTTGATGGGTGTGTGCCGGTTCAGCGCTCCAGGCTTGCGCCGCTTGCCATTGCTCGCCGCTCAGGCGCTGCAAATTACCGAGGCGTTCGTACGGCGCCGCCAGCATCGCGGCGAGGGTGTTTTCCATGGTCTGGCGAATACCGACAACCGCCTCGGCGCTGAAGTGGCTGCGCAGGTACAGGTATTCGATCGACAACTCGTCGCCGAGCATCACCGCGAGGTCCATCGGCACGTTGGTCACGCCATGGCCGATGGATTTGCCGAAGGTCAGATCGGTGTCGTTGTCTTCCTGCAAGCGATCGTCGATCGGGAAGTTTTCGAACACCACGATGCTGTCGAACAACGCCTGCCCACCGAGGCTGGACCAGCGCTGTACATCCGCCAGCGGCGCCTGGGAATAATCACGGATGTCGAGGTTGTAGGCCTGCACTTCGCCCAGCCAGTCAGCCAGACGCTGATCGGCTTGCGGGGTCTGAATGATCGGCAAGGTGTTGATAAACAGACCGAGCATGTTGCCGACATTCGCCAGACTTTCCGGACGCCCCGACACCGTGGCGCCAAAGGTCACCGTCTGCTGCCCGGTGTAGCGTTGCAACAGCAGCAACCATGCACCCTGAATCAGCGTGTTGGGGGTGATGCGCAGGTCGCGACAGAACTGCAACAGCCGCGCGGTCTGCGCTTTATCCCAGTTCGAATAGATTGCATCGTGACCGGCGACATCGGCGCTGTGGCGCGGGTGCATCGCTTGGCTCAGTGCCGTCGGCTCGTTGACCGCCGCCAGCCGCGCCTTCCAGAACAGCTCCTGAGCGTCCTGATCCTGCGCCTGCAACCAGGCGATAAAGTCGCGGTAACGACCGTTCTCGCCGATGATTTCGCCCTTGGCGTAATACTGCAGCACCTCGCCGAACAGCCGCGAACTGCTCCAGCCGTCCATAAGAATGTGGTGGCTGGTCCAGATCATCTGGTACTGATCTTCGCTCAGGCGCAGCAGGGTCACCCGCAACAAACGCGCATCGGCCAGATTGAAACCGAGCGCACGGTCAGCGCTGGCGAACTCGGCAATCAGTTCCTCGCTCGTCTCCCGATCACGCCAATCAAGTACCTGCATTTGCAACGGCGCATGGCGATGCACCACCTGCAACGGTTTGGCCAGGCCGTCCTGCCAATGGAAACTGGTGCGCAGAATCGCCTGACGGGCGATGACAAATTCCCACGCCTGACGGAAGCGCTCCACGTCCAGGCCCTTGATCGGCAGGCTGACCTGTTGCACGTAAAGGCTGCTGCCGTTATCCGACAGCGTGTGAAAGAGCATGCCTTCCTGCATCGGCGACAGCGGGTAGACATCCTCGATCTGGTCGGCCGGCACCGGCAACGCATCGAGCTGCGCCTGATCGAGTTGCGCCAGCGGATAATCCGCCGGCGCCTCGTCGGTCGACGACTCGAGCGCAACCACAGCGGCGAGCTTCTGCACGGTCTGCTGCTGGAACAGGTCTTTGGGGGTGAAGCGAATCCCCTGCTGGCGCGCACGGCTGACCAGTTGAATCGAGATGATCGAATCGCCGCCCAGCGCAAAGTAGTTGTCGGTCACGCCGACTCGTTCGATCTTCAGAATATCCTGCCAGACCTCGGCGAGTTGCTGCTCCAGCGGCGTCGACGGCGCCACGTATTCGCGCTGCGACTGGCTGAGGTCCGCTGCCGGCAAGGCTTTGCGGTCAAGTTTGCCGTTCGGTGTCAGCGGCAACTGTTCGAGGAACAGCCACTGCGCCGGCACCATGTATTCCGGCAGGTGCGCCTTCAGCGCGGCCTGCAGCGTTTCACTCAGATCGTCCAATTGTTCGAGGCTGAGGCTGCTGTCACTCGGCACCACATACGCCACCAGTTGCTGACCGCTGTGGCCATCCACCGCCAGCACCACGCCTTCGCGCACGCTGTCCTGAGCGAGCAGACGCGCTTCGATTTCACCCAGTTCGATGCGGAAACCGCGCACCTTGACCTGATGATCGATGCGGCCGACGTATTCGATCCGGCCGTCATCGCTGAAGCGAGTCAGGTCGCCGGTGCGGTACATGCGTTCGCCGCTGCTCGAGAATGGATTGGGCACGAAACGTTCGGCGGTCAGGCCGGGGCGGAACAAATAGCCACGGGTGATGCCGTCGCCGGCCAGGTACAGTTCGGCCGCCACGCCCAGCGGCGCTTGCTGCAATTGACCATCGAGCAGGTACGCCGTGGTGTTGACCAGCGGCCGGCCGATGTTCGCCAGACCACCCAGTTCGCGGCGGGTGCAGGTCGAATAGGTGGTGTCTTCCGACGGCCCGTACAGGTCGTAGACGTGCTCCACCGCCGTCTCGCGGTAGAGCGTGTCGACCAGGCTCTGCTTCAGTGGCTCGCCGGCGAGGTTGATAATGCGCACGCCCGGCGGAATTTGCCCGGTGCGTTGCAGCGCGGCAATCGCCGACGGCACGGTGTTGATCAGGCGCACCTGATCGCGCTCCGGCAAGTCCGGCAGTTCCAGGGCATTGCGCGCCATGACGATCGAGCCGCCGCGTGCGAGGGTGACGAAGATCTCCCACACCGACAGGTCGAAGCACACCGACGTCGACGCCAGTACACCTTGCAGATCGTCTTCGCTGTAGACCTCGGCGGACCAGTGAATCAGCGCCTGCACGTTGCAATGGGCAATGGCCACGCCTTTCGGCTTGCCGGTGGAACCGGAGGTGTAGATCACGTAGGCCAGATTGGCCGAATCCCCGCGCGCAGCAAGATTGTCCGCAGGCTGCTCGGCAAATGCTGCACCACCCGCCTCGACCAGCACCACCTGCGCATCGGTCTGCGGCAGTTGCGCCAGCAGCGACTGCTGCGTGAGCAAGACTTTCGCCTGACTGTCGTCGAGCATGTAGGCCACGCGATCCGCCGGGTAATCCGGGTCCAGCGGCACATAGGTGCCACCGGCCTTGAGCACCGCCATCAGGGCAATGACCAGCTCCGCCGAACGCGGCATCGCCACGCCTACACGGATTTCCGCACCGACACCCAGTGCGACAAGATGATGAGCCAACTGGTTGGCGCGTTGATTGAGCTCGGCATAGCTCAGGGCGACGCCGGCATGACTCAGCGCCAGTGCCTGCGGATGTGCCGCGACGCGACGTTCAAAACTTTGCGGGATCAACCGCTCAGCCGGATACGCGGCCTGATGGTCGTTCCATTGCGCCAGGGTCTGGCGTTCGGCGAGTGGCAACAGGCCGATCTCACCGAGCAGACGCTGCGGCGCCTCGATGAATTGACGCAGCACTTCTTCCAGATGCCCCGCCAGACCTAGCACGCTGCGTTCGGCAAAGTGTTCGGTGAGGTAGTTGAAGTCCAGGTTCAAGACATCGCTGGCCCCGGCGATCAGGGTCAGGCCGTAGTTGGTTTGCTCGCGATGCTCCAGGCCAGCGAAACGCAGACCGCCCGGATTGGCTTCCAGCGCTTCGGACACCGGATAGTTTTCAAACACCAGCAAGGTGTCGAACAACGCTTCGCCGCTCAGCTGGGCCAGACGCTGGATGTCCTGCAACGGCGTCTGCTCGTAGTCGCGCAGCAACAGGTTTTTGTCCTGCACGCTGCGCACCCAGTCGCCGGCGCTGAGCGTGGCTTGCGGGCTGGCGATCACCGGCAAGGTGTTGATGAACAGGCCCAATTGCTGCTCGATGCCCGGCAGATCCACCGGACGTCCGGACACAGTCGCACCAAAGGCTACCGTGGCCTGGCCGGTGTAGCGCTGCAACACCAGCAACCACGCGGCTTGCACCAGACTGTTGAGGGTCACTTGCTGCTGACGGGAGAAACCGTTCAGGCGCTGAGTGAAGGCTTGGTCGAAATGCAGGCGATGCATCTGTTTGCCAGGCCCCGGCACGGTACGCCCGTGACAGGCCGAAGCCAGTCGGGTCGGTTCGTCCAGTGCGGCCAGTTGTCCGCGCCAGAATGCCTCTGCGCCCGCCTTGTCCTGACCTTGCAGCCAGACGAGGAAGTCGCGATAACGGCCCTGCGCGCTTGGTACCGGCTGACCGGCGTAATCCTGCAACACCTCGCCGAACATCCGCGAGTTGCTCCAACCATCCATGAGGATGTGGTGGCAGGTAAAAATCAAACGATGGCGGTCATCGCCGGTGCGCAGCAGGCACAGACGCAGCAGCGGCGGGTTCTGCAGATCGAAACCGCGTGCGCGATCAGCCTGCGCCCGCGCTTCGAGCACGGCCGGCAAGTTCGCCACACCGCGCACATCGACTTCGGGCATTTCCAGGGTCAACTGGCGATTGATCACTTGCAGCGGCGCATCGAGGCCATCGCGGCCCCAGATAAAACCGGCGCGCAGCACTTCATGGCGATCCACCACGCGCTGCCAGGCCTGCTGGAAACGCGCCACGTCGAGGCCGTCGATATCCAGCAGCATCTGATAGACATAGGCGCTGGCATCGGCGTCGTACAGGCTGTGAAACAGGATGCCTTGCTGCATCGGCGCCAGCGGATAGATGTCCTCGATGCGCTGGGCAGCGATCGGCAAGCTATCCAGATGCGCCTGGGACAACCCGGCCAACGGCACGTCCGATGGCGTCAAACCGCCGCTCGGATGGTTCAGGCAATGGTCGATCAACTCGCTCAGCGCTACTTCATAAGCGCGGGCCAACGCGTTGATGGTCGCCTCTTCAAAGACATCGCCGCTGTAAGTCCAGGTCAGGCTCAACTGGCCCTGATAAACCCGGCCATCGATGGTCAGCCAGTTGGCCATCGGCGCGTTTGCGTCCTGACCGGCGCCCTTGTCTTCAGTGGCCGGCACCCACAGGGCGTGTTCATCGAAGTTGTTGTCGAACTGGCCGAGGTAGTTGAACGTCACCTTCGGTTGCGCCAGTTCGTTCAAGACCCCTTGCGACTCGGCGCTGCCCAGATGACGCAGCAAGCCATAACCGATGCCTTTGTTCGGGATCGCGCGCAGTTGCTCCTTGATGCCTTTGATCGAGGTTTCCAGACTGGCGTCCGGGGTCAGGCGCACCGGGAACATGCTGGTGAACCAACCCACCGTGCGGCTGAGGTCGACGTCATCGAACAGGTCTTCGCGACCATGGCCTTCAAGCTGCACCAGGGCGCTATCGGTGTTCGTCCATTGGCACAGCACGCGGGCCAGCGCGGTCAGCAGCAGGTCGTTGACCTGGGTGCGATAAACCGCAGGTGCCTGTTGCAGCAACTGGCGAGTGCGTTCGGCGTCGAGACGCGTATCGACGCTGCGCTCGAAACGGTTGCTCAACTGGCCATGCGGGTTGTCCAGCGGCAGTTCGACCGACTCATCGCGCAGTTGCCCGCGCCAGTAATCCAGTTCGCTTTCCAGTTCAGCGCTACGGGCATGCTTCTGCAGACGCTCGCCCCAATCCTTGAACGCGCTGGTCTTGGCCGGCAGACGCACAGCCTGACCGCTGCTCAGTTGTTGATAAGCGCTTTGCAGATCTTCCAGCAGAATCCGCCACGACACGCCATCGACCACCAGGTGATGGATCACCAGCAGCAGACGCTGAGTGGCGTCCGGCAAGTCAACCAACACTGCACGAATCAGCGGACCATCGAGCAAATCGAGGCTGCGTTGCAAGTCCAGGCACAGCGCTGGCAATGCTGCGCTGTCGTCCAGGGTGACCGTGCGCAACAAGGTTTGCGCCTGATCCGCCGGCGCGTGGCTCTGCTGCCAGCCATCGTTGGTTTGCCGGTAACGCAGGCGCAAGGCGTCGTGGTGGCGCTGCAACTGCACCAGCGCCTGCTCCAGCGGCGCCGCGTGCAGTGCGCTGGCCGGGGTCAGCAGGATCGACTGGTTCCAGTGATGCCGCGCCGGAATGTCGCTGTTGAAAAAGTAATGCTGGATCGGTGTCAGCACTGCGTCGCCGAGCACTTCGCCCTGCTGCATTTGCACCGCGTCGCTCTGTTGCGCGACGGTCGCCAGACGTTGCACGGTCTGATGCTGGAAGATGTCTTTGGGGGTGAAGCGAATGCCCGCCTGACGCGCGCGGCTGACCACCTGAATCGAAATGATCGAGTCGCCGCCCAGCTCGAAGAAGTTGTCGTTGAGGCCGACACGCTCGACCTTCAACACGTCCTGCCAGATCTCGGCCAGACGCTGTTCCAGTTCGTTGCGCGGCGCGGCATAGACTTCCTGCACCTGGGCAACTTCCGGATGCGGCAGTTGCTTGCGATCGAGTTTACCGTTGGCCGTCAGCGGCAGGCGTTCAAGGAACGCCCAACTGACCGGAACCATGTAATCCGGCAGGGTTTCGCGCAGATGCGCCTTGATCGAATCGCGCAGTGCGCCCTGCCCTTCGGTATCCAGCGCCTCGTTGGCGACGATCCAGGTTGCCAGTTGCTGGCCGCTGATACCGTCGACCGCCAGCACCACCGCTTCGCGCACGTCGGCGTGCTTGAGCAGTTGCGCTTCGATTTCGCCAAGCTCGATACGGAAACCGCGAATCTTCACCTGATGGTCGATCCGCCCGATGTACTCGATCACCCCGTCGCCGCGCAGCCGCGCTAGGTCGCCGGTGCGATACAGACGCTCGCCGGCCTGCGGATTGAAGGGGTCTGGCACAAAACGTGTGGCGGTCATGCCGGCCTGATTCAGATAACCCCGGGCCAGACCGGCACCGGCGATGTACAGCTCACCGATGCAACCTTGTGGCACCAGGTTCAGCGAGCCATCGAGCAAGTACCACGACAGGTCGACAATCGGCTCGCCAATCGGGCTGCTGTGGCTTTGTTCAAGATCGGCCATCGACAACGGCCGGTAGGTCACGTGCACGGTGGTTTCAGTGATGCCATACATGTTGATCAGCGTGGGCGCACGGTCGCCGAAACGTTCGAACCACGGGCGCAGGCTCTGCACTTCCAGCGCCTCGCCGCCGAACACCACGTAGCGCAGAGCGTTGTTGCGCGATGACTCGCTGGCGACCTGCATCAAGGGCTTGAACGCCGACGGCGTCTGGTTCAACACGGTGACGTTTTCATCGCACAGCAGCGTGTAGAAATCCTCCGGTGAACGGCTGACGTCGTGGGGCACCACCACCAGTTTGCCGCCATACAACAGCGCGCCGAAAATCTCCCAAACCGAGAAGTCAAAGGCGTAGGAATGGAACAGCGTCCAGCTGTCCTGCGGGCCGAAATCGAACCAATGCTCGGTGGCGCTGAACAGCCGCATGACGTTGCCGTGCGGCAGCAATGCGCCTTTCGGTTTACCGGTGGAACCGGAGGTGTAAATGACGTATGCCAGGCTGTCCGACGTGGTCAGGCACAGCGGGTTGGTTTCGTTGTCGGGCTCTGGGGTCTGATTCAGATCGAGGCACGCCAGCCCCAACGGTACCGGCAGTTGCGCGAGCAGATGACCCTGGGTCAGCAGCAGCTCGATGCCGCTGTCCTCGATCATGTAGCTCAAGCGATCATCCGGGTAGCCCGGATCCAGCGGCACGTAAGCGCCACCGGCCTTAAGCACAGCGAGGATGGCGACAATCATGTCCAGCGAACGCTCGACCGCCACGCCAACACGCACGTCCGGGCCAACGCCACGGGCGATCAGCGCATGCGCCCACTGGTTGGCGCGGCGATTGAGTTCGGCGTACGTCAGGCGTTGCCCGTCGTACGTCACGGCGATCGCGTCGGGATAACGCTCGGCCTGCGCTTCAATGGCTTGGTGAATGCACTGTCCGAGCGGTTGTTCGATGCGCTCAGGATTCCACTGCGCGAGCAATTGTTGCTGCTGGCCGGCATCGAGCATCAGCAACTGGCCAATGCGCTGGGTCGGCGCAGCGACGATGGCCTGCAACAGCGCGTTCCAGTGTTGTGCCAGACGCTCAATGGTCGCGGCGTCGAACAGATCGGTGGCGTATTTCAGTACGGCTTCGATGCCATGGGCTTGTTCGGTGGTGTTGAGGGTCAGGTCGAACTGCGCGGTCTGACTCTGCCATTCCAGTGGCTCGATGCTCAGGCCATTCAAACGGGTTTCGACACTCACGCGGCGCTCGGCCTGATGGTTGAACATCACCTGGAACAGCGGGCTGTGACTGAGGCTGCGGCCCGGTTCCAGCGCTTCGACCAGTTGCTCGAACGGCAAGTCCTGATGGGCCTGCGCTTCTTGCGCGGTCTGTTTGACCTGACGCAGCAGATCGACAAAGGACATCTGCCCATCGATGTCGGCCTTGAGCACCTGAGTGTTGACGAAGAAGCCGATCAGCCGCTCGATCTCTACCCGGCCACGGTTGGCATTTGGCACGCCGACGCGGATGTCGGCCTGACCGCTGTAGCGATGCAACAAGGCCTGGAACGAGGCCAGCAAGACCACGAACAGGGTGACGTTTTCTTGCCGGGCGAAGGCTTTGAGCGCGTTGCTCAGCGCCGGGTCGAGAATCAGGTTATGGCTGGCGCCAGCGAAGCTTTGCTCGATGGTGCGCGGGCGATCCATCGGCAGTTCCAGCACCGGTTGTTCGCCACCGAGTTTCTCTTGCCAGTAGGCCAGTTGCCGCTCCTGTTCACCGGCCTCCATCCACTGCCGCTGCCACAAGGCGTAGTCGGCGTATTGAATCGGCAGCGCCGGCAGACCGGCGTCGTGACCGAGGTTGAAACCGGCGTAGAGCTGCACCAGTTCCTCGATCATCACTTGCAGCGACCAGCCATCGGAGACGATGTGGTGCAGGGTCAGCACCAGCACATGGTCATTGGGGCTGACTTGCAGCAGCGCTGCGCGCAAGAGCGGGCCGTGCTGCAGGTCAAAAGTTTTCTGGCTCTGGGTCTGTACGAACGCCTGGATCGAGGCATCCGCGTCGTTGGCCAGCTCAGCGCTCAGTTGATGGATCTCCAGTGCAAAGGGCCCTGCGGGCAGGACCACTTGCAAGGGTTGCGCGGTTTCCTGGGAGAACACCGTGCGCAAGGTTTCGTGTCGTTCGATCAGCGCCTGAACGCTGCGCTCCAGCGCGCTGACATCCAGCGGACCCTGCAAACGCAGGGCCGTCGGAATGTTGTAGGCCGCACTGTGCGGCGCCCACTGCCAGAGAAACCACTGGCGCTGCTGAGCGTAGGACAGCAGCAACGGCTCTTCAGCCGTGCGCTTGAAAACCGGGGCAATGTCAAAGAGGTTGACGCCTTTCTGCTTGAGCAGAACCGCCAGAGCCTTTCTTTGCTTAGCCGAAAGTTGTCCTACCGACTCGATTAACTCTTGCACGCGTTTTTCCCTCTCAAGAAATCAGTTTTTCCAGATCATCGAGGGATAGACGTTTGAGGGCCTCCAGGGATTTAGCCAATTCATCCTGAACGGGCGACATTTCGACGCGCAGAGCCTCGATTCGCGCGCAGAACGCCTTGAGGGTATCGGTTTCGAACAACTCTTTAAGCGGCACCTTGTCGCCCAGACGCTCCTTGATCCGGGTCACCACCAGCGTGGCCAGCAACGAATGCCCGCCGAGCTGGAAGAAGTTGTCCGCGAGGCCCACCTGCTCGACCTCCAGCACCTCCTGCCAGATCGTCGCCACCTCCCACTGCAAATCGCTTTGCGGCGCCTGATAGTGCTGCTGCGTCGGGCCGTCGCCCAAGGCCATCAGCGCCTTGCGATCGAGCTTGCCGTTGGGAGTCAGCGGAATGGCGTCGATCAGGTGCAAGTGGCCTGGCACCATGTGCGCCGGCAAGCGACTGGCCAGTGCATTGCGCAAGTGTTCCGCCAACACCGGTTGATCGACCACAGCCTGCGCCACCACCACATAGGCGTGCAGGTGTTTGCCGGCGGCTCCGTCCTGAGCGAGCACCACCGCTTCACGGATGTCGTCCTGCTCCAGCAGTCGCGCTTCGATTTCGCTGAGTTCGATACGGAAGCCGCGAATCTTCACCTGATGGTCGGCCCGGCCGATGTACTCGATGTTGTCGTCGCCGCCCTGACGCACCAGATCGCCGGTGCGGTAAAGGCGCTCGCCGTTGCTGGCGTAAGGGTTCGGCACAAAGCGTTCGGCGGTCAGCGCTGCGCGCAGCAGATAACCCCGGGTGACACCGGCACCGCCCAGGTACAACTCGGCGGGCACGCCACTCGGCAGTACTTGCAACTGGCTGTCGAGCAGATAGGCCACGGTGTTCGGCAACGGCCGGCCGATGTTCGCCTGCCCCTGCGGGGTGCGCAGGGTGAAGGTCGAATAGGTGGTGTCTTCCGACGGCCCGTAGAGGTCGTAGACCTGTTGCACCGACGTGCTCGCGTACAACGTGTCGACCAGGCTCTGTTTGAGCGGTTCACCGGCCAGATTGATGGTCGCCACCGAATGCGGAATCTGCCCGGCCCGTTGCAGCGCGGCAATCGCCGACGGCACCGTGTTGATCAGGGTGACCTGTTCGCGGGCCGGCAAATCGGCCAGCACCAGCGCATTGTCCGCCAACACCAGGCAACCCCCGCAAGCCAGAGTGACGAAAATCTCCCAGACCGACAGGTCGAAGCAGATCGACGTCGACGCCAGCACGCCACGCAACTGTTCTTCGCGATAGACCCCGGCCGACCACTGAATCAGCGCCGACAGGTTGCCGTGGGTGATGGCTACGCCTTTCGGTTTGCCGGTGGAACCGGAGGTGTAGATGACGTACGCCAGATTCTGCGCAGTGACATTCGCCAGCGGTGCCGTTGTCGGGAACGCGCTCAACGCGCCCTCTTCCACCAACAACACCTGCGCACTCAAGTTTTCAGGCAGCAGCGCCAGTGCGGCCGGTTCGGTGATCAGCACGGCGGCGCGGCTGTCATCGAGCATGTGCAGCAAGCGTTCCTGCGGGTAGTCCGGATCCAGCGGCACATACGCGCCACCGGCCTTGAGAATGGCCAACAACGCCACGAGCATATCTGGCGTGCGTCGCATGCACACGCCGACGCGCACCTCCGGTCCGACACCCAGTGCCTGCAGCTTGTGCGCCAGACGGTTGGCCCGAGTATCGAGGCTTTGGTAATCGATCTGTTGTTCGGCGAACAGCACCGCATGCGCTTGCGGTTGGCGCTGCACTTGCGCGGCGAGGTGTTCCAGCACCGTGCGCGCGTCCGTTGCCGTGAGGTCAGCCTTGCCCCAAGCGATGGCTTGTTGACGCTGCGGTTCTGCAAGCAATTGCAAATCGCCCAGCGGCAGGGAAGCATCGGCGAGGAACTGCGTCAGCAGGCTCTCCAGTTGCGCGCTCAAACCGCTGATTGCGGCCGCATCGAAACTGGCCCGGTCGTAACTGATCCCCAGGCTCAGCTCACGCCCGGTGACCGCCACCAGCGTCAACGGGTAGTTGGTCTGTTCCTGACGACGAATCGCCGAGAACTTCAGACCGGTGGCCGGGCCTTGTTGCAGCGCTTCGGCCATCGGGTAGTTTTCGAACACCAGAATGCTGTCGAACAACGCGCCGTTACCGGCACCGGCCCAACGCTGAATGTCGTAGAGCGGCGTGTGCTCGTGTTCACGCAGTGCCAGATTGACGTCCTGCACCTGTTGCAGCCACTGGCTGACGACGATCTCGGCGGACGGCGCCGCGACCACCGGCAAGGTGTTGATGAACAGACCGATCTGCTGCTCGACGCCCGGCAAATCCGTCGGACGCCCGGCAACCGTGGCGCCGAAGGCCACATGGTCCTGCCCGGTATAACGCTGCAACAGCACCAGCCACGCCGCTTGCACCAAGGTGTTGAGGGTGACTTTCTGCTCGCGGGCGAAGCGGTTCAAGTCCGCCGTCAAGGTTTCGCTGAATACATGCGCGTGATCGGCGTAACCGCTGGCCGCGTGCTGCCCGCCCGACACGGCACTGGCCAGACGCGTCGGCTCATCAAGATCAGCGAGGGCTGTCGTCCAGAAATCGCGGCTGGCCTGCTGATCGCGCTGATCCAGCCATTCGATGTAATCGCGATAGCGCCCCTGCCCGACCGCTGGGGTCAGGCCGGCATAACGCTGCAGCACTTCGCCGAACAACTGCGAGGTGCTCCAGCCGTCCATGAGGATGTGATGGCAGGTGTAAATCAGGTGATGCGTGGCCTCGTCCGTGCGCACCAGCGTCACCCGCAACAGCGGCGCGCCAGTCAGGTCGAAACCGTTGGCCAAATCCTCGCTGGCCAGTTGCTCCAGCGCCGTGCCGAGGTCAGCACGACCGCGCCAGTCCTGCACGCGCCATGGCATCTGCGCACTTTGACGCACCACTTGTACTGCGGCGCCAGCGTCTTGTGGCCAGACAAATGCGGTGCGCAGGATCTCGTGGGCATCAACGGTTTGCTGCCAGGCCTGATTGAAGCGCTCGGCGTCGAGTTGTTGCACATCCACACGCAATTGATTGGTGTACGCCGGGCTGTCCGGATCGTTGACGCTGTGGAACAGAATGCCCTGCTGCATCGGCGACAGCGGATAGAGGTCGACGATGTCGCGGGCCGGGATCGGCAGCGCCGACAGTTGTGCCTGGGTCAGCGTTGCCAGACTGAAGTCCGACGGTGTCACAGCCGCCTCGCCACTGTCGCAGCAATGTTCGATCAAACGCTCCAGCTCGCGCCGGTAGGCTTCGGCCAGCGCCGCGACGGTTTCTGCGCGATACATGCCGCTGCCGAAGGTCCAGGTCAATTCCAGCTCACCGCCGTAGACCTGACCGTCAACGCTCAGCCAGTTACCCAGCGGCGCTGCCGCGTCCTGATTAGCGCCGGTGCTTTCGCCGCTTGGCACGAACAGCGCACCCGCGTCGGCGTTGAACGCGCCGTCGAACTGGCCGAGGTAGTTGAAGGTCACGCGCGGCTGCGGCAATCCCTGCAACTCGGCGGATTGGCTCAAGTAACGCAGCACGCCAAACCCGATGCCTTTGCCCGGCACCGCCCGCAACTGTTCCTTGATCGCGCACAGCGACGCACCCGGCGTCGATTCAGGGGTCAGGCACACCGGAAACAAGCTGCTGAACCAGCCCACGGTGCGGCTCAGGTCGATGTCGTCGAACAAGTCTTCACGACCATGACCTTCGAGCTGAATCAGTACCGAAGGCTGTTCGCTCCAGTCACACAACACCCGCGCCAGGGCCGTCAGCAACAGATCATTGATCTGCGTGCGATACGCCGCTGGCGCCACTTTTAGCAGTTTGTGCGTCAGCGTCTGACTCAAGCGCGTGCTGGCCCGGGCCGCTTGTGCGCGGGTCTGGGTGTCCTGCGGGAAATCCCGTGGCAGTTGCGCGTCGCCCGCCGCCAGGGTTTGCCGCCAGTAGGCGCTCTCAGCGGCCAGCGCCTCACTCTGCGCGTAACGCTGCAGATGTTCGGCCCAGCTGTGCAGCGAGCTGCTTTTGCCCGGCAAGACCAGCGGCGTGCCCGCCGCCAAAGCGGCGTAAGCGAGCTGCAGGTCTTCGAGCAGAATGCGCCACGACACGCCGTCGACCACCAGGTGATGGATAACCAGCAACAGGCGTTGCTCAGCATTCGGCAGATTCACCAACACCGCCCGCACCAAGTGCCCTTGTTGCAGATTCAGGCTGCGCTGGGCCACATCGGCCAATGCCGGCAAAGCGTCCAGGCTGTCCAGCTCACGCACCCACAACAGCTGCGGATCACGCTGGGGCTGCGGCATTGCCTGCCACACGTCGGCGGACGCCTGGAAGCTCAGCGCCAATGCGTCGTGCTGTTCGATCAGCGCGGCCAGCGCCGTGCGCAGATGCGCGGCGTCGAGCGGCTTGGTCGGCTGCAACATCACCGACTGGTTCCAGTGCTGACGCTGGGCAATCGGGGTTGCGAAGAACCGCGCCTGAATCGGCAACAATGGCAACGGCCCGCGAGCAGCAGGTGCCGCAGCCGTGACGGGCTTGGCTTCGATCAGTTTAGCCACGGCGGCCAGTTGGCCGATGGTCTGTTTTTCGAACAATTGCTTGGGGCTCAGCTTGATGCCCTGGCGTTTGGCCCGGGCAATGATCTGCAAGCTGAGGATCGAATCACCACCCAGTTCGAAGAAGTTGTCGCTGCTGCCCACGCGTTCAAGCTTGAGCACATCGGCCCAGATCGCCGCGAGTTTCTCTTCAACTTCACCTTGCGGCGCGACGAAGTGCTGAGTGACCACGCCCGGCACCGGCAAAGCACGCTTGTCGAGCTTGCCGTTGGCCGTCAGCGGCAATGTTTCCAGCAGCACAATCTGCGCCGGCACCATGTAATCCGGCAGGCACGCCTGCAATTGCTCGCGCAGCGCCTGCGCCTGCAAGGTCAGCCCCGCCGCCGGCACACACCACGCGACCAGTTGCAGACGCGTCGGGTCGTCATCCAGTGACAGCGCCAGCACCGCCGCTTCACTGACACCGTCCAGGCCCAGCAACACCCGCGCGACTTCCGCCGGCTCCACGCGATAACCGCGCACCTTGACTTGATCGTCGGCGCGGCCGATGAATTCCACCGTTTGCTGACGATTGCGGCGTACCCGGTCACCACTGCGATACACCCGCGCACCCGGCGCGCCAAACGGATCGGGCAGGAAGCGCTCGGCGGTCAGCCCCGGCTGGTTCAGGTAGCCCAGCGCCACGCTGTCACCACCGATGTACAACTCGCCAGCCACCTGATCGGCGACGTTGTTCAGCACATCGTCGAGCACGTAAACGTGAGCGCCGGCCAGCGCGCTACCGACCGGTACGCTGCGCGTCAGGCTCAGATCACCGACTTCATGGGCCAGCACGCCCACCGTGGTTTCGCTCGGCCCGTAGTGGTTGATGAGGCGGCAGCCCGGTTTGAGCTGGCGCACGCGCTCGACCAGCGCCGGCGAGCACGCTTCACCGCCGACAATCAACGCGTGTTCCGGCAGCACGTCGGCAGCCCGCGCGGCCTGCAACAACGCGGCCAGATGGCCCGGGACGATTTTCAGCATGCCCACTTGATGCGTGGCCATGTACTCGGCAAAGCGGTCCGGATCGAAGCCCAATTCTTCCGGCAAGACATGCAACAGGCGCCCGGAACACAGCGCACCGAAGAGCACGGTAAAGCCCAGATCCGCAGCAATGGTCGAGACCAGCGCCATGCTGCTGTCCGCCGTCGGCGCCATCCGTTCCAGCACACCGCGCACATAACTGCCCAGCGCACCGTGGCTGACCAGTACGCCTTTCGGTTGCCCGGTGGAACCGGAGGTGTGAATCACGTACGCCGGTGATTGCGCGCACAGCGTCACGGCTGGGCAAGTGTCCGGCATTGACTGCCACTGCTGCGCTGCAAAGGCGATGCCCTGACAGCCATCGACCGCCAGCGCGGAGACACGCGCATCGCCTTCGGCGCACAACAGCAGCCGTGCTTTCGCAGCGCCAAGCATCTGCTGCAGGCGTGCGTCCGGCGCCTTGACGTCCAGCGGCATGTACACCGCGCCCGCCTTGAAGATCGCCAGCACAGAAGTCAGCCAGTCCAGCGAACGCTCCATCAGCACTGCCACCGGCTGGCCGTCGCGCACGCCTTGGGCGCGCAAATGATGGGCCAGTCGATTGGCCGCCTGATCCAGCCCCTGAAAACTCAAGGCCTGATTCAAGTCGCGCGCGGCCAATGCTTCGGGCTGGCGCGCGACTTCACGATCCCAGTGCTGCAACACCATCAACGCCGGTTCGGCGGGTGCCGGGAGCGGTGCTGGCAAGATCAACGCAACACTGTGCAACGGTGCCTGCGGCGCTTTCAGCAATTCGCTGAACAGACCGAGCAAGGCCGGCACGAAAGCTTCGACGGTCTGCGGGCGATAGAGGTCGCTGGCATAGGTCATCTGACCGTGAATCAGCGTGCCGTCATCGGTGATGTCCAGCGCCAGATCGAAGTGGGTGCCGTCCTTGTCCAGCGGATACTCGGCGACAGTCAGCCCTGGCAGAGCCATCGCGCGCTGTTTCTGCATGCCGACGTTCTGGTTGAACTTGGCCTGGAACAGCGGGTTGTGGCCGAGGGTGCGTTCAGCCACCAACTCGTCCACCAGTTGCTCGAACGGCAACTCCTGATGCGCCTGCGCGCCGAACGAAGCTTCACGCACCCGCGCCAGCAAATCCTCGAAACTGCCGCGCTCATCCACCTCGCAACGCAGCACTTGGGTGTTGACGAAAAAGCCGATCAGCCCTTCGACTTCAGCACGGCCACGGTTGGCATTCGGCACGCCGACACGAATGTCGCGCTGCCCGGCCTGCCGCGACAGAAACAGCGAGAACCCGGCCAGCACCAGCATGAACAGACTGATGCCTTGGCTACGGGCGAAGGCGTTGAGTTGCAGGGATAGCGGCGCACCGAAATCAAAACTCAGGGTCTGGCCTTCGAAGCTTTGCGTCAGTGGCCGGGCAAAGTCCGGCGCCACTTCCAGCAGCGGATGTTCTTCACCCAGTTGCTGGCGCCAGTAATCGAGTTGACGCTCGCCCTCGCCGGCTTCCAGCCAGCGGCGCTGCCAGATCGCATAGTCGGCGTATTGCAGCGCCAGCGCCGGCAATTGCGGTTCGCGTTCGAGGCTGAACGCCTGATAGCACTGGACGAATTCCTTGACCATCACGTCCATCGACCAGCCGTCAGAGACGATGTGGTGCATGCTCACCACCAGCACGAATTCCTCGTCGGCCAGGGCAAACAGACTGGCGCGCAGCAGCGGCCCGTGGCGCAAATCGAAAGGCCTTGCAGTGACGGTCTGCACCTGTTGCGCCAACGCTTGCTCGCGTTCTGCTGCCGGCAGGCGGGTCAGGTCGATACGCTCCACGGCCAGCGGTTGCTGTTCAAGGATCACCTGATGCGGCTGATCACCGTCAGTCTGGAACACCGTGCGCAGGACCTCATGGCGCGCCACCAGATGATCGAAGGAGCGCTGCAGCGCCGCTTCGTCCAGACGCCCGTTCAGGCGCAGGCCGGCGGCCATGTTGTAAGCAGCGCTTTGCGGTTCGAGTTGCCAGAGAAACAGCAGGCGCTGCTGAGCGAACGACAACGGAATCGGCGCGATATCGTGACGACTGACCGGCAGCGGCAACAGGCTGAAGTCCTTGCCATCTTCGCGCAACTTGGCCAGAAACAGCCGACGCTGTTCCAGCGGCAAGCCGACGAACCTCTTCGCGATACGTTCCGCCATTGTGCCGCTCATACTTCTTCTCCTTCCAAAGCACTCATGAACTGATCCATGTCGGACCAGTCGTCGTTCGTTGCGCCATCTGCCAGTTGCGCCAACACGGCGGCCAGATCGATCAGCAGCGGTTTCTCGAACAGGCTGCGTAGCGGCAGCACCACGCCCTGCTGACTTTTCACCCGGGCAATCACTTGCGCGGCCAACAGCGAGTGGCCGCCCAGTTCAAAAAAGTGATCGTCAAGACCCACCCGCGAAACTTGCAAAACATCCGCCCAGATCTGCGCCAGACACAACTCGGCGTCCGATTGCGGGGCGCGATAATCGCCCTGCAACTGCGCCGGATCCGGCGCCGGCAACGCCTTGCGATCGAGCTTGCCGCTGGGTGTCAGCGGCAGGTTCGCCAGCAACAGCAAGTGGCCCGGCACCATGTAGTCCGGCAAATGGGCTTGCAGGGCAGCGCGAATTTGCTGACGGAACGCCGCTTGCGTCGCGGCGTTTTCGAGCGTGGCCTGATCGGCGACTACGTAGGCCACCAGTTGCTGGCCGCCGCTGAGCGGCACCGCCAGCACCACGGCTTCGCGAACGCCAGGGCATTGCTGCAGGCGCGATTCGATTTCGCCCAACTCGATGCGGAAACCGCGAATCTTCACTTGATGATCGGCCCGACCGATGTACTCCACGGCTCCGTCAGGTCGCAAGCGCGCGCGGTCACCGGTGCGGTACAGGCGCTGGCCATCGGCAAACGGGTCGGCGATAAAACGCTCGGCGCTGAGCATCGGCTGGCGGTGATAACCCCGCGCCAGGCCCGGACCACCGATGTACAACTCACCCACCGCGCCTTGCGGCAGAAGGTTCAAATCATCGTCCAGCACGTATAAACGGCGCGCGTCGAGACCGTGGCCGATCGGGATGCCGCGCCACGACACGGCGTCTGCCGTCAATGCCGTGCAATCGTGAATGCTCGACACCACCGTGGCCTCGGTCGGCCCGTAGGTATTGAGCAAGTGCACATGGCCCAAACCGGCCTGTTGCCACAAGCGCAAACCGTCCACCGCCATCGCTTCGCCGCCGACGTGAATCTGCCGCAGCGCACCGAAGCCGCTCGGTGGATTAGCGGCAAATTCCTGCACCAGCCAATACCAATAAGCCGCCGGCAAGTCGGCCAAGGTGATGCCGTGATCGACAATCACTTGATGCAACGCCGCGCTGTCCCACAACCGCGCATCGCGCAGGACGACTGCGGCGCCATGGCACAACGGCGGGAAAAACTGCTCGACGAAGCCGTCGAAGCTGCTGGTGGCGAACTGCAGAACACGATCGCCTTCACGCAGGTCGCTGTAATCGATGGCGCGGGCGATGAACTCGCTCAGCGCGCCGTGGCTGACCGCGACTCCTTTCGGGCGCCCGGTGGAACCGGAGGTGTAGATCACATAGGCGAGGTTTTGCGCGGCGACCGTCACCGGCAGATTGTCGGCCTGATCACTCTCGGCCAGTTGCTCCAGGCACAGGCAATCGACGCCATCCAGATCCGGCAGGCTGGCGAGGCTGGCGTGATCGGTCAGCAGCAATTTCAAACCGCTGTCATCTAGCACATGGCGCAAGCGTTCGGCCGGGGTTTGCGGATCCAGCGGCACGTAGGCGCCGCCGGCCTTGAGCACCGCCAGCAACGCCACCGCCAGTTCCAGCGAGCGCCCCAACGCGACACCGACCAGCACATCAGGGCCGACACCGCGAGCGCGCAACTGATGGGCCAGACGATTACTGCGGGTGTTCAACTCGGCATAGCCGAGTGCCGGCGACGGCTCGGTCGCCAGAATCACTGCCAATGCCTGTGGCGTGCGCGCTACTTGCGCTTCGAACAGGGTCTGCACGCTGGCGAACACAGGTTCTGCTTCGGTGGCCTGAATGAGTTGTGCACGTTCCGCCTCCGCCAGCAGTTCGACTTCGCCGACGATTTGCTGCGGATCGCGGCACACGGACGCGAGGATGTTGCGCCAATGCCCGGCCATAGCAGCAATGGTGGTGGCATCAAAAATATCGGTGGCGTAGGTGAACGCCGCGAACAACTGCTCGCCCTCCTCGCGGGTGTCGAGCATCAGGTCGCTGGTGGCGGCATGTTGGCGACCGCTGCCGGCCAATTGCTCCTCAGTCAAATAGCCCACCTGCAAACCGGACTCAAGTTGCACATCGTGCAAGTCGGTCACCAGCGGCTGGTGGTTGAACATCACCTGGAACAACGGGTTGTGGCTTTGGCTGCGCGCCGGTTGTAAGGCTTCGATCAAGGCATCGAACGGCAGATCCTGATGAACCTGGGCGCCGAGCGCAGCCTGACGCAGGCTTTGCAACAGATCGGCAAAACGGGTTTGTGCGGTGACTTCACTGCGCAGGATCTGCGTGTTGACGAAGAAGCCGATCAGCCCTTCGGTTTCGCTGCGCGTACGGTTGGCAATCAACCCGCCGACGCGGATGTCGGTCTGGCCGCTGTAGCGATGCAACAACGTTTTGAACGCCGCCAACAGCACCACGAACAGCGTCACGCCCTGACGTTGCGCGAGGCTTTTCAGCTCTTGGCGCAGCGCTGCGTCGATCACCGCTTCCAGACGCGCGCCCTGATGACTGGATTGCGCCGGATAGGCACGATCGGTCGGCAGCTCAAGCAGCGGATGCTCGTCGCCCAATTGCGTGCGCCAGTAATCCAGCTGACGTTCGCGCTCACCGGCCTCCAGCCAACTGCGTTGCCACAGGGCGAAATCGCGGTAGTGCACGGTAAGTGCCGGCAATGACGGCTCGCGCCCCGCCACCAGAGCATCGTAAGTGCGCATGAATTCATCGATGAGAATATTCATCGACCAGCCATCGGCGATGATGTGGTGCAAGGTCAGCAGCAACACATGCTCCTGCTCGGCCAGACGCAACAGGCGCAGGCTGAGCAGCGGACCGTTCTCGAGATCGAAGGCCTGAGCGGCCTCAGCCATCATGTGCTGTTGCGCCAGCGGCCAGCGCTGGGTCTCGGGCAGCGCACTCAGATCAGTGATCGGCAGTTTCAACGGCTGCGGTTCGGCGACACGCTGAAACGCGCGCTCACCCTCCTGACCAAAGGTGGTGCGCAAGCACTCGTGCCGCGCCGCCAGTAGACTGAACGCCTGCTCCAGCGCCTGTGCTTGCAGGTCGCCCGTCAGGCGCACCGCCATCGGCAAGTTGTAAGCGGCACTGTGCGGGTCCAGTTGCCAAAGAAACCACATCCGCTGCTGGGCGTACGAAAGCCCGTCGCGCTCGGCGATTCCGTCACAGGCAGTCATGGGAAGCTGCGCAAAATCGATGCCCTCACGGGCCATGCCGGCGAGGAACAAACGGCGTTTGTCCTGTGGCAGTTCGATAAAACGACGGGCTAGTTTCTGGGCGTCTGCGGCATTCATGCATGGGGTCCTTGCTGATCGGCGGCGTGACCAGGAGACCCGGTCGTATCAACAAGAACGAATGACAAACGTGATGATTTAGCGCGCTGGCGCAACAGCGGCCCGACGGTAGGCACACAAACGCCGAAGCCGGTACGAGACCGGCTTCGGCTGCTTTACCACCAGGCGTGGGGATTGCTCAGAGCGGCCCCTGTGAATGCCCTTCAGCCATGGCGACAATCACTTTGCGCGGCCCCTCGAATGGCGAACGCGCGTGCGCCGAGAGCATGTTGTCGAGCATCAGCACATCGCCCTCCTGCCAAGGAAAACTGATCGCGCACTCATCGAGCACCGCGCGAATCTGCGCCAGCACCTCGTCTTCAATCGCCGAACCATCGCCGTAATAGACGTTACGCGGCAAGTCCTCTTCGTCGACGATATCGAGCAGGCTTTCGCGCACTTCCGCTTGCAGGTTGGAAATGTGGAACAGGTGCGCCTGATTGAACCAGACGTTGTCGCCGGTCACCGGATGCACCGCCACCGCCTGACAAGTCTGGCGGGTGCGCAATTCACCGTCGTCCTTCCATTCGCAGACAATGCCGTGAGCCTTGCAGTAGGCCTCGACGACCTCGCGATCGTCGGTGTTGAACACGTCTTCCCAAGCCACATCCAAGCCGTTGCCGAAGTTGCGCACATACATCAGCCCTTTGCTGACGAAGCGCTCGCGAATTGCCAACGGAATGCGCCGATAAACTTCACGGCTGTCGGCAATCGGCGTCTCGCCGCCGGACTTGGCGGCGATCATGCTGTAGAACCAGATCTTCATCGGCCAGTCGCGGGAATAAGCCTGCTCGTTGTGCAGCGGAATGCTCTGGTGCGCCGGGTATTCGGTCGAGGTGTACACGCCCTGCGTCACGTTGGTGCGCGGCGTCGAGCCGAATTCATAGTTCAACAACGGATGGCCAAAACTGGCCGCAAACTGCCGGAACTGTTCGGCACCGTTCAGACGGAAGCCGCGAAACAGCAGCCCGCCGTCGCGCAGCAGATGCTCGTCCACCAGTTCTTTCAATTCATCGAACACCGCCAACAAGTCAGTGTCCGCATCGGTCGCTTCCACCAACAACGGCAAGCGCCCCCGTTGCGGCAGCAGTGGCCGAACGGAAAATCCCACAGCAACAGCCATGACTGGCCTCCTGTAATCACTCGATAGGTGAACCGCGCGCTAAAACGCCGGTGCCGTAGCCTGCGCATGACGGCGGTGATGGACTTCCAAATGGGTCTTGATCGTGCGGATGACCCGGGCTTCGTGTTCATGAATGAAGAAATGCCCACCGGTCATCATGTCCACGGAAAAACTGCCCAGGGTTTCCTTGCTCCAGCCGATCAGTTGCTCGGTGGTCGCGCGGTCTTCCTTGCCGCCCAGCACGTGCACCGGGCAATTGAGCAACGGCCGCTGCGCCGGCGTGAAACGCCCGCACATCATGAAGTCGGCGCGCAGCACCGGCAGGGTCAGGCTCATCAGTTCTTTGTTGGCCAGCACTTCTTCGCTGGTGCCCTGAAAAGTGCGCAGTTGATCGATCAATTCCTCATCGCTGCGCGCTTCGGCAAAGCCGCGATCGTAGTCACTGCGCATCGTCGGCGCAGCAGTACCGGAAGCGAACAACGCCACCGGTTCCGGTACTCCGAGTTCGCGAAAGGCATGCGCCATCTCGCACGCCAGCAGCGCGCCGAGGCTATGCCCGAACAGTGCGTAAGGCGCCTGCAAGCCAGCCTTGTGCTCGCGGGCCAGTTGCCGGGCCAACGCACGCATGTCGATCTGCAGGGGTTCGTCGAAACGGGCACCGCGCCCGGGCAATTCCACCGGTTGCAAGTGCAGCCACGACGGCAGTTGGCGCCGCCAGCGGCTGTAGACCATGGCGCTGGCGCCCGAATAGGGCAGGCACAGCAGTGTCAGCTTTGTCACCGCGTTTACCTCAATAGGGTTATCTGTAAAAGAGAACGGATGAGATAGCGCGGGAATTAGTCGGTTAGCCGATCACTTCAAATGACGGAAACTCTGCACCGCCGATGCGAGGACTACCGCCCCGGCAGCAATCGCCAGCCAGAAGCCGCTGCGCGCGCCGAAGGCATCGACCAGCGCACCTGCGCCGGCGGCGCCCACCGCCACGCCGATACTCAAACCGGTCACCAGCCAGGTCAGGCCTTCAGTGAGCTTGGCCGGCGGTACGATGCGCTCGATCAACGCCATCGCCACAATCAGCGTCGGTGAAAAGAACAGCCCGGCGACGAACACCGCCACCGACAATCCAACAATATTGCTCGCCAGCAACAGCGGCAATGTGGTCACCGCCGTCGCCACTCCACCGTACAAAAACAGCTGCGGCAACGGCAGCTTCGAGCGCATCGCACCGAACGCAATACCGGACAGGAAAGAACCGATTCCGTACACCGACAACACGATGCTCGCTGCCGCCGGCTGCCCCTGTTGCTGGGCGAACGCGACGCTGACCACATCGATCACGCCGACGATGACGCCCATGGCGGTCATCAACAACAGCAGCCATTGCATGTCCGTGGAGCGAATGATCGAGCCTTGATGGTGTGGCTCATGCGGATGCACCGAGGGCTCCGTGCTGCGCTGGGCGACAAACGCGGTGACGCCGACCGCCAGCATCAACAGTCCCGCCAGTGGTCCGGCCTCGGGAAACAGCGTCACGCACAGCCCCACCGACAGCGGCGCACCGACGATAAAGCAGACTTCATCGAGTACTGACTCCAGCGCATAAGCCGTCTGTAACTGCGGTTGGCCGCGATAGATCTCCGTCCAGCGCGCCCGCACCATCGCCGACATGCTCGGCATGCACCCGGCCAGCGCGGCAAAGATAAACAGCGTCCAGTTCGGCGCCTGCAACCGCGTGCACAGCAGCAACATCAGCAGTGCCCCGCCGCCGATCAATGCCGATACCGGCAGAATGCGTCGCTGCCCATAACGGTCAACCAGACGCGATACCTGCGGCGCGCAAAACGCTGTGGCCAGGGCAAAGGTTGCCGCCACCGCGCCGGCCAGCGCATACCCGCCCTTCAACTGCGACAGCATGGTGATCACGCCGATACCGGTCATGGAGATCGGCATGCGCGCGATCATTCCGGCCAGGACAAAATTCCGTGCGCCGGGGGCGTTGAACAATTCGCGGTAGGGGTTTGCCATGGACTGCAGCCTCATCAAGGGCCGCCAAGTTGCCATAGGGTCGGGTGCCGTGGAAGCGCGGAATTGTTGGTGGAATGTGAAGCCCCCATCGCGAGCAGGCTCACTCCCACAGGAGGATTTGTGTACGACGCCGATCCAGTGTGGGAGCGAGCCTGCTCGCGAAAGCGTCGGCGAAATCACCACAGCCCTTTCTGCCGAATGAACTCTCACTATTGGCAACCGGTCAGCTATGTAGGCCCTCACTCAAGGCGCGATTTTGCATGCATATTTCCCTCGCCCGACAAACAGCCCTGATCACCGGCGCCAGCTCCGGCATCGGCCACGCGTGCGCCAAAGCCCTGGCCGCTGCCGGCGCGGCAGTGGTCATCAACTACAACCGTCAGGCAGAACCTGCCGAAGCACTGGCCCGGCAAATCATTGCTGACGGTGGGCAGGCCATCGCCATTCGCGCTGATGTCTCCAAGGAAGACGAGGTTGAGCGTCTGTTCTCGGCGGCCATCGATGCCTTCGGTTCGCTGGATATTCTGCTGGCCAACTCGGGTATGCAAAAAGATGCCGCCGCTGTGGACATGACCCTCGACGACTGGAACGCGGTGATCGGCGTCAACCTCACCGGGCAGTTCCTCTGCGCCCGCGCTGCCCTGCGGATTTTCAATCGCCAGGGCGTTCGTGAAGGCGTGTCCCGCGCGGCCGGCAAGATCATCCACATGAGTTCGGTGCACCAGCGCATTCCCTGGGCCGGGCACGTCAATTACGCCGCGTCCAAGGGTGGTGTCGATCAGCTGATGCAGACCCTTGCACAGGAAGTCAGCCACCAACGCATTCGCATCAACGGCATCGCGCCGGGGGCGATTCGCACGGCGATCAATAAAGATGCCACCGAAGGCGCTGCCGGCGAAAAGCTGCTTGATCTGATTCCCTACGGGCGCATCGGCGACGCGCAAGACGTCGCCAACGCCGTGGTCTTTCTCGCCTCGGATGCCGCCGATTACATCGTTGGCACCACCCTGTTCATCGACGGCGGCATGAGCCTCTATCCGGAGTTTCGCGGCAATGGCTGAGCATCACCTGGAACGACAAAGCCCAATCGACGCCCACGGCATCATCGGCGACATGCGCAGCGCGGCACTGATCAACGACCGTGGCAGTGTGGATTTTTTCTGCTGGCCGGAGTTCGACAGTCCGTCGATTTTCTGTTCGTTGCTGGACACCCCGGACGCGGGGATTTTCCAGTTGGCACCGGACTTGCCCGACGCCCGCCGCGAACAGATTTACCTGCCCGACACTAACGTTCTGCAAACCCGCTGGCTGAGTGAACGCGCCGTGGTCGAAGTCACCGATCTGCTGCCAGTGGCGGACAACGCCGATGACCTGCCGCTGTTGATGCGTCGGGTGCGCGTGGTCAGCGGCGAAGCGACTTTCACCATGCGCTGCGCCGTGCGCCACGATTACGCCCGAGCCGACACCCGAGCTCAGATGGATCAACAAGACGTGACATTTAGCGCTTCCGGCCAACCGTCACTGCGCCTGGCTTCGGACCAGCCGATGCAGATCGACGCGCAAGCGGCGGTGGCACAATTCACGCTCAAGCAAAATGAAACGGCGGCGTTCATGCTCGGGGCGACCGATGATCCACGATTCGCCGAAGGCGCCGGACACTTGTGCATGGAACGCACATTGAAGTTCTGGCGCGACTGGATCGGTCAGTCGATTTACCGCGGGCGCTGGCGGGAAATGGTCAACCGCTCGGCCCTCGCGTTGAAGCTGCTGACCTCACGCAAACACGGCGCCATTCTCGCCGCCGCCACTTTCGGTCTACCGGAAACGCCGGGCGGCGAACGTAACTGGGACTACCGCTACACATGGATCCGCGATGCCTCGTTCACGGTGTACGCGTTCATGCGCCTGGGCTTTGTCGGCGAGGCCAACGCCTATATGGGCTGGCTGCGCGGACGGGTCAGCGACTGCTGCGGCAAGCCGATGAAGTTGAACATTCTGTACGCCATCGATGGTCGTCAGGAATTGCCGGAAACCGAGCTGTCGCACCTGTCCGGTCACGGCGGTGCGCAACCGGTGCGCATCGGCAACGGCGCTTACGATCAGATTCAACTGGATATCTTCGGCGAGCTGATGGATGCGGTGTATCTGGTCAACAAATACGGCGACGCAATTTCCCACGAGGGCTGGAAACATGTGCGCGAAGTGGTCGATCAAGTCTGTGAAACGTGGCAGACCGCCGATGTCGGCATTTGGGAAATGCGCGGTGAGCAGCATCACTTCCTGCACTCGCGGCTGATGTGCTGGGTAGCGCTGGACCGGGCGATTCGCCTGGCCTCGAAACGCTCGCTACCGGCACCGTTTGCGCAATGGGACTCGACCCGGCAGGCGATCTACGCCGACATCTGGGACAACTTCTGGAATGAGGAGCGCGGGCATTTCGTCCAGTACAAGGGCGGCACCGCGCTGGATGGCTCGATGTTGTTGATGCCGTTGGTGCGTTTCGTCAGCGCCAAGGATCCGCGCTGGCTGTCGACCCTTGCGGCCATCGAAAAGACCTTGGTGCGCGACGGCATGGTGTATCGCTATCGCAATGACGACAGCAATATCGATGGCCTGGCCGGCACTGAAGGCGCCTTTGCCGCGTGTTCGTTCTGGTATGTCGAATGCCTGGCTCGTGCGGGGCAGGTTGAAAAAGCCCATCTGGAGTTTGAGCAATTGCTGCGCTATGCCAATCCGCTGGGTCTCTACGCCGAAGAGTTCGACGCCCATGGCCGGCACTTGGGTAATACCCCGCAAGCCTTGACGCATCTGGCGTTGATCAGTGCGGCGAGTTTTCTCGACCGCAAGCTGAGTGGGGAAAAGAGTTACTGGCAGCCGTAATTGTCACCAACGGCTGTAGGAAATAGTCTGCATCAACAGCCAATTGTAGGACTGACACCTACGCAAAAGCAGGCTCACTCCCCCCCCTATGGCGAGGGAGCTTGCTCCCGCCGGGTCGCGAAGCGGCCCTGAAACCTGCCTCCCCAATCCCACTGAAGCACCGGGTTGCCTGACTTTGCGCCTGCTGCACAGCCGAGCGGGAGCAAGCTCCCTCAGCACAGTTTTCAACTGCCGTAAGACTACAAATGGTCAACATCCCCTGAACCGTGTCTGCCCTGCAACTCGCAGTCACACCCGGAAATACCCTGTTGCCAGCTGTTACATCCACCCCTACCATCCACCGCAACGGGCACAGCGGAGCTGTCCAATAAAACCCGAATTCAAGGAACCAGAATGTCCCAGCACGTCCAGCGCACCATCGACACGCCGCTTCGCAGCGGCCTGACCCGCACCCAACTCTGGGAAGCCGCGGACAAAGGCCTGATCAAGTGCTGGGAAATCGGCCGCCAGCGCGCCACCCGCTTCCCCGACCTCGCGCAAAAATGTCTCGCCGGCGAACTGCCCGTGCTCGGCTGGAAAGGTGGCGTGAGCCGCAGCCTGAAGAAAAACGAGAAATTTGGCTCGCTGAAGTATCTGGCGCAGTGGCAAGGCTTGCGCGGTGAGGATCTGGATATTGATTTGAGTGCAGAACGTGCGCTGACGTGTTCGCGGACGAAGATGCGGGTGACGTTTACCCCGGATCGGACGAAGTATTTTAATCAGGTGGCGGAAGCTGAGGCTTGATTCAAGGCATCACTGGATCTGCTCCAGCCTTGACCGAAAACCGCTCCCGATAAGCCTGCGGAGTTACCCCCATGGCCCGCAGGAAGCTGCGCCGCAACGTCTCTTCACTGCCAAAACCGCAATTGGCGGCGATGCGTTTGACCGGCAAACCGGTGTCACTGAGCAAGCGCCGGGCGGTTTCGACGCGAATCAATTCGATCGCCCGCGCCGGGGTCTGGCCGGTGGCGGCGCGGTAGTGGCGGACGAAACTGCGTTCGCTCATCCCGGCTTGTTCTGCGAGGGTCGGGATGCCAAGGTCGCAGGTGAGGTTTTCGGCGATCCACGCGTGCAGTTCATCAAAGCGATTGCCCTGATTCTGCAAGGATAAGGTCACGCTGAATTGCGATTGCCCGCCCGGACGTTTCAGAAACACCACGAGGTGCCGGGCGACGTCCAGGGCGATGTCGCTGCCCAGATCCTCTTCAACCATGGCCAAGGCCAGATCGATGCCGGCCGTAACCCCCGCCGACGTCCAGATCGGGCCGTCATTGATGAAAATCGGATTGGCCTCAACGTGCAGATTCGGATGTTGCTGTGCCAGTTGTTCGCAGCGAGTCCAGTGGGTAACCACGCGGCGGCCATCGAGCCAGCCGCTCGCCGCCAACAGAAATGCCCCCGTACACACGGAGGCCACGCGTCGACATTTGCCGGCGTGTTCGCGCACCCAATCCACCAACAGCACATCTTCGGCCGCCGGATAAATGCCCCAGCCACCGGCGATGATCAACGTGTCGCTGGGCAGTTGCGGCAACGGCTCGGCCAACACCGCCAACCCCGCCGACGACATCACCGCCCCGCCGCCGCTGGCAATCACGCTCGGCGCATACGGGATCGGCAAGCCGCGCTGACGGGCGATGTCGTTGGCCGAGGCGAACACCTGCAAGGGGCCGGTGACGTCGAGGATCTGCATGTTGGCAAACGCGAGTACGTGGATGGCTTTGGGCATTTGGCGTAATTCGTGGGGTGATTGGCGTATGCGCCAGAACCTACGCGCCTACAGTGAAGCCGTCCAGCCCTTTTCATGGAGTAAGAACGATGACGTTGCAGATCGGTTTTCTGTTGTTTCCGCAGGTTCAGCAACTCGACCTGACCGGGCCGTATGACGTGCTCGCCTCGCTGCCGGGCGTGCAGGTGCACTTGATCTGGAAGGATCTGATGCCGGTCACCGCCAGTACCGGACTGCTGCTGAAACCGACCACCACGTTTGAGGATTGCCCGGATTTGGATGTGATCTGTGTACCGGGTGGTGGTGGCGTCGGCGCGCTGATGGAAGATGAGCTGACACTGGCTTTCATCAAGCGTCAGGCTGAGCTGGCAAAGTACGTGACATCGGTGTGCACCGGTTCGCTGGTGCTCGGCGCGGCGGGTCTGCTGCAAGGCAAACGGGCGACCACGCATTGGGCGTATCACGATCTGCTGCCGACGCTGGGGGCGATCGCGGTGAAGGATCGGGTGGTGCGTGACGGCAATCTGTTTACCGGCGGCGGGATCACGGCGGGGATTGATTTCGCCTTGGTGCTGGCTGAAGAGTTGGTGGGTGCCGATGCGGCGCAACTGATCCAGTTGCAATTGGAATATGCCCCGGCACCGCCGTTCAACGCGGGCAGCCCGGAGACTGCGCCGAGTGAGATTGTCGATGAAGCACGTTTGCGTGCAGCGCCATCGCTGAAGCTGCGCACGGAAATAACCGAGCGTGCGGCGGCGAAACTTAACTTGCGTTGATTCCCAGGCAAACACAAAACCCTGTGGGAGCTGGCTTGCCAGCGATAGCGGTGGACCAGTCGATGAAGATGTCGGCTGAACAGGCCTCATCGCTGGCAAGCCAGCTCCCACAGGTAAAGGGGTTGACCATAGGTTTGTGTGCTGCCCCGGTTTCCCCCTTCACCTTCACTTGTCCCCACGCCCCCACCCGTGTAGAAAGCCCTTCCACAAATTTGCACAGGGACTTTCGATGAAGGCTTTGCCATGGCTCTATCTGGCGCTTCTCAGCCTCGGTTACGGATGGGCGCTGAGTTACGGCCACCTCGGCTGGCTGGCGCTGATTTCCATCGGGCTGCTGGTGTTCGCCGGTTTTGCCGTTCGCCAACAACAGGTGCCGGTCGCACGTTTTCTCGGCCATGGTCTGTTTATCGTGCTGGCTTTGGCGCTGGCTCTACACTGGCTACCGGGCTTCGCCAACGGTCGCGCCATTGATCCGCAACGCTTCACCGACAACGCCGTGCCGTTCGCGATGTATCTGAACCTCGACAAACCGCTGGTTGGCTTCTGGTTGTTGCTGGTGTGCCCGTGGATTGTCGGGCGACGTTCGTTGCGCCTGAGCGTCTACGCCACCGCCCTCGCCCTGACGCTGAGCGCGGTTCTTGCCCTTGGCGGCGCGCTGTTGCTGGGCGTGATCGCCTGGGCACCGAAGTGGCCTGATCAAGCGTGGCTGTGGGTGCTGAACAATCTGCTGCTGGTGACCTTGGTCGAGGAAGCGCTGTTTCGCGGCTATATACAGGGCGGCCTCAGTCAGCGTTTCAAAAATCTGCCCTACGGAGAAAATCTCGCCCTGCTGCTGGCCTCTTTGCTGTTTGGACTGGTGCATGCCGGCGCAGGCTGGACCTGGGTGTTGCTGGCAGGGCTGGCGGGCGTCGGCTATGGTCTGGCCTACCGTTTTGGCGGACTCGGCGCGGCGATCGCCACGCATTTCGGGCTGAACCTGCTGCATTTTGGTTTGTTCACTTATCCGATGCTCGCCGGCTGAAGCAAGCGCCGTTTTGCGACGCCGTGCTGATTATTGAAAAAAAATTTCAATAAAAAGCTGTCACCGCCGACAACCTTTCAAAGCCTTGCGGATTGAAAAACCATGCGTAACAACCAGCCCATTACACAACGCGAACGGACTTTCCCGGCTCAGCAGCGGTTGATTTCCACAACCGACGCCAAGGGCGTGATCACCTACTGCAACGACGCTTTCGTCGAGATCAGCGGGTTTTCGCGTGAAGAACTGATCCGTGCGCCGCACAACCTGGTCCGTCACCCCGACGTACCGGCGGCGGTGTTTTCGCACATGTGGGGCACATTGAAACAAGGCTTGCCATGGATGGGCATTGTCAAGAATCGCTGCAAATCCGGCGACCACTACTGGGTGAACGCCTACGTGACTCCGGTGTTCGATGGCAGTCAGGTGATCGGCTACGAGTCAGTGCGTGTCAAACCCACTGCCGAACAGATCCGCCGTGCCGAAGCGCTCTACCAACGCATCAACCAAGGCAAGTCGGCGATCCCTTCCACTGATAAATGGCTGCCGGTGTTGCAAGACTGGCTGCCGTTCATTCTGGTCAGCCAGTTGAGTTTCATGATCGGCGCGACCCTGAACTCGCAGTGGGGCTTCGCCCTCGCCGCCGGTCTGTCGGTGCCGCTGGGCCTGATGGGCCTGCAATGGCAGCAACGCGGGCTCAAACGCCTGCTGCGCCTGGCCGAGCAGACCACCTCCGACCCGCTGATCGCGCAGATGTACACCGACAGCCGTGGCGCCCAGGCGCGTCTGGAAATGTCGATCCTCAGCCAGGAAGCACGCCTGAAAACCTGCCTGACCCGTCTGCAGGACACCGCCGAACACTTGACCGATCAGGCCAAGCAATCCGACGTCCTGGCGCACAACAGCTCCACCGGCCTGGAACGCCAGCGTGTGGAAACCGAACAAGTCGCCACCGCCGTCAACCAGATGGCCGCGACCACCCAGGAAGTGGCGAGCCACGTCCAGCGCACAGCTGACGCCACTCAGGAAGCCAATCGCCTGACCGGTCGCGGTCGTGACATCGCCGGGGAAACCCGCGAAGCCATCCAGCGTCTGTCGGTAGTTGTCGGTGAAACCGGTTTGACCGTGACCCAACTGGCCAAGGACAGCGACGAAATCGGCGGCGTGGTGGATGTGATCAAAGGCATCGCTGACCAGACCAACCTGCTCGCCCTGAACGCTGCGATTGAAGCAGCGCGTGCCGGTGAGATGGGCCGTGGCTTTGCCGTGGTGGCTGACGAAGTGCGTCAACTGGCGCAACGCACCAGCGAATCGACCGGGCAGATTCATGCCCTGATCGCCAAGTTGCAGCAGACGGCTTCGAGTGCCGTGCAAACCATGGAAGCCGGGCATCGCCAGGCTGAAGAAGGTGTGGCGCGGGTGCTGGAAGCGGATCAGGCGTTGGTCGGCATCAGCGAAGCGGTGGCCAACATCACCGACATGACCACGCAGATTGCGGCCGCGACCGAAGAGCAAAGTGCGGTGGCTGAAGAGATCAGCCGCAACATCAGCAATATTTCGGAGCTGGCGGATCAGACGTCGGAACAGGCGCATAACTCGGCGTTGTTGAGTGAAGAGCTGACGAAGACGGCGAATACGCAGTATTCGTTGGTGGAGCGGTTTAACCGCTGATTGAACTGGCGATAACAAAAAACCCGGATAGCGAGAGCTTCCGGGTTTTTTGTTGCCTGTCTGAAATAGACGTTGTTTGGCAGGCCGCTTTCGCGAGCAGCCTCGCTCCCACATTGGAACTGCTCGGGACCACAGTTTTGTGTCCGACGACAATCCCCTGTGGGAGCGAGCCTGCTCGCGAAGAGGCCTTCTCTGCCAACGACGATCTCACTCAAGCAATGCAGAAACTGCCTACAGCTTCGCCAGAGTGCACCGACTGGTGCTCGTTGATGCCAGGTTCTATCGTTTGCCGGTTGCTACTCAATCACGCAGACCGGCAAGCATGAATAAAATTTCCGTCCGAAAACCCGCAAAACAGAAAACTTGTGATGAACTGACATTCCTTGATGTTCGGCAAGCCGCGCGTGATGGCCAGAAATTGTTCGATAAATTTTTGATCACTGGCAGGCTACACACTGCAAAGTAAATTAAAAGATCGCAGCCTTCGGCAGCTATTACACCGATCACGGTAGGAGCTGCCGAAGGCTGCGATCTTTTGATCGTGGAAGCCCGGAAAGCGAAAGCATTCGGGCTTTTTTATTACCTGTCTGAAATTGATGTCGCTTGTCATACCGTCATCGCGAGCAGGCTCACTCCTACATTGGATCTGCGGTGGTCATAGATTATGTGCCCGACAACAATCCCCTGTGGGAGCGAGCCTGCTCGCGATGAGGCCATAACAGCCAGCGAAATTACTGAGGCAACTTCAGCTTATCCAGCAGTCGATTGACCAACAGCTCGTTGAGCATGATCACCTGTTGCAGCGCCAGCAACGGTTTGCGCTCCGAGCCGCCGATTGAGTTGGCGATATTACCGGCCATGGCATGGGCGTATGAAAGCGACTCGCTAGCCTCGACCAGCAGGGTTTCGTCATCCAGCGTGGGGTCGACGAGATAGACCGGGCGAAATTTTGGCGAGCTTGGTGGAGCCCCCAGGGCTTCGGGGCGGAGGTAGTAGTCGAGGGCGCGGTCGGTTGCGTCTTTGATCTTTTGTGGGCTGAGCGCTGGGTCGTGGGGGATTGGATCAGTGGGTGGTGGGTTTGGTGTGATTTTGAACATAGATAAAGCTCCAATTTGAAAAAACGGGAGCCATCACCCTCGCTACCAAACGGCGGGTGGCGGCCATGCGCGGGTTGGTAGACCGGTCAAATTGGGTAACCCGGCGCTCACAGAGGAGCCCCACGCATGCCCACCATACAAAGCCATATCTCAAAAAGGAGACAGCATCGACAGTGTCGCAACAACGACAATTTAAGGCGGGCTACCAAACCCGATCACTGTTTTTCAGTGACAAGGAAACGATATAGCCCGGCCTGTAGTCGTGTAAGCCGGCGGATTCTGGCGTACGCGTAGGTAACGGCGCAAGGTGTTGTAGGCCTGATGGCGTAACGGTTCATGTATTTTAAACGCGCTCACAAAATCATGTTTACGCACAGGAAATGCTGGGCAGTGCGCGCTTCCAGTTTTTTATCGTGTCAGCAGAATCGCCCCTCACCCTAACCCTCTCCCAGAGGGAGAGGGGACTGACCGCATGGAATGGAAGAGATACGCCGACGTGCGATAACAAGTCGATCTTAGATTCTGAAACAGATCAAAAGCCCCTCACCCTAGCCCTCTCCCAGAGGGAGAGGGGACTGATCGAGGTGTTTGGGCAAAGTACGCCGACGTGAAATACCGAGTCGAGCTCAGATTCTGAAAAACAGATCAAAAGCCCCTCACCCTAGCCCTCCCCCAGAGGGAGAGGGGACTGATCGAGTTGTTTGGGCAAGGTACGCCGACGTGAAATACCGAGTCGAGCTCAGATTCTGAAAAACAGATCAAAGCCCCTCACCCTAGCCCTCTCCCAGAGGGAGAGGGAACTGACCTGAGGGGCAAATCCACCACAAAACCAAAGCCGAACACCCGCGCTCCTCACCACTCAACAGGATGAGCGTTAGCTCGGCTGCAGCTCTTGATCTTGATCCACGAGCGACGTCGGAAGGCTGAGCGGAGGGATTGATCCGGGGGTGGGAGCGCAGCGACCGTTTGGCGCAGCCAAACACAGCGGGAGTAGGTGCAGCGAAGCAAACCGGAGACGCTGCGCCCGGATCGATCCCGGAGCGAAGGGACCCCGAGCCCCAGCGAGCGGGCCGGACGTAGGAGCAAGCGTTTTTGGTTACTTTTTAGGCGTTTGTAAAAAGTGACCCGCCGTAAGGGCGGAACCCTAAGTGGCCGTTACCGCAGCAACGGATATGTACCCAAAAAATATGTCGCAACTGAAATCGATCCCCCTCACCCCAGCCCTCTCCCCCATGGGGGCGAGGGGGAAAGGGAGCAGATCTTCATGCAGTTCAAAATCTCAGCCCAGCTCGGTCAGTGGCTGAGAAACTCGGCTATTTTCTGCGCAGCGCTGGCCAAATGCTGTTCATGGGTAAACCCGGAAACCTTTAATGGCTTGAGGTCATGATCGCCGGCAGCTAACCACGCCACCTCAATACTCGGTGACAAGGTGTAAGCCTCAACCGCCTCACGATTGCCCAACGCATCCCGCTCGCCCTGCACAATCAACGTCCGAGTCTGCAAACCAGCCAAATGCTCAACCCGAGGCTTCTCCGGTTTACCCACCGCATAAAACGGATAACCCAGACACACCAACGCATCAGCGCCCAATTCGTCAGCCAAAAGACTAGCCATCCGCCCGCCCATGGACTTGCCGCCGATCCCCAACGGCCCAGCGACATGACGTCGCACTTCGGCAAACACTTCGCGCCAGCATTCCAGCAGTTTCGGCGCCGGGTTCGGCGGACGCTTGCCACCGTCGATACGCCGCTGCGCCATATAAGGAAACTCAAACCGCAACACATTCACCCCAAGCCCGGCAAGGCGCCCAGCCATATTGTTCATCCAATCGCTATCCATCGGCGCCCCCGCCCCATGCGCGAGGATCAACGTCACAAACGCCTTACCCTCAGCGGCATCCCAAAGCCATCCATGATCACGCACACACTGCGCCCATTGATCCCCGTCAATACTGGCCTTGTGCTGTTTGTCCATGCTTGCCTCGCTTTTAGTCTGCCTATAACTCCAGACGAAGGATTCGCCGCGTGTCTTGCGCGCGCTCACTTCGGCTGAACCGTGGATGGGGAACCATGAACACTTCTATCAGTACCGCCTACAACTACAAGGTGGTCCGCCAATTCGCCATTATGACGGTGGTGTGGGGCATCGTCGGCATGGGCCTCGGGGTTTTTCTCGCGGCTCAATTGGTCTGGCCCGAACTCAACTTCAATTTACCCTGGACCAGTTTCGGCCGTCTGCGCCCGCTGCACACCAACGCGGTGATCTTCGCGTTCGGCGGCTGTGCGCTGTTCGCCAGTTCGTTTTACTCGGTGCAACGCACCTGCCAAACCCAGTTGTTTGCACCAAAAATCGCCGCGTTCTGCTTCTGGGGCTGGCAGTTGGTGATCCTGCTGGCGGCGATCAGCCTGCCACTGGGTTACACCAGCTCCAAGGAATATGCCGAACTGGAATGGCCGATCGACATCCTGATCACCATCGTCTGGGTCGCCTACGCCATCGTGTTCTTCGGCACGATCATGCAGCGCAAGACCAAGCACATCTACGTGGGCAACTGGTTCTTCGGCGCGTTCATCATCACCGTGGCGATTCTGCACATCGTCAACAACCTTGAATTGCCGGTGAGTTTCACCAAGTCCTACTCGGTGTACGCCGGTGCAACCGACGCGATGGTGCAATGGTGGTACGGCCACAACGCCGTAGGCTTTTTCCTCACCGCTGGTTTCCTCGGGATGATGTACTACTTCGTACCGAAACAGGCCGAGCGTCCGGTGTATTCGTATCGCCTGTCGATCGTGCACTTCTGGGCATTGATCACCCTGTACATCTGGGCCGGCCCGCACCACTTGCACTACACCGCGCTGCCAGACTGGGCACAGTCGCTGGGCATGGTGATGTCGCTGATTCTGCTGGCACCGAGCTGGGGCGGCATGATCAACGGCATGATGACCCTCTCAGGCGCCTGGCATAAATTGCGCAGCGACCCGATCCTGCGTTTCCTTGTGGTCTCGCTGGCGTTCTACGGCATGTCGACCTTCGAAGGTCCGATGATGGCGATCAAGACCGTCAACGCCCTCTCCCACTACACCGACTGGACCATCGGCCACGTACATGCCGGCGCCCTCGGCTGGGTGGCGATGATCTCGATCGGCGCGCTGTACCACATGATCCCGAAAATCTTCGGCAAGGCGCAGATGCACAGCGTCGGTTTGATCAACGCGCACTTCTGGCTCGCGACCATCGGCACCGTGCTCTACATCGCGTCGATGTGGGTCAACGGCATCGCCCAAGGCTTGATGTGGCGCGCGGTAAACGAGGACGGCACGCTGACCTACTCCTTCGTCGAAACCCTGGTGGCCAGCCACCCAGGCTTCGTCGTGCGGCTGATTGGTGGCGCGATCTTCCTCAGCGGCATGTTCCTGATGGCTTACAACACCTGGCGCACCGTGCGGGCCTCGCAGCCTGCTGACGTCGTTGCTGCCGCGCAGATGGCCTGAGGAGTCCGCCATGAAACACGAAACGATTGAAAAGAACGTCGGCCTGTTGATGTTGCTCATGGTCTTTGCCGTGAGCATCGGCGGCCTGACCCAGATCGTCCCGCTGTTCTTCCAGGACGTCACCAACAAACCGGTGGAAGGCATGAAGCCCTACACCGCGCTGCAACTGGAAGGCCGCGACATCTACATCCGCGAAGGCTGCGTCGGTTGCCACTCGCAGATGATCCGCCCGTTCCGCGCCGAAACCGAGCGCTACGGGCACTACTCGGTTGCGGGCGAAAGCGTGTGGGATCACCCGTTCCTGTGGGGTTCGAAACGTACCGGTCCGGACCTCGCCCGGGTCGGCGCGCGTTACTCGGATGACTGGCACCGCGCGCACTTGTACAACCCGCGCAACGTCGTACCGGAATCGAAAATGCCGGCCTATCCGTGGCTGGTCACGCAAGCGGTCGACAGCAGCCACACCGAAACCAAGCTCAAGACCATGCGCACCCTCGGCGTGCCGTACACCGACGACGACATCAGCGGTGCGGTGGCCAGCCTCAAGGGGAAGACCGAAATGGACGCCCTCGTCTCCTACCTGCAAGTGCTCGGCACTGCGATCAAGAGCAAGAGGTGAGCCATGGTCATTGAAATGAGCACAGGGCTGATCCGTGGTTTAGGCACCGTTGTCGTGTTTATAGCTTTCGTCGGTTTGACTTTGTGGGTATTCAACCGCAAGCGCACCCCGGAGTTTGCCGAAGCACGTCTGCTGCCGTTCGCCGACGAGCCGCAACCCGACACAACCCCAGTAAATGAGACAAGGAGTACTCGGCCATGACCACCTTCTGGAGTACGTGGATCTGCGTACTGACCATCGGCAGCCTGATCGGCCTGACGTGGCTGCTGATCGGCACGCGCCGGGGCGAGACCAAGGGCAGCGTAGACCAGACCATGGGCCATAGCTTCGACGGCATCGAGGAGTACGACAACCCGCTGCCGCAGTGGTGGTTCATGCTGTTCGCCGGCACGCTGGTGTTTTCCGTGGGCTATCTGATCCTCTATCCGGGCCTGGGCAACTGGAAAGGCATCCTGCCGGGTTACGAGGATGGCTGGACCGGCGTGCACGAGTGGGAAAAGGAAATGAACAAGGCCGACGCCAAATTCGGGCCGATCTTCGCCAAGTTCGCCGCCATGCCGCTGGAAGAAGTGGCGAAGGATCCGCAGGCGCTGAAGATGGGTGGCCGCCTGTTCGCCTCCAACTGCTCGGTGTGCCACGGCTCAGACGCCAAAGGCGCGTTCGGTTTCCCTAACCTCGCCGACAGCGACTGGCGCTGGGGTGGCGACGCCGACACCATCAAGACCACCATCATGGGTGGCCGGATGGCGGCAATGCCGGCCTGGGGCGAAGTGTTGGGCGAAGCCGGGGTGAAAAACGTCGCGGCGTACGTCCGTCACGAACTGGCCGGTCTGCCATTGCCAGCCGATAACAAGGCTGACCTGCAAGCCGGACAGCAGGCGTTCAGCACTACTTGCGTGGCCTGTCATGGGGCAACCGGCCAAGGTACTGAAGCCATGGGGGCGCCAAATCTGACGCACCCGGCCGGGTTTATCTATGGCACCAGCCTGACCCAACTCGAGCAGACCATTCGCCATGGTCGCCAGGGTCACATGCCAGCGCAGAACGAACTGTTGGGCAACGATAAAGTGCAATTACTTGCCGCTTATGTGTACAGCCTGTCACATGGATTGAATACAGAAAAACTGATTACTGAAGACAACAAGAAGTAATCATTGCGTACACCTCTGCCGCACCATTCTCGGTGCGGCAGCATCCAGCCCCTTTGCGACGCATTGTCGCACCCCTTCACACCCTCTCCTTTCGGTTCCTCTGATTCGGGTCTACGCTTGCTCGATGCGGACTGGCTTGTGCCGGTTCCAGGTCAATGCTGACTGCTGTGTTCCGCGAACCGGCTGACTGATGTGGCCGCAAACGCCGGTAGATACCGGCTGTCGTGCCATTTACCGTCCGTCACCCGAACTGAGCGTTTGAACACACCCCGTTACAAGCGACCTGAACCCCTCGCTTTTTTCGTCCGCTGCGACATTTTGTCCGAGGCCAATTTTGTCCTTACGCGGCGCATGGAAAGGCCGCAGAATCAGCGTTGGAAAGCATTGACCCAGGTCATGGCGCGTTGCAATGACCCCCTGCTCTCTGCATACTTGCGGCCGATTTTAATCCTAATAAAACACCCAAACCGTGGAACCTTAGAATGAGCACAGCAATCAGTCCGACTGCTTATAACTATAAGGTAGTCCGCCAGTTCGCCATCATGACGGTGGTCTGGGGGATCCTTGGCATGGGG
>Ga0209070_100076_pt1 | contig 147408 bp, 127 predicted proteins | sample SynthPrep_5_END__FD_187205 | JGI IMG/M metagenome (GOLD analysis project Ga0209070, IMG submission 187205) | Synthetic microbial communities from Ohio, USA - SynthPrep_5_END_DS10_MetaG (SPAdes) (version 2) | ecosystem: Engineered > Bioreactor > Aerobic > Activated sludge | place: USA: Ohio... | reverse complement strand
GGGATGGATTTGATTGGAGTAGGGTTCAGATTTGAGCAGCGATTGATCATAATAACAATATCATGATATTGTTATTATGATCAATCGCTGCTCAAATCTGAACCCTACTCCAATCAAATCCATCCCGCTCATATGGTTTCTGCGCACAACAATTCTCCATTTAAATCAGCAAATTCAACATAAACTCATATATTTATGCGTGGTTAGCCCGCAATCCGCAAATTGCAGGTCAGTAAAATTAGTTTGCCCGCAGATTCTCATCCGCCCTCGGTCAAAAATATACAATCCACCAGCGCATATATTTTATATATTTTGCGTTGGTTGTTATATAAATATATGTTTACGGAAGCCGCCCAGGTCGCAACTGGCCTGCCCTCTTCCTATCGACCATCGAATCAAGACTCTCCTTATGGTTGCGTAAGTATTGCTTCTTGAGCTTCCGATTTCGAAGCTTTGCCCTTGCATAAAGAGAACGTGCCAGCCTTCTCCTCATCAGGGCGGTATCTGCACGAGTAGCAAGGACGTACATTTCATAGAGACCCATTGAACATACCTTTCCTATCACGCGACGCAGTTGCGACCGTGTTGTGAGCTTCATCTATCTTTCCATCAGCCTTTCAGCTCGATGGGCATTGCAACGGGGCACTGAAAATTGCCACCTGTGGAAAATAAAGACACTTATCAAGTGCCCCGCATCAGCGGTTATGCCTGTCAGAGCGAGTCCTTCAGCCAATACGTTAGGAGAAATAGAAAGGCCCACCACAAACCAGATTCCATCTTTCCTCCGGTCACGGCCAGAGGACTCTACCTGTCAGAACCCGAAATATGAGAGCGACGTCTCCTCTCACAATCGGCGCTGGCTCAGCGCAAAACCGGAATGTCTCCCGGTTCATAACAGAACAAGGGCAATATAAATCAGGCAGACAGGGCGGGGATGAACGGGGAAACAAAAACCCTTCCCCAAAGCCAAAGAAGCTAGGAGAACAGCCTCAATTCCTTGAAAACATACATCCTTTCAAGTCGAAATATGCAGGGGGCAACCACAGCAGCCAGTCAAAACAACTTTTCACTTTGGCTTCATCGACAAGCTAGCATTATGTTCACTTCTGGCCCAAACTCCTCATGAAGTAAACGCTTGCCCAACGGCGGTTTTGCACCCTCATTTCGGTCCTACGGCATCCCTTAGCCGAGCCCAGATAGCAGACGCAGGACGCACCGGGTGCGGCAGCATGTCACGTTAAGTCCGTGATAGATACAAGATGGCTGCTACGACCTATTGTGGTGATCATGCGATTTTTCGCGCCAAAAACTTGAAGAATTGAATACCATTAAGTAGCAATCAGATAGCGAAGGTTGATGCAGAAGCTGGTCCAGACCGAATGAATAGAGATGAATATTTAAACAATTGCGCAAGGTATCTTGGCCGTCTAGGGCATGAAATAAGGGCGCTTAATGCAGCGGCGCGTTTCGACATCAATTCCGTGACCGAAGATTTCCTGATTCCGCTACTCAAGGAGTTATTCGACTGTCCCGAAATCCAAAACCAGAACGAGATTCAGCAGAACTTTCCTTCTGTAGACCTTGGCTGCCGGAAATCAAAAATCTCGTTCCAGGTTACCACAGACGCCTCTAGCGACAAGGTGGTCAAAACGTTGACGAAGTTCCGAGAACACAACTTGGAAGAGCATTTTAAGCGCGTTTACGTTCTAACAATTACGGAGAAGCAGTCTAGTTATACGGCTAAGGCGTTGAACAACGCGATTTCTACACTTCCCATAAATTTCGATCCCGCAACCGATATCATCGATATCGACGATATCGTTTCGCGCTTGCGCCTTCTTGAGACGACGAAGCTCGGGCGCATCGAGGCATATCTTTCTTCAGAGTTCACGAAACGGGATCAGCACCTGCAATTCCGTGCTGATTTAGACAAATTCCTAGAGTTCTCCAAAAGCAAAATTGATATAGAGAAAAATTCAAAGAAGTACATCCCAAGCATATTTGTCGAAACCCATAAAACAAAAGAGGAGATGCGACTTTTCGCTCATCCTCTGTTTTTTTACAGGAAAGTCCAAGATACCCTCAGAAGGGTTCAATATTCAGATTTAAACGATCTGCTTAAGCTCGGAGACGAACCGAGAGTTAATCTTGAAATACAGAGCGAAATTATAGGTTCTGACCTAGCCACTTTCTCAGAACTATGGTCGTGGCTCGGTGAAGTCGACAGGGCTATCGAAGGAGAGCTTCGCAAGGTTGGGCCCTTGTCCTGGAACCACCGCGAGTATGGGAAAAAGTACTCTCCAAAAGACGAGGATTCGGCTGCTTGGTCGATCGTCCGTTTCCGCGCTGAGAGCATAGCAACCGGGCTTACTTACAAGCTTCAAGAGGCCCGCTCCCTAATTGCTCTAATGCGGAACAAGATTTTCCTGATTACCAGTATGGCTGGACAAGGTAAAACTAACTTCGTCTGCGATCTCGTTGACAGGCAGTTTCGCGCATTCGATCTTCCATGCATTTATATACCGGCGAGGGAATTGAATAGTTATCAGCCTCGCCAGCGCTTGCTCGGATTTATATCTAATAATCGATACGCACCAAATTACTCATCGATCCATCAGTACTTGGATTTTTTCAACAAAGTAGCGACTGAGTTCGAGAGGCCGTTTCTTATAGTTATCGACGGCATCAACGAAGTGAACAATCTCGAGGAGTTTAACGGGGAGCTAAAAGACTTCTGTAACGCCGTCTGCCAATATGATTTGGTCAAGGTTGTGGTTACCTGTCGTAGCGAATTCTTTGATGAGAAGTACGCATCGCTCTTGGATGAACCATTCAGAGATAAAGTCCACAGGGTCTCGGACCTTCGAGCAAAAATGACTGACGCGAGCAAGAGGAGACTTCTCCGATCGTACCTCGATCATTTCCAAATTAGAGGGCACCTTTCTCGCGTCGCGAAAGAGTTTCTGCAGGACGACCTACTGCTTCTTCGGATCTTTTCCGAAAGCCATGAAGGAGAGGACGTCGGTTATATGTCCGACATTTACAAGGGTGACCTGTTTGAAGAATTTTTGAGAAGAAAAATCGAGCTGTTTCCAGACAACTTAAAAGCAGCGGCATTTCCAACGCTGATAAAGATCGTTTCCGCGATGCTCGGCGCTGACGATTTCTCAACGATCTCTGTTCGAGGTTTTTCCGAGGTCGAGAAAGAGATCGTTCGTCGCCTCGTCGCAGATGACGTCATCCTGAGACAGGAAATGACGCCGGCCGGCCTTGCAAGCCTGGGTGAGCTCGTGATCTCATTCACGTACGACGAATTGCGGGACTTCGTTCTCGCCTACAGTTTCGTATCCAACCTGCAAAGCGCAGAGGCCTTGGCGAACGCCCTGTCCGCTCTTTCTGGCCGCCCAATTTTCGAGGGGGTATACCGATACGTCTATTTGCTGGGTCGAAAGCAAGGAGTAAAGGCCGCCATCCAAGCTTGCGAAGCTGCTGACGACTTTTTGCAACACTATTCATTGAGTGTGCATCTGTTGCCCCCAAACGTGCAAAATATGCAAGATGTCGAGCGGTTGAAAGTACTCCTTACAGATACTGTGTTCCCTGATCGGGTGCGGCAAGCTACAATGCTTCTGCTGCGACGTGGAAGCCGAGCAGAATTGTTAAACATCAACATCCTGATCGAGCACCTCAATTGCTTGGATTCAGACAAGCATGACGACCTGATTGTAGTTCTTTTCACCAACAGATATGATTTTTCTACCGACTGGCGAGGAAAGCTAAACCAGTTTGTCGAGCAGGTGTGCGAGGCTAATTCGAACGGTATCTCGGAAGGCCGCCCTGCCGAATGGTGGGCATTCTTCCTGCACATCGCGGCGTCTGCCGGATGGTACGAGCGTGAAAAGGCCGCTGAGCTTTTCACTGCCAATGCAAGCGACGTAATTTTGAACGAGGCATTGCAACTGGTTCTACCCGCAAGGGCGCGGTCCGTCGACACTTTGGTTGCCGAAATTCTGCAATCGATGGAGGCCCAGTGAGATGGATGACGAAATGTTAATTCTGTCCGTAAATGTCATTCCCGAGTTCAGCGATTTTCTGGGCGTTCTCAAGATCAAGAATGCTACTCTTGGTGCACAGCTCTTCAAATCGGTTTACGATCATATCTTCGTAGCTTCTACCGATCTTAGAAGAGAATACGATCGGTACTATTGCGTTGAGTATCCATCTCTTTCCCAATATCTCCAATGTGCACACGATGTATATCTTGAAGAGGACGAGCTGGAGAAGAATCACATACTAGAATTCAGGCAGGACAGTGGCCTCATGAACGATGCCTATGAGGACAACATTCTCGAAACCGTAGTCGACTGCATTCGGAAGTTGGAGGACGAACATGAAAATTAAAATGGATTTTGTTTCTAACAGCTCATCGACGTCATTCGTCTACATATCGAAGGAGATGATTTCGAAGGAGGATTTCTTCGGCGCGGCAGGTGTAAGCGCGGATAGTCCCGTCGCATCGCTATTCGAGTCAATGTTCTACCAGTTAAAGTCTAGCATTGAGCAGGGAGAAACCCTCCAATCGATCGAGGAAGTAGATGCCTTGGAGGGGAAACGTGAGTTTACGAGCGAAGTCTTGGACCGAATGCGCGAAGCAGTAAAGCAGGGAAAAACAGTAACGACGGGACATCTGAGCAGCGAAGAATGCCTCGCGGAAACGGTCCTTTGCACCGAAATATTCGAGATTGAGTCCGAAAGGTTTTACATAAATGCATACGACAACTACTGGTAGTTTGAGTCTCAGAGTAAACCGCTACAAGGACTTGGGATATTCCACGTTCTCTAACGCGCGAACAGGCTTCTTCGCGCGCGTACCAGATGCGGGAAAACCCGAACCATTTTGGTCGCCGCATGGACCAGAGTTGATGGATATATCCATCACGAACTGGTGCGACAAGGGATGTGTGTTCTGTTATAAGTCCTCGACCAAACAAGGCTCCCACATGGCACTGCGGGACTATAAGCGCGTTATTGATGAGGCCGCAGCGATGGGAACGTTCCAGGTCGCCCTCGGGGGCGGCAACCCCAACCAGCATCCAGATTTTGAGGAAATTCTCGAATACACCGCGACTAAGGGGATCGTCCCCAACTATACAACGAACGGTCGAGGCCTGACGAAGAGCATACTCGCGGCGACAAAACAGCATTGCGGGGCGGTGGCGGTGTCGGCCTATCCTCCATACCTTGAAACCGCCGAGACGTTGAGACTGCTTGCCGCCCATAAGATCAAGACAAACGTCCACTTCATTATCGATAGCCACAGCGTCGACACCGCTATCGAGTGGCTCACCACGCCTCCAGAATTCCTAAGACCTATTAATGCTTTAGTCTTTCTGAATTATAAGCCATCCGGGCGAAAGGTCTTTGAGGATCGTTTACTCCGAAACAGCCCAAGAGTTGAAGAGTTCTTCAAATTGGCGACGTCGCCTCAGGCCAAACTAAAGGTCGGCTTCGACGCCTGCTGTGTGAGCGGCGTATTTGCAAGGACGGATGCGAGCACTGCGCTGGTGGACGCTTGCGACGCGGGTCGGTTCTCGCTGTATGTCTCCGAGGACTTGAGGATATATCCCTGTTCGTTTCAAAGTGGATTGGTGGAAGGGGACCAACTGCATGATGAGAATTCCCTTCTCGACATATGGCACAACTCGCCGAATGTCGGTTCATTTAGAGAGTATTTTGCTTCCAACCGATGCGGAGGCTGTTCGCACAAGAAAAATTGCATGAACGGCTGTCCTATCTTTGACCAATTGGTGGTCTGCGGGAACCGGTAAGAATCGTTCTCGACAATTTAGGTAGTTGTTGGAAAGCGCATGTCCACTCCGTTAGATCACCCTGAATGCCTGCTTTCATCAATGATTGTCTTAGGAGCGGACGGTTCGTTCCACGGCCCTAATCGGGCGACGCCTTGCTTGGACCGAATGTCCGCTGTTGGCGTAAAGCGGAAGACCGAAATTGCCCCATTGCGGACCTCCACAGCCCATGCGAATTTGCCTCATGACAGTTGAACAGAACTCAGTGCCGGATAGCGCGCAAACCCAACTCACGCCTGAGGAGTCAACCGTGCTATTCGACCTGTTATCGCGGTGGTGCGAAGACAATGCAATCAATCCAGTAGAGGCCATCATATGGAATGGTGAAATCAAAAAGGGCGCAGCCAGAAACTCCGCCGCGTACTCGAAATACGCCCTCCGTTCCCTGCCACTCCAGGCAAGCGTACCGAGCTTTCTCTCGTTCCCTTCGAGCTCCAGATAAACGCTCATCTGCTGGATTGGCTTGAACTTAATTTCCGGCGCACACGCTGCCTGAGAGGACGGTCAATGACATCCTCGATATTCCGCGGCGGCCGAGCCGGAAACAAGCCTTCGAACTCAGCCTCCGCCTGAAGGGCAAACGCAATTTTCACGAGACTTTCGAGGGAGATTTTTCCGGTCTCTTCAAACAACCTCAGCGATCCGTAAGAGACATTCGATCTTGCAGCCAGTTCACGCTGGGTCAATCCATGCTCGATCCTTCGGCGCTTCATTCTGTCCGCCAGACCCCTGATAATCTCCACCGGGGAAGACAGGTTAAATGCCAACATATTATCACCTAACTGCGGATATGGAGGTTTAATGCCAATATAATGGCATTTATATATTTCCGCAAGTTGGTGATGAAACTGGTCGCAACAGCCGTATTCGGGAAGGTGAAAGTGGTGGCGCAGCCGCCGTCGCGAGCAGCGGCACGACAGAAGGTACCGACGCTCGGATTGACGCGGTTTGGCAATATCCAAGGCATGACAATCGCCGAAGGATTCATCGCTCCATGGCCAAAACACCGAGTTTCCAAGCGATGCCTGGAAGCCTCCACATCACCTCAAGGTGTGCGGTTTCCATTCCCTACGCGACAAGCGGCGCGACAGACTTTGAATGCACGTGGGAAGCGTTCAGTCGGCGAGCCACGATATCGTGGTTGAGCCACAGGACAGGACCGGAGGGTTCGGACGATTCGCCGAAAATCAGCTGCCCGGTTGCCTTCACAACGAGGCCGCTCAGGTGGTCGCTGATCATCACCTTTCTGTCGCGATGCATCTGGGTGATCTCGTTGGACGTGCCGATGGTCAAATCAGCCTGTGCCTGGCTGTTTGCCATGGGCCAGGCCGAAAAATCATAGAATGGACGCATGACCTCGCTGGCCTGCATGGCGGCGATCTTGCCGAAGACCTCTTGCATGGTTAAGCCATCGGCCAGCAATTGCTCGCAGGCCTGCCACTGTTCGTCTGCCCATTGGCCACCGTTTTCTTTCTTCAACGCAAGCAGCAGCGGTATCAGGGGCAGCTCGATACCCGTGAACACATCGGACGAATTGGTGCGGATTTCGGGACAATTATAGACGGTTGCCTTGATGCCTGTCGCCCAGGCCTCCTCCGCAATGCCTTCGAGCCGCATCTTGGCATAACCCTGCGTGTAGTTGGTGTAGGTCTGCCAACGATAGCTTCCGTCAATGACGACGGCTGATCCGTGGTAACCATAGGCCGTGTATCGCACCTGTCCGCCCGAAGCTTCGACGCGCTCGCGGATCGCCGCGCTGAAATCAATAAGATGGCGGAAGGTGTTTGCAGAGACGTCGTCAAAATTCTGCAGGATAAGTTTTCCCAGATCACTGTCGAGCAGGGTCTGCGACGACATGTGGCGGGTTCCGGTTCCCTTGTAGATTCGATTGGCGACGACCAGGAACACCTTCGCCTTCGGGATGCCTCCGGCCATTGTGTGGGCGAAGAAAACATTGCGGCCAGAGGCGATCATGCCATCGAGAACGGCCATGACTTTTGAAAGCGCTTCCTTAAAACGCGCAGTGGCGATGTCGCGGCATTGTCCGACATAGTCCCAGTCGAGCTTGTCGTGTTCCCAGCTCTCAAGCGTCATATTTGCCAGGAGATCTGTGGGCGTTGGGCCGCCTTCGGGCGCATCCAGATCGAAACCCGCCATGAGAGGGATGTTGATGATCCTGCCGCCCAGCTGGGCCTCCGCCGAAGCCAGTTCCTCGGCGTTGAGCGGCCGCAGCACATTGTTCTCGTCGCGCCGCCCGACCGTGATCCCGACAATCTCCATTCCAGCCCGTCTGGCTTCATCGAGCAGGCCGGTGGCATATCCGCGGCCGAACAGTTCGCCGAAAAGGACGAAAACATCGCCTTTATGGAAGACCGTGTTCTCGGAAAGATGATTCAGTGCAAACGGATTTTCCATGCTGTCAGCTCTTTGATTCGTGTGTCGTAGAACAATGGCTCATACGAACTTCACAAACACATGACCGCACAGGCACGGGATGGAAACTCATTTTCGGTGACCGTTTATTTCAAAACGTGAAGTTGGTCGCTGTTGTGCCTGCGCAAACGAGCTGGGTCTCGACGTCGAATTCATCAAGGTCGATCAGAATGATCGCACAACGGATCAAGGGAAGAACTTCTACAACATCAACCCGCATGGCTATATTCCGGCGCTGGAGCTTGAAGACGGCAACCTGCAGCGGGAAGGTCCCGTCACCGTTCAATATCTTGCAGACCGGAGGCCCGAGGCGGGCCTTGCGCCGGCGAATGGAACCTTTGCGCGCTACAGGCTGCAGGAGATGCTGAGCTTTCTTTCGACGGAAATCCACAAGGGCTTCATCCCGCTCCCTTTATGCGCGTCAGGCTGGTGACTATATCGAGACGGTAAGGCCGAAGCTGGCGAGGCGGCTCGAAAATCCATTCTTCAGGAGGGCCGGGAATTGCAGTGACAGGGTGGGCGTCTGGCCTTCACATATCCGGAAACAGCTCCCGGATCAGGAGCGATCGCCGGCCCGCCCCAAGGAGACGAGCCGACAGCTTCAAACCTACAGAATGTCAGATCGCAAGAACCGATACAGCTCCGCGACATTGCCGCTGGTCATGAGCGGCATTGCGGCCTTGAGCCTTTCTGCCGGCCACTCCCACCATTTCATCTCCAGCAGGCGGGCAATGTCATCGTCATCAAACCGCTTGCGAATGGTTCTGGCGGGGTTGCCGCCGACGATGGCGTAGGGTTCGACGTTCTTCGTCACCAGCGCCCGGGTTCCGATGACGGCGCCATCGCCGATCTTGATGCCGGGCATGATGATCGCTTCCGAACCTATCCAGACATCATTGCCGATGACGGTGTCGCCCGCCGGCAGATAGCCATTCTCCGCTCCCTCGAATTCCGGCACCTCCGGCATGAAAAAGAACGGGAAGGTGCTGATCCACTCGTTCCGATGGCCCTGATTGCCCGCCATGATGAAGGCAGCGCCTGAGCCGATTGAGCAGAAGCTTCCGATCACCAGCCTGTCCGCACCCTCATCCGGCAGCAGATAACGGGCGCAATCTTCAAAGCTGTGGCCGTGATAATATCCGGAATAATAGCTGTATTTACCGACGACGAGGTTCGGGTTCTTTACCTGCCTGTCGAGCGTGATGCCCCGGAAGGGGCTTTCGAAATAATTTTCCATTGAGGTAGTCTCACTGCATGTGTTCGCATTCGCTCGCCTTCAGGCAAGCCGACGCCAAGCGTGAAGCCGGGCCGGCTTCCCGCTCGATGCTCCTCGCGCTGCGGCGGGAGCTAGATGCAGGTGATACTCGAGGTTTTTATCATACGGTCTGATTAGCGCAAAAAGCTTCGAAGGCCAAGCCATGCAGACCGGCAGTGTGCGGGAAATCGCTTGGCGCTCGTCACCAAACTTGGAGCTGTTTGACCTATCGCACAGACGAAGCACGCGCGATGCCACAGAGTAATCCGTAACGTCATGTCATCCCCGCCGTGGCACTTGTCCGTCTCGGGTGAATCGACGGGATGGGAATATAAAGCGAATTTCAGAGAGTGTTCGGGCGGGAATTCCGGCAATGATCACAAAGGCGACGACATGGCAGAAGGGGATGCGCATTCTGTGCGCGCTTGCCCTGTTCGCCATCGGTTTCGCCCATCGCGTGCCGGTGGCAGAAGCCGGTTTTGCCGGAACTGAAATCTCCGCCTATATGCTGCCTGATGGCAGCCTGCCGGATCTTTGCCACACTTTCGATCACGACGATGGCCAGTCCCACCCCGACCGGCACGCCGTTGTTCCAGTCTGCGAGGTTTGCCGGATCGTGGCCGGCATCCTGCTGCCGCAACCGGCCGATATGACCGGCATGCCGCTCCTCATCGAGACCGGTAAAGGTTTCGTGGCGGATACGGCCGCGTTCAGGCCATCCGTTCTTCTGATGAGCGCCGCGCCGCGCGCGCCACCTCTTTCCGCCTGACCGCATGAAAGGCGTGTCCCTGCGACAGCCCTAGGTCCTGCGGGCCGGCAAACGGGTTTCTCTCCTTCCCTCCCCGATGCCGCCCCAAAGGCCGGCCATGGCAGCCGTTTTTCCGGAACGGCGCCGGATTTCCGGCCCTTCCGCCACATTGATCGGCGGGGGCGTCGGGATCGGACGGGCTGGCAGGCGACACGCACTTTCCGGCTGGCACTTGCTGGCGTGCTCGCCAACTTGCTTTCTGGCCTCGCCTTTCCGGCCTTGTATCTTCGAGATTGGCCAATATTACCGTAAAAGACCTGCGGGACAGGGAAGTGACGATCCCCGGCACTGGTTCTGATGGCGATGCACGACCTCAATCTCGCGGCGCGACACGCGCGACATACGCAAAACCGCTTCTGAAACCTGCGCGTTCAGGCGCGCAGATACACCTCGACATTGCGAAGCGATGCGCGCAGCGTTTCCACCTCGCGCTCATCCATCAGGCTGAAGGCGGTCGATAGCGCATCGGCTGTGGCCGCATCCTCGGAAACCACCGAGACCCGCACATAACGGCGCGCGCTCAGGCCGGTGCGCGGATCGAGGATATGACTGAATTTGCCGGCGCGGTCGAACTGGAACCCGGCGCCCGCCGAGGTCGCCACGGCACGGTCGGTGATATCGAGAACCATGTCAGGAAGGGTGGCATCTTCCGATTGCGCAAGACCGATGCGCCACGGCGCGCCTTGCGCATTATTGCCGATGGCTCGATTTTCGCCCATATCCACCAGGCTGCTGGTCACACCCGCATCCCGCAGCAGGGCAACGATGCGGTCGGTAATATAGCCCTGGGCAATACCGTTCAGCGTCAACGCCATGCCGCGCTGCCCCAGTGCAACACGGTTCGCGTCGAAACTTACCTTGTCGAAGCCCACCAGCGCCAATGCCTTTCTCATATCCCGTGCGGATGGGCCGGCGGGATCGGCGTCATCGCGCAAAAAATGCCGGGCATGCAGCAGCCAGAGCGGCTGTATCGTCGGATCGAAACGTCCGTCCCCAAGCCCATGGAAGCTGCGGCACAATTCCAGCAGCTCCACCATTTCGGAGGGCGGCGCGGCAAGGACGCCGGTGCGATTAAGCTCGCTCAGTGCCGATTCCGGCCGAAACAGGCTGAAAATACTTTCGAGGCGCGCCACCTCGACTACCACCCTGCGCAGGAGGCGCTCCGCCTCTGCAGGGTTTTGATGATTGAGCACAAGCGTTGCCGGCGCGCCGAGTGCCTGTCCCCGCCAGACAACGGGGGAGACTGAGCCAAAACCCCTGTCAGGTAAAAGCGGCAGGCCCGCAAAGGCAGCCATGAGCGTGATGAAGCGGCGACGGCCCGGTTTGTTATCCATGATCATGCGCCCCCTCCTCGGCCGGATCGTCCGCCGCCTCGCCACCGGCGCCAAGAATGTAATTCTCGGGCAGATCGTTGAATTTCACGACTTCGCCGCCGTTCTTGCCGACGAATTGCCTTGCTGCCGCCTCCTCGGAAAAGGGCACGGCTTCCTCCGCGCCCATGCCGCCGCGCAGGGAGCTGCCGATCACGAAGAAGGCCTTGCGCGCGTCGATCCAGTTCTCCGCGCCGGGCTTTTCCCAGCTTGCAGCCTTGCCCATATCGGACACGTAAATAGCCGCGATCTCCTTCGGTTCGTCCGGCAGCATGGTGAAGGCCACAGTGTCCCGTGCTGAGGAGAACCATATGGCCTCCGGTATCTGGCGCAGGATGATCTGCCCCTTCGGCCCGGCATGTTCCAGTACGTTCATCCCGCAATATCGCCCCATGGCCTCGGCGGTGAGCGAAAAGGGCAGCGGCGTTTCCACCTGCTGCTCATTTTCGCAGGCGGCAAGCAGCAACGAAGCCACAAGAACAAGGGCAAAACGGACCGTTTTCATACGTCCCTCCTTGAGAAAAACAGCGAGGCGAGGCCCAGCGGAACAACCGTCCAGGCGCAAAGGGCGGCGAGCAGGACGCCACCGGTGAGGATGGAGTTTTTGGCAAGCCCGCCCATGCCGGAAAGGGCCGCCGCCCCACCGCTGCCGAGATTGAGGAGCCGATAGGCATCCGTCGGATTGGCGAGTAGCAGGAAATCCAGCAATCCGCCGGGCAACGAACGGCCCTGTGCCGCCACCAGCCCGCCAAGCAGGGCCATGTCGTAGATCAGCACGAAAAACAGCCAGATGCCGATCGTCACGCCGCCGGCCGTGCTGCGCTCCGAAGATAGCGCGCTGACGAGATAACCGATGGCGACGAAGACCGCACCAAGCAGCACGGACGATGCCGTCATGGAAATAAACGACAGCCAGCCCTCAAGACCGGTGGCGCCGCCCATCAGCGCGAGCGCAAGCGCCGCCGTGCCATATCCGCAGGTGGTGGCGAAGCAGAGGATGGCGATGTGGCCGAGAAATTTGCCCAGAACGATCTGGCTGCGCCCCACCGGATAGGCGAGCAGCAGCAGCATGGTGCCACGCTCCACCTCACCCACGATGGCATCATGGGAAATCAGCAGCGCAATCAGCGGCACAAGGAAGATCGTCAGGCTGGAGAGACTGACGATGACCACATCCATGCGGCTGGCGCCGACATTGCCGGTCGGCGCGCTGCCGAGAAACGTCAGCGTCAGGGCGAGCATTGCCAGCAGCAATGTCGTGGCCAGCACCCAGCGATTGCGCATGCCTTCGCGAATTTCCTTCCCCGCAATGATCAGGATGTTGCTCACGACGCGGCCTCCTGGCTGTTCAGGAAATGGGCATAGAGATCATCGAGCGTCGGTTCGATAAGGCTCAGGGCTTCGATACCGGCGGCAGCCGCAGTGAGGCGGTGCAGCAGTGGCAGCCTTGCGGCATGCGCCACCTCCGTCTCGTAAGCGCCATCTCCGGTCGGTGTCCATCGCACCGCGGGATCGGCAGGTGCCGAGGCTCCGCCCCCGCCAGTCGGGCGGATACGGATACGCGACGGCAGGCTGGCGATCCGTCTCAGATCATCCAGCGTGCCATCGGCAATGCGCACGCCACGATTAACGATGATGACCCGTCCGGCGCGGTCTTCCAGCTCTCCCAGCGCATGCGACGACAGGAGGATCGTCGCGCCGCCTGCCCGCAATTCATCGACGAGGTTGTAGAAATTGCGCCGTAGGGCCGGGTCGAGGCCGCTGGTCGGTTCATCGAGCAGCAGAACCCTTGGTGCACCGAGCAATGCCTGGGCAAGGCCAAGCCTCTGCCGCATACCCTTGGAATAGGTGCGAATAGGCCGGTCGGCGGCCGCAGCGGCAAGGCCGACACGCTCGAACAGGCTGTCTGCGGATTGCATGGGCACCCGCTTGAGGCGTGCGTAAAAGGCAAGCGTTTCCCGCCCCGTCAGTGCGAGGTGGAAAGACACGCTTTCCGGCAGGTAGCCCAGCGCCTGACGCACGGCGAAATCGCCATTCGCCGGGTTCTCGCCCAGCACCTCCACATGCCCCGACGTCGGGCGAATAAGCCCGAGCAGCAATTTGATCAGCGTGGTTTTTCCGGCGCCGTTGTGGCCGACCAGAGCTACGGTCTCCCCTTCATGAAGGTTAAAGCTCAGCTCGCGCAGGGCATTGACCTTGCCGCCATAGGTCTTGGTCACATCGTGAACGCTTACGGTCGGGTTCATGAGCGTGGCTCCCTGGGGGGCTGCGGCGGCGACATCAAGGGATGACTGTCGGTGACCCCACCCGGCAAAAGGGCAGGAAACCGCGCCTGCGCCCAGCGCACCACCTGCACGGCGGGGCTGCTGGTCAGCACCCGCGCCTGCGGCGCGGTCCACAGCACGCGGTCAATCAGATCATTCGGGCGATAGGGATTGTCGGCGATGCCGTCACCATCCAGATCGAAAGCGGGATTATCGCTCCAGTAATTGCCGCGTCCCTTTTCCGACCAGTCGACATAACGCGTGCCGACATATTTGACTTGGTTGCGATTGGCGATGAAGGCATTGCCGCTCATCATGTTGCCTTCCGAACCGGCGGTGAAATGAATGCCAATATCGCACCCCTCGAAACGGTTGTCGCGCAGGCGGTTGCGGTTGGCATTGTAGATGAAGACGCATTTTTCCGGCCCGGGCCGCATTCCCGAGGTATCCGCGGCAGCCTCGTCATCGGCGGCCGGCACACCATGTTCCTGCGAGCGGATGCCGCGTTCGCTCCAGCGCGATGCGGGCTGCATATGGCCGCGCACCGTATTGCCGGTGACGGTGGAACTGTTGGCGTAATTCAAAAGCAGGCCGTGGTCCCGGTCGCCATCGGAGACGTTTCCGGTGATCTTCAGGCGGCTGGAAAACATGATGGCGTATCCCACCGAATTGCCGGTGGAGACATTATCGCTGATCTCGCTGTCATTGGTGTACATGTAGTGGATGGCAAATCGTAGATTGCTGAACCGGTTACCACTGAACACGTTGCGTTTGCTGGCATTGGTGGCGATGCCGTCGCGTCCGAAGCTGATGTCGTTGCCGGTGACGCGTGCGCCGGGCGCGTTCCACAGGGTCACGCCGTTGCCGGTTTCGCTTAAACGGCCTTCACCCGTACCTATAATGACATTGTTGCGCGCGATGGAATCGTCGGCGCCATGCAGATAGACGCCATACAGATTTTCTTCGAAGCGGCTGTTTTCGACAATGGCCCGTTTGGCGGTGCGGGCAACGAACACGCCCGAATTCATGTCTTCCAGCGAACCGCCTGAACCGGATACGATAATGCCGCTGAAGATCACGTCTTCGGCGGTGATGGTGACGACACTGCCCTGACCGGTGCCACGAATGGCCGCACCCGGCTCGCCGCGCAGAGTAATGGACGTGCCAATGGTCACCGGCCCGGAAAAATCGCCGCTTTCCAGCACCAGTTCGTCGCCCGTCTGTGCACGGTCGATGGCTTGTTGAAGTATTGGGGTCGCGGCAGCGGAAAGGCGGATGGTTTCAGCACCCGCCAGGCCGGGAATGGCGGCGATCATCGCCACCATTCCCCATCTCGCCGCATCTTGGAGATGCCTCATGCCTTCTTCGGCTCCACCAGCATGCGGCCCTTCATTTCCATGTGCATGGCATGGCAGAACCATGAGCAATAATACCACCACACACCGGGCTTATCGGCCTTGAAGGTGACGGATGCCGTGGCTTGCGGCGCCACTTCCATGTTGATGCCGTAATTGATGATCGAGAAGCCGTGGGTCAGGTCTTCCACCTCGTCGATGTTGGTGACGTAAACCGTCACCTCATCACCCTGCTTGACGGTGAAGCTTTCCAGACCGAAGGCAGGTGCCGCCGAGGTCATGTAGACGCGAACCTTGTCGCCGTCGCGAATGACTTCGGAATCGATCAGCAGATCGATGTTGTCGGCTTTCGCCTGCGCCACCGCATCGGCAAAGAAGCTGTCGTCACGGCTCCAGATGCTGACCGGGTTGATCTTGGAATTATGGACGATGGTGGCGTCATGCGGCTCGGCAAAGGTGGGATTGTCGTGAACAAGCACCATCTCGTCGCCGGAAATATCGATCAGCTGATCGTTTTCCGGTTTCAGCGGGCCGACGTTCAAATACCGGTCCTTTGAGAACTTGTTGAGCGAGATCAGCCATTTGCCGTCCGCATCCTTGGTCTGGCCCATGGATGTGTGGTTGTGGCCGGGCTGATACTGCACATCGAGCTTCTGACGGACCGGATTAACCTTCTCGCCCTTGTAGGCGCGTTTGGCATCCTCAAGGTTCCACTTGCAGATCTGGCTGTCGATGAACAGCGTCGTGTAGCAATTGCCGCGACCGTCATAGGCCGTGTGAAGCGGGCCAAGACCGAGTTCGGGTTCGGCAACGACGGTATCACGCGGCTTGATCTTGTCGGCGAAAAGGTCGTCGAACAGCCGGACGTCGAAGACGGTGACCGTCGGCGACAGCTTGCCATTGGCAACGACGTGGATACCATCCGGCGCAGTGTTCATGCCGTGCGGGCCGTTGGACACCGGGATGTAGCGGGTGAATGGCGAGCCATGGCGACCATCCACAACAGGCACGCCACCCATTTCCTTGAACTCGCCCTTGGCGACGGCTTCCTCGATGCGCTTCAGGTTGAAGACGACGATCCAGTCCTGATCCTTCGCCATCATTTCCTCGAGGTTCACGCCCTCTTCGGAATTGTAGCAGGTGGCGAAGGCATATTTGCCCTGATAGTCGGCATCGACATTGTCGAGATTGCCGTCGACCATGACCTGCCAGGCAACCTTCATCGTATCGCCGTCAATGGCCGAGAAAATCGCGTGATACTGTTTGTGATCATCGAGAACCGAACCGTCATTGGGGATCGGCACCCGGTCCTCGCCATTGGCGAAGACATAACCGGTGCGCGGATATTTCTGCACGCGCAGGCCGTGAACCGTGTGCTGGTTGGGCAGCTGGATGATCTTGTCACATTTCATCACGTCAAGGCGGATGCGGCAGACGCGGGTATTGGCCTTGTCATTGGCGAAGAGATAACGGCCGTCATAGGTGCCTTCCGTAAAGGATGGATGCGGGTGGTGCAGGTCACCGTTGAGGTAGATGTCGCCCTTGTCCTTCAGATATTCCTTCGTTTCAGGCAGCAGCCCCTCCGTCAGGATCTTGCGGCTTTCATTGGTCTGACCCCAGCCGGTGGCGCTATCGCGGTTAAAGACGGGAATACGCATCAGTTCACGCATCGACGGCAGGCCGAGAATGCGCAGTTCACCGCTATGGCCGCCTGAGAAAAAGACGTAATATTCGTCCAGTTCGCCGGGCTTGACCTCGAAGGCCTGTCCGCCTGCGGCGAGCGCCGGTGCCGCCGTGATGCTGGAAACCACCAGCGCGCCGCCGACCGTCGCCGCGCCCGCCACCGCGGCAACCGCCGTGGAGCCGAGAAGCTGGCGCCTGCTGAGGCCAGTTTCGATATTTCGATCCGACATGTCTTCTCTCCTTTGATGGTGGCTCAGGCCTGTTCGCCAGCCACTCCTTCATCTGTGCCGATCGGTTTGCCCTTGTGGGTAACCACGGTTTTCGGACGCTCTTTTCCCTTTTCCGGAGGGGTGGAGAGCGCCGCGAATTTTTCCCGCTTCAGCCGCACCTGAATCATGTGCGGACAGCGGTGGTCGTCCTGGTAAAGTTCCTGGCAATGCATGCAGTAGATGCACTCGTTGACGTTGATCTGCCCTTCGGGATGGATCGACTGCACGGGACATTCCTTGGCGCAGCGCTGGCAGGGCGAGCCGCATTCCGGCCAGCGTTTCAGCCATTCGAACATGCGCAGGCGACCGGGAATGGCGAGTGCTGCGCCGAGTGGGCAGAGATACCGGCAGTAGAAACGTTCGATGAAAAGACCGGCGGCGAGCAGCGTCAGCGCAAAGATCGCGAAGGGCCATTCGCGGGCGAATTTCAGAATGATCGCCGTCTTGAACGGTTCGATCTCGGCAAAGGTCTCCGCCAGCGCAAGCGAATAAAGCGACAGGCCGAAGAGGCCGAGGAAAATGATGTATTTGACGGGCCAGAGGCGCTCATGCAGCCCCCAGGGCAGCTTGACCTGCGGCACCTTCAGCCATTTCGCGACGCCGTTGGTCAGTTCCTGCAGCGCACCAAAAGGGCAGAGCCAGCCGCAGAAAGGCCCGCGCCCCCAGAACAGCAGACCCGCTGCAACCGCTGCCCAGAGAATGAAGATCAACGGCGCGGACAGGAAGAAATCCCAGTGGAAACCGGAGATAAGCGCATTGATGAAAGTCAGGACATTGACCACCGAAAGCTGCGCATTGGCATACCAGCCGAGCCAGACCAGCGCGAAGACCAGATAGCCGCGCCTGATCCAGCCGAACAGCCTGGGCCGTTTGACCAGCCAGTCCTGAAAGAAGAAGATGGCGGTGAGAACCAGCAGCCCGGCAAAGGTTATGGCGACCGAGACGCGGTTCATTTCCCATATGCTGACCCAGAGCGGCACGTTTTCCAGATCGAACGGCACATCTGCCGGCATCGTTGCTGCGGTTGCCGGTGGGGCGACGGGTGGGGCTGCGGGCGTCTCGATGCTGACGTAGCCGTCTGGCAGCGTGTAGCCGAGATCGTATGGCATCGTCGCCTTGTCCCGCACTCCCGTGGTGCGCTGCACCAGCAACTGTAACTCCCACGGTTCCGTCACGTCGAAAGCGAAACTGTCAGGGATCACGTAAAGGGCGATTTCACGCAGATGCGGCGCGCCCTCGGCGGCGATCTGCGTCAGCCGCGTGTGATCCCGATCGCGGAAGCGAATGCCCTGCCCGTCCTGAAGCAGCTCGATACGGTCGAAAATACCGCCTCGTACATAACCCGACCCTTTGAACGAATAGGCGCCGTCACCCGCCACGAGAATGGCGGACTGACCCGGCTTCAGGCGTTTTACCAGCCTTCCGTAACCTTCTTCACCCAGCAGGCTGCGGCCGATGGCGGGAACGCTGACCGGAGCGACGTAGAGATCGATGAACGGGTCCTGCGGATTGGGCGCTTCCGGTGTCCGGGCCGCATCCGGCTGGCCGGCCTTTGCAAAGGCATCCGAGACTTCACCGACACTGAGGCGCAGGGCGCGGATGGAACCATCGCCGAGCAGCGTCTGCCAGTCGGAAACCTCCTGTTTCGAAACATCGAGTTTTTTGACCGGCTGCGGCGACGCTGCTGCGATCGCGGCATGTGTGCCTTCTCCCAGCCTGCCGCTGCGAATGAGTTTGACCGCCGAGCGGACGACGCTGTCGCCCATCACAAGAACGGTCACCGTCGCGCCGCTGACGATATCGACCTGTGGCGGGCGTTCCGCACGGGTAGCGACCTTGGCCAGATCGCGGCCGATCACCGAATTCAGCGCAGCCACAACCCGGGTTTCCGGTATGCCGATCAGCACGATCGGTTCCTTGTGATCGACAAGCTTCAGACCACGCACGACGCCGGCCCTGTCAATGCCGACAACGATGTGAATCGGCTTTCCTGAATAGCCGGTCGAATTGGTGAAATCCGAGTTGAGGTAAGCGTAACCGGCGATATCGCTGCCCTTGTAGACGGGCACGATGGCAGGCTCCCCCACCGGCTGGCCAAAGCGGTCGGCCGCGGCAAACAACTCTGCCGGCTGAACCTTCGCGAGATAATCGACAAGACTGCCGGCAGCGAAGGCCTGGCCTGCGAGGGTGAAAAGCGCGATCAGAAAAGAAAGAAAAACAGCCAGACCTTGTTTCCCGATATGAGTATTTTTCGGCATTGGGCATTCCATCGGGGTGCGACAAGACGTTCACTCCCACGCTAGGCCATGTCGCATCGGTCGGGCCTCGGTGGGTTGAATGCAAAATAGTCGCGCCGCCGGATGCCTCATTGATCCTGAACAAATACCGCGTTGTTTGATGTGGCAGTGTGGGACAAGGATTTTGAAGAGAAACCCATGTCTAGACTGAATGCCGAACCGCCCGTTCTGACGACGATGCACGCCGTGCTGGAAACCGCAGCCCGCATGGAACAAGAATCGATCGACGGCTATGTCGCCCTCAGACAACGAATGCTAGATGAAAACCAGCCGGCGCTTGCCGCCGTTTTCGAACGGCTGATTGCCGAGGAGGAAACCCATCTGCGTCAGGTCGGCGTATGGGCTGCCGAGACGGTGCCGACCGACACTGCGGGCACCATCGCCGCCCCGGACCTTTCACCCATGTTCGATGCCGAAGGCGCCGATATGGTGCCGCCGGAAACGCTCGACGCCTACCGCGCTTTTTCGGCTGCCGTCAGGAACGAGGAACGGGCATTTGTGTTCTGGAGCTACGTTGCCGCCCAGGCGCCCAGCGCCGACGTGCGGCAGGCGGCGGAAAAAATGGCGCGCGAGGAACTCGGCCATGTCGCGACGATGCGCCGGGAAAGGCGCCAGGCGTTTCATGCCGCAAGGGTCGCCGCACCACCGGGAGACGCGCCGGATATTCTCGGGCTGGAGGAGCATTTTTTAAAACTCCTTATCGCTGTGGCAGAATGGCAGGACGATCAGACATCAAGGGCATTTATCGAGGAAACGCAGGCGCGGATCAGCTCCATCCCCGGCCTCACATTTCGTCACAAGCCACGATTGTCCGGACAACTGGATCTGGTGCTTGGTCAGCCGGTTACGCTTTGCGGCATCCTGCTCGACTATTATCTCGACGGGATGAACTGCGAAAAATCCGAACCGGCTCTGAACTTCTGCGCTGCCGCCGCGTCACAGCTCGTCCGTTGCCTCGCCTTCCTGCGCAGCCTTGCTTCCGCTGCTTGATGGCGTTCTGCGCACGTTGAGAACGGGCGGCAGAAGCACTCGAAACTCCACCTGCATCCTGGAGCCGGATGTCATTGACTGCGACAATCCGCTGGGCAAGATAGCCCTGCCGAAACCGCCATATGAAAGTGAAATCTCTGACGGATTTTCAGGCGATCGGTGCTCACGCACGATAATCTCCGGCAGGTTAACTTCCCGTTTTGACGAGATGCCCTAAAATAAGCAAACTCTGATATTGGATTCGCCGCACCCGGTTGTCATGGCTTGCGGCAAGCAGACGGCGCCATCATGCGACTTAGCACCATCACGAACCTGGCCTATGCCGTGACCCTCGTACTCACGACGGTATCGGCGACTACATTCATTCTGTCAGCCAGAAGCGCTTCTCAAGAGCGAGCGGCCATCCAGGATCACCTCCAGTTGAACGATCTTGCCGAGGAACTGGCAATCATTGCGGATGAGCGCACCGAGGAAGCGCGTCTTTACGTCATGCGAGGCGACGAACAGCACCTGGCGAAATTCTACGTCGACGAAGATCAGGAAAAGCACCTCGAAAATACCCTAGATAAACTCTCCGCGCTCGGTCTTTCGCCGGAAGAGGCAGGATCATTTCAGGAGATACGCAAGAGCGCCGACGCGCTGGACAGGATGGAGCGCGAGGCCATCGGTTTCTATAGATCAAGTCGCCAGAACGCCGCACAACAGATCCTGTTCGGAGATGAGTATTATCGGCTGCATACGGGCCTGCTGAACACCGTCGCGACCTTGAGAGAGGGTATCGCGGTCCGCTCACAAGCAACGGTTGACCAGGCCAAAAGCCGAAGCGATTTCTACGGATCGATCGCCAAGGTGATGCTTGCACTCACCGCCCTGATGTTTGTGGCCGTACTTTACTTCGTCCTTACCAGACGTGTTGCTGCGCCGCTTATCCGGATGAGCAATATCGTTACGCGCCTTGCCAGGCAGGACTACAGTATCGATGTGCCCGACGAGGGACGTCGCGACGAAATCGGCGACATGAACCAGGCCATCCGCATCTTCCGCAGCAACGGGCTTGAGCGGGACCGGCTTGACGCGGAGCACCGCAAGAACCAGCGCATAAAGGACCTGATCCTGCAAATGATGCATCGGATTCAGGCATGTCAAAATCAGGATGAATTGTCCGACGTCGTTTCAAAATTCATGCCGCAGATTTTCCCCGCCATCGCCGGCCGCCTGCTTGTCATCAAAGAACACAGCTCAGTTCTCCAATCGACGGGCCAATGGTCCAATCCATCGTTTTCCGCTCCGGAGTTTTCGATCGACGATTGCTGGGCGCTCCGGCGCGGGCGCCCCCATGCCAGTAACCCTGATGGAGACGACGTCGCCTGCCATCACCTCAAGGAGGGTTTCGGAACCGGCCTGTGTATACCACTCACGGCATTGGGTGACACCGTCGGTCTGTTGTATCTTGAAATTCCGCAGGGTAACGAGACACTGGAGACCGAGAGACTATATCTGGAACTCCTCGCCGAGAATGTCGGCCTTGCCGTCGCAAATCTCCAGCTTCGGCAGCGACTGGTCGGCATGGCGAGACAGGACGCCCTGACGGGTCTCCTGAACCGCCGGTCTCTTGATGAGGAACTGAACAGGCATATTGAGAAGCCAAGCCAAAATCTCGCCTGCCTGATGCTCGACATAGACCATTTCAAGCGCTTCAATGACCGTTTTGGCCACGACGCCGGAGATGCGGTGATGCAATATGTCGCCCAGGTCCTTTCAGAAGCCATTGGTGGTCTAGGTGAATTATTCCGTTTCGGCGGCGAGGAATTCACCGTGCTCATGCCGGCTTCGGGTATTGAAGATGCCATCAAGGCGGCGGAGAAACTGCGACACGCCGTCGAGCGCGCGCCACTGACCTACCGCGGTCGCCTGCTTGACCCCATTACCATATCGATCGGCATCGCAACGTCACCGGCCGCCGGGACCGTGAGCAGCGTGTTGGAACGAGCGGACGCTGCGCTTCTAAACGCCAAGCAGACAGGTCGGAACAGGTGGGTTTCCTCAGACGAACTGTAAATTGAAGAGCCTCCAACCCGTTACGGTATAGGCTCCTGTCCAGTATGCGAAACCGATCATTCCGGTAGGCGAGACCGCCCCAAATCCGTCCTTCATCGCGATGTCAGCGTTCAAACGGGATCCACGCACATGCACATCCGAACATTGTGCAACGCACAAAATTCGGAGGAATAGGCATGAAATTCGGATTTTTAGATACATATCATCCGAAAAAATTCGTCTAAAACTCTCCCAACTCAAGGAGAGAGACCATGACGGACACGACATCAGAATTTGATGGGTCAACAATTGCGCTGGAGGCCGCCGAGGAACCCGCGTGGACAGCTGCGACCTGGTTCGCGGTTCTTTCGATGGCGGCCACCAGTTTTGCGCTCGTATCAGCCGAGTTCCTGCCGGCGGGATTGTTGACGCCCATGGCGCGCGATCTCGGTATTACCGAGGGTACAGCCGGGCAGGTTGTTACGGCGACAGCTTCCGTTGGCGCTGTGACGGCTTTGCTGAGCAATGTTCTCATCGGCAAACTGAACCGCAAGACCGTGCTTGTCGGTCTTAGCGCACTGGCGATCGGCTCCAACATTCTCGCATCAGTTGCTGCCGATTTCTGGCTATTGTTGGTGGGCCGGGCGGGACTGGGTATCGCGCTCAGCGGTTTCTGGGCGCTTTCGGTTGCGGTTGTGGCGCGGCTCGTTGGCGCGAATTCGACCGGGCGTGGCATGGCTATCGTCACCCTTGGCGTTTCACTTGCCACCATCGCTGCCCCTTCAATGGGCGCCTTGATCAGTGACTGGGTTGGATGGCGCATCGCCATGTCGATGACGGCGGGACTGGCAATAATTGCCATGCTGCTGCAGATCCTCAGCCTGCCGTCGCTGCCGGCAAGTACGAGCAACAGTCTTTCCGATGTTCTGCGGCTGACGCGGCGGCGCAGCGTTCAACTGGGGATGCTGGCAATCCTGTTGCTGATGACGGGGCATTTTGCCGGTTCGGTCTATGTGCGTCCGTTCCTCGAACAGGTGACGCTGCTTGAGACCACGCCGATTGCTCTCGCCCTGCTCGGCTTTGGCGTCGCTTCCGTGATCGGCAATGTGCTGGGAGGCCGGATGGCTGACACCAGTATCCGCCTCGCACTCATCGTTACCGCCGCCCTTATGGCATTTGCGACGATCGCCCTCGTTGTCTGGGGTGTTCATACCGGTGCCGCATTTGCTCTCGTCGCCCTTTGGGGTCTTGCCTTCGGCATGGCGCCTGTGGTGCTGCCGACCAACCTCTCTCGCGGCGCACCCGACGCACTGGAGGCAGCCGGCAGCCTGATGGTCGTTTCTTTCCAGGTGGCCATCAGTATCGGTGCGGTTTTTGGCGGTTACATCGTTGATTCCTATGGGGCTACTGCGCCATTGGCTCTCACCGCCATCCTCGCCGCATCCACGGTCGGTCTCGCTCTGCTGCAGCGTCCCGACTGATCATTCGGGGCCCGGAGCTGATCCAGAAATTGTGCTGGCGTTACATACGCCAGCACGCGCGTTTTTAACGCTTTCCTTCAAAAGAGTTTAAGACCGCGGGTGCGGGTTCATTCAAACGGCACCCAAAACGCTCAGCGGAAAACCAGAGGCGCTCCAATTACGCTTCGATTGGAAAGGCAAAACCGGCTTTAACCCGATCCATCACAACCATTGTCTTGAAGCCTTTAATGTCGTGGTTTTCATAAAAGAAACGGCGGGTGAAAGCCTCGTAGTCCTCCATGTCCCTTGCCGTGATGACCAGGATGAAATCGGCGTCACCTGTCACATAATAGCCGATCATGACTTCCCGCGTGGCGCGGATGGCGGCCTTGAAGCGATCAACGATATCCGCCCGCTCGCGCTCCAGCGATACCAGAACGATCATGGTGATTCCGCGCCCGACAGCTTTGGGTGAGATGATTGCCACATCCGCTTCAATCACCCCCTCCTCGCGCAGGCGCTTCAGCCGCCTTTGACATGCCGTGGGCGACAGGTTGACGATCTGCGCCAGTTCTTCCGATGTCAGGCGGTTGTTCTTTTGCACGGCGTCAAGCAACGCCCTGTCGGCTCGATCTATAGTGGTCATGCAGAATTCCTGCGTCAATATGAGAAACTAAGCACTATTCCTGCGTAACGACAGGAACAAACGCCGCCGATCGATGATGCCGCGCCGCTAAGCTCCTTGCAAATAAAAAGGGAGCCTCCTCATGAAAGATATCGCCAGCGCGGCGCTGAAAAGTCTGCATCGGCCCGGTCTGGTCGAGCATCGTGCCTTTCTTGAAGGGGCATGGGTGGCGCGTGACGAGAAACTGAGCGTTATCGATCCGGCCACCGGCGACCACCTTCTCGCGGTAACCTCCTGCTCGCTCGACGATGTCGATGTCGCAATCGATGCCGCCGGCAAAGCCTTTCTCGACTGGCGCGAACGGCTGCCCGTCGAACGGGGCGATATCCTGCGCGCGTGGAGCAGGTTGATGCGTGAAAACGCGGGTGATCTCGCCACCATCATAACCGCCGAACAGGGCAAACCGCTTTCTGAATCCCTTGGCGAGATTTCCTATGCCGCCAATTTTCTCGACTGGTTCGCGAGCGAAGGCGAACGATCCTATGGTGAAACCATCCCGAGCCATTTGAAGGGCGGCAGCCTCTCCGTGCAGATGCAGCCAATCGGCGTTACCGTGGCAATCACCCCATGGAACTTCCCTTCCGCCATGATAACCCGCAAGGCCGGTGCCGCTCTTGCCGCCGGGTGCACCATGATCGTCAAACCGGCACCGGAAACGCCGCTCTCGGCCCTGGCTCTGGCAAAGCTTGCAGAAGAAGCGGGAATGCCATCAGGCGTTCTACAGGTGCTGCCCGGCGAAGCCGCCCCGCTGGCGCGCCGCCTTCTGGACCACACCGATGTTCGCGCATTTTCCTTCACCGGTTCGACGCAGGTCGGACGGATCCTCCTCGAACAATCGGCGGCAACGGTCAAAAAAGCATCGCTTGAGCTTGGTGGCCATGCGCCTTTCATCGTGTTCGACGACACCAATCTCTCCCAGGCGGTCAAAGGCTGCCTCGGCGCCAAATTCGCCACATCAGGACAGGACTGCCTTGCGGCAAACCGTATCTACGTTCAACGCGCAGTTTACGAACGGTTCATCGACCAGTTTGCCAAAGCGACGTCCGAACTTGTGGTCGGCCACGGTCTTGAACCCGATATCGACATTGGCCCGATGACGCGCGCTTCTGTCGCCGAGAAATGCCGTCAGCAGATCGCCCAGGCTCTCTCAGCCGGCGCACGTCTGGTCTGTGGCGGACAGGATAGCCCTCTGGGCGGCAATTTCGTTACGCCGACGGTCCTTGCCGACGTTACCGACGACATGCTGATCGCCCGTGAGGAAACCTTCGGGCCGGTCGCCGCCATATTGCCGTTCGACGATGAGCAGGAGGTGATCCGCCGCGCCAACGCGACGGAAATGGGGCTCGCAGCCTATCTCTACACCAACGACCTCGGCCGGGCGATGCGTCTCACCAACCAGCTGGAATACGGCATGGTGGCCGTCAACACGCCGAAGTTCACCGGCGCGCCTGTTCCATTCGGCGGCTGGAAGCAATCCGGGCTTGGCCGCGAGGGGTCGCGCCATGGTCTCCTGGAATATCTTGAACCCAAATATGTCTGCTTCGGCAATCTTGCTGCCTGAAAGGAATTTCTGTCATGACCATCGATATCAAACGTATCGCCGAAATGGATCGCAACGCGGTTCTGCACCCCTTTACGCAGCTGAAGGATTTCGCCAGCGGCAAGCTCGGCGAACCGACGATCGTTGAAACCGGCAAGGGCATTCGCATTCAGGATGCGCATGGCAAACAATTGATCGATGGTTTCGCCGGGCTTTATTGCGTCAATGTCGGATATGGCCGCACCGAGGTGGCAGAGGCGATTTCCCGTCAGGCCTATCGCCTTGCCTATTATCATTCCTACGCCGCCCACACGACCGACGAACTGGCAATCCTTTCTGACCGGCTGGTGAAAATGGCGCCAGGCAGGATGAGCAAGGTCTTTTATGGCATGTCGGGTTCGGATGCCAACGAGACGCAGGCAAAGCTTGTCTGGTATTACAGCAACCTGCGCGGCAAGCCGGAAAAGAAGAAGATCATCTCGCGTGAGCGGGGATATCACGGCTGCAGCGTCGTCTCCGGCTCCATGACCGGCATGAGCTTTTATCATGACCATATGGACCTGCCGCGTGCGGGCATCCTGCACACCGGCGCTCCCCATCATTATTGGGGCGCGGAAGCAGGTGAGACCGAACTGGAATTTTCAAAACGGCGCGCCGACGAGCTCGAGGCCCTTATCCTTCGGGAAAATCCCGACACGATTGGCGCCTTCATTGCCGAACCGGTGCTCGGCACCGGCGGCATCACGCCGCCTCCGGAAGGTTACTGGGCGGCGATACAGAACGTCCTCAGGAAATACGACATCCTGCTGATCGCCGATGAAGTGATCACCGGTTTCGGCCGTACCGGCTCCATGTTCGGCTCGCAGCATTATGGCATCGAACCGGATCTGATTACCGTCGCCAAGGGCCTGACCTCCGCCTATTTCCCGCTCTCCGGCGCAATCGTCGGCGAGAAGGTTTACAAGGTGATGGAGGAAGGCGCTGACCGCGTCGGCGCCTTCTCCCACGGCTATACCTATTCGGGCCATCCGATTGGTGCGGCTGCGGCAAATGCCGTGCTCGACATCGTGGAAAAGGAAGACCTGCCGGGCAATGCACGGGCCGTCGGCAGCTATTTCCAGGAACAGCTCAAGACGAAGTTTGCCCAGCTGCCAATCGTCGGTGAAGTGCGCGGTGTGGGCCTGATGGGCGCAATCGAATTTGTCGCCGATCGTGACAGGAAAACCCGCTTTGCCCCCGGCCTTGCGGTCGGTGCGCGCGTTTCCAAGGCTGCGCGCAACGGCGGTCTCATTGCGCGCGCCATGCCGCATGGCGATATTCTGGGTTTTGCGCCGCCACTCGTCACGACGAAGGCGGAGGTGGACGAGATCATCGCCATCGCCGAAGCTGCTGTTCGCAGCGTCATGGATGAACTGGTACAGGCCGGCGAAAAGATCTGAGGATCCACCCATCCCAGCTTGCGCCATCAATGCCCGTTTGAGCGGCAACGACGTGACGATTGCGCATATTCGCCGTGCAATCGTCACCGGTGATGCATAAGGCTTCATCTTTTTGAAGAACCGTGCATAATGTCATGAAATTACCTTCGCTAAAAACGAGACAATTTCATGCGTCGTCAAGCCAATCCGCTCAGCCTTGATCCGGTTCCCGCAACAAAACCGGTGGCATGGCGACCAAGCCTGACCAAGCAGAAGGGCGAGACCAAACATTCGGCACTGACGGAGCGGATCATCGCCGATATCGATGCCGGCGTCTTGAAGCCGACGGACCGCATGCCGACCCATCGCGATCTGGCCCGCGATCTTGGCCTTTCCGTCCAGACCGTCAGCCTTTCCTACAAGGAGGCTGAACGGCTGGGTTATCTGAGCGGCGAAATCGGTCGCGGCACCTTCGTCAAGGCGCGGGTAACCGACCGGGCGGGCCGCATGATGCTGGATCACAGCCCGACCGAGGTGCTTGATCTTTCCATTATCCGCGGCGTTTATCTCGAGGAGCACGAAACTGCCTCGCGCGCGATCCTGCGCGAACTGGCGGATAGTGACAATTCAGGTTTCATGCGCCCCTGCCGTCCGGTCGCGGGACTGGACAGCCATCGCGAGACGGCACGCAGCTGGCTCGGCATGATGGGCGTCACGGCCGGTGCGGAGCGTATCCTTGTCACCAACGGCGCCGCGCACGGCATTTTCCTCGCGCTCAGCTGCATCGTCCGTTCGAGCGACGTCGTGCTGTGCGAAAACCTTACCGACCACGGCATTATCGGCCTTTCGAACATCCTGGGGTTCAGCCTCAAGGGGCTGCCCACCGATGGCGAGGGTATTTTGCCCGATGCGCTGGAGGCCGCCTGCGCGGCGGGCGGGGTGCGGGCGCTCGTTCTCATCCCCACCCTCAACAATCCCACCGGTCATGTCGCGGGCGCGGAACGCAGGCGCGAAATCGCCGCAATTGCGCAGCGACACGGCGTCTTCGTGATTGAGGACGAAGTGTATCGCCCGATGATCGAAGACGGGTTGCCATCCATCACCGAGATGCTGCCGGATCTGGGCTTTTTCGTTACCAGCTTTACCAAGACGGTCCTGACAGGGCTGCGCGTCGGTTATCTCGTCGTACCACCCGCCTATTCCATCCGCGCCGCCTCCATCCTGCGCGTGTCGAGCTGGAGCGGTACATATCTGACGGCCGAGATCGCCACACGCTGGGTTGAAAACGGCACCGCGCGCCGGTTGCTGGACGTCCAGCGTGCCGAAGCCCGTGCACGGCAGACCATTGCGATGGAAATTCTCGGCGACCATATCGCCTCCAGCCATCCTCTCTCCTTCTGCGCCTGGCTCAAGGTTCCGCCGCACTGGACGGAAGACGGTCTGGTCCGCTCCCTGACCAACCAGAACGTCGCGGTCACGCCATCGGAACCATTCGTTGCCGGCCCCGGCCATGGCGGCGGTATCCGCATATGTCTCGGTGGACGCCTCAACCATCAAACCCTCGTCAAGGCGTTGACGACAGTGCGTCAGGCCTTCGAGCAGCTACCGCCGGTTTATGATATAGGTTCCATCGGCTGAAACAGCCTTGCTCGAAAATCATTGAATCATTACAATATAATAATTGACATGATTTTACTTCGCTCCCAACATGACAATCATGAAGAGCGAAAACCTTTCCATATCCGCTGAAAAATTCCTGCTGCCGGTCTCGGTGGCGGATATCGAGCAGGCTGCCGCGCGTATCCTTGGCCACGTAGAGCGGACGCCGCTGGTTCGCTCCGATTTCCTGTCACAACGCCACGGCGCGCCTGTCCATCTCAAACTGGAAACCCTTCAGCCGATTGGCGCCTTTAAACTGCGCGGCGCGATGAATGCGATCCTGTCGCTTGACGACGAGGCACGCGGGCGTGGCCTCGTCACCGCCTCGACGGGCAATCATGGCCGCGCTGTCGCCTATGCCGCGCGCAAACTCAGCATTCCCGCCACGGTCTGCATGTCCTCGCTCGTCCCGGCAAACAAGGTCGAAGCCATCCGCGCCCTCGGTGCCGACATTCGCATCGTCGGCAGATCGCAGGACGACGCGCAGGAGGAAGTTGAACGCCTGACAGGCAGCAACGGCCTGACGTCGATTCCGCCCTTTGATGATGTGAATGTCGTGGCCGGTCAGGGCACGATCGGCATCGAAGTTGTCGAAGACATGCCTGATCTGCAAACCATCCTCATCCCTCTCTCGGGTGGCGGCCTGGCGGGCGGCATCGCCGTGGCCGTGAAGGCTCTGAAGCCGCAGGCCCGTATCATCGGCATTTCCATGGAGCGCGGCGCGGCGATGCATGCATCGGTCTCGGCTGGCAAGCCTGTCCCCGTGCGAGAAGAGGAAACACTGGCGGATTCGCTGGGTGGTGGCATCGGGCTTGAAAACCGCGTGACTTTTGCACTCTGCCACTCGCTGCTTGACGAGATCGTGCTGGTTTCCGAGGCCGAGATTGCTGCCGGCATTCGCCATGCTGCACGCGAAGAAGGTCTGATCGTGGAAGGGGCCGGCGCAGTTGGTTTTGCCGCAATCCTGTCGGGCAAGATCAAAATCACCGGCCCCACCGCCCTGATCGTCTCCGGCGGCAATATCGACCCGGCCATTCACAAGACAATCGTCGACGGAGCTGTCGCATGAGCCGCATCACTATCCTGACCGAAAACGACCTTCGCGCCATCATCAAGCTCGACCTGTCTTCCATCGATTGCGTCGAGCGGGCCTTTGCAGCGCTTGCCACCGAAGCCGTCGCCATGCCGCCAATCCTGCGTCTCGACATTCCGGAGTTCCGCGGCGAAGTGGATGTAAAGACAGCTTATGTGCCCGGCTTTGAAGGTTTCGCCATCAAGGTCAGCCCCGGTTTCTTCGATAATCCGAAGCTTGGCCTGCCGAGCCTCAACGGCCTGATGATCCTCTTCAGCGCAAAAACGGGTTTGGTGCAGGCGCTGCTTCTCGACAATGGCTATCTCACCGATATGCGCACCGCCGCAGCCGGCGCTGTCACTGCGCGCCACCTGTCGCGCGAGGATGCCTCCACCGCCACGATTTTCGGCGCAGGCATGCAGGCGCGGTTGCAGCTGGAGGTCCTGATGCTGGTTCGCCCGATAAAATCGGCCCGGATATGGGCAAGAAACCATGACAAGGCGCAGGAACTCGCCGGCGATTTCGCGCGCGAACACGGCATCGAAGTCGTCGCCGTAACCGACCCGCGCGACGCAACACGAGGCGCGGACATCATCGTCACCACAACGCCATCAGAACAACCGATCCTCCTTGCCGACTGGCTGGAGCCGGGCCAACACCTGACCGCGATGGGATCGGACGCCGAACACAAGAACGAGATTGACCCCGGCGTATTTGCCCGGGCGACCTATGTCGCGGACCGTCTCACCCAGACCCGTATTCTCGGCGAATTACACCATGCGATTACCGCAGGGCGTGTCATGCCGGATCAGCAATTCGCCGAACTTGGGGCCATCATCGCCGGCAAGGCGCAGGGCCGGGTGAGCCGGGACCAAATAACCTTTGCCGACCTGACCGGCACTGGCGTGCAGGACACCGCCATCGCCAATCTCGCCGTCATCAGAGCAAGAGACGCGAAGAGCGGCCAAATCATCGAAAACAGCGTGAAAATGGGAGATGCAGCGTGAGCATAACGCTGAACTTTACGCGCGAGGAATATGCCGCGCGCCTGTCCAAAACCCGCAGAGCCATGGAAAAGGCCGGCATCGATCTTCTTGTTGTCACCGACCCGTCCAACATGCATTGGCTGACCGGTTATGACGGCTGGTCCTTCTATGTACATCAATGCGTGCTGGTGCCGCCGGATGGCGAGCCGATCTGGTATGGCCGCAAGCAGGACGCCAATGGCGCAAAGCGCACGGCCTACCTCGCCCATGACAATATTATCGGCTATCCCGATCATTACGTTCAATCGACCGAGCGGCACCCGATGGATCTGCTATCGCAGATCATCGGAGAGCGGGGCTGGTCCGGCTTCACCGTCGGTGTCGAGATGGATAACTACTATTTCTCCGCCGCCGCCTTTGCGTCGCTGCAGAAAAATCTGCCGAACGCCCGCTTCAAGGACGCCGCCGGTCTCGTGAACTGGCAGCGGGCCGTCAAGAGCCCGACCGAACTCGATTACATGCGCAAGGCCGGCAAGATCGTCGAGTTGATGCACAAGCGCATCGTCGATGTCGTTGAGCCCGGCATGCGCAAATGTGATCTCGTTGCCGAGATTTACGATGCCGGTATTCGCGGCACCGCCGAATTCGGCGGTGATTATCCCGCCATTGTTCCGCTGCTGCCGTCGGGAGCCGACGCTTCGGCGCCGCATCTGACATGGGACGACAAGCCGATGCGTCTGGGAGAAGGGACATTCTTTGAGATCGCCGGCGCCTACAGGCGTTACCACTGCCCGCTGTCGCGCACCGTTTTTCTCGGCAAGCCGACACAGGCGTTTCTCGATGCGGAAAAAGCAACGCTCGAAGGCATGGAAGCCGGACTTTCGGCGGCGAAGCCGGGCAACACCTGCGAAGACATCGCCAATGCCTTTTTTGCGGTGCTGAAAAAATACGGGATCATCAAGGACAACCGTACCGGCTATCCGATCGGCCTGTCCTATCCGCCTGACTGGGGCGAGCGCACCATGAGCCTGCGGCCCGGTGACCGCACCGAGCTGAAACCTGGCATGACGTTCCATTTCATGACCGGTCTGTGGCTTGAGGACATGGGGCTCGAAATCACCGAAAGCATCGCGATCACCGAAACGGGCGTCGAGTGCCTGTCGAATGTGCCGCGGCAACTCTTCGTGAAGGGCTGAGACGATGTTGAGCAACGCTCCTCGCCCCTCGCCGATCACGCCCTCCGTCGATTTCGACGCGAAAGGCGTGCAGCACGGTCATTTGCGGCTACCCTATAGCCGCGATGACAGTGCCTGGGGTTCGGTGATGATCCCGATCTGCATCATCGCCAATGGCGAAGGGCCGACAGCACTTCTGACCGGCGCCAATCATGGCGACGAGTATGAGGGGCCGGCGGCACTTTTCGAGCTTGCCCATACGCTTGATCCGGTTGAGGTAAGCGGGCGCATCATCATCGTGCCGGCGCTCAACTATCCGGCCTTTCGCGCGGGCACACGTACTTCGCCAATCGATCGGGGAAACCTGAACCGCAGCTTTCCAGGCCGGCCTGATGGAACGGTGACGGAAAAGATCGCCGATTACGTGACCCGCCATCTGATACCGCTGGCGGATATTGTTCTCGATTTCCATTCCGGCGGCAGGACGCTCGACTTCCTGCCCTATGCCGCCGCTCACGAATTGCCCGACAAGGCACAGGAGGCCCGTTGTTTTGAGGCGGTGGCGGCCTTTGCGGCGCCCTATTCGATGAAGATGCTGGAAATCGACGCCGTCGGCATGCTCGACACGACTGTCGAGGAACTCGGCAAGGTTTTTGTGACAACCGAACTTGGCGGGGCCGGCACGGCGAGCGCAAGATCGATCGATATAGCCCGAAAGGGCAGCCTCAACCTGCTGCGCCATGCCGGCATACTGGCCGGCCCGCCAGATTCCACCCCAAGCCGCTGGCTGGACATGCCCTCCAGCGATTGCTTCACTTTTGCCGAAGATGACGGGCTCGTCGCCTTTGTCCGCGATCTGGGAGACGCGGTCACGGCAGGTGAAACCATCGCCCGGGTCTATCCGGTCGGGAAAACCGGCCTCGCGCCGGTCGATTACCGCGCATCCATGCATGGCGTGCTTGCGGCGCGCCACGTTCCCGGCCTGATCAAGGCCGGCGACTGCCTTTCCGTCATCGCCACGGTAACGGAGAACACATAGTCAAACGAACCCACGTGAGATCCGAAAACGGACCACGCAACCCAACCAGAGGAGTAATACCATGCACATCACCAAACTCGCCGGGCTTTCCGCCCTTGCCCTTGCCATCGGCATGACCTCGGCCAGCGCCTTGACCCTCGAGGAGGTCAAGAGCCAGGGATATATCCGGGCCGCCACGGCAAACGAAGTCCCCTATTCCTACATGCAGCCCGACGGCACATCTGCCGGGATCGGGCCTGATGTGGCAAATGCAGTTCTGAAATCCATGGGTATCGAAGAGGTCAACTGGACAGTGACGCCGTTCGGCACGCTGATCCCCGGTCTCAAGGCCCGTCGCTTCGACTTCGCGGCGGCAGAACAGAACATCTCGCCCGAACGCTGCAAGCAGGTCTCCTTCACCGAGCCGAATTCTTCCTACGGCGAGGGCCTGCTGGTAAAGAAGGGCAATCCGAAGAAGCTGACGACCTATGCCGATATCGCCAAGGATCCATCCTTGAAGGTGGCCGTCGTCTCAGGCGCCAACAATGTCGACTTCCTGCGGGCAGTCGGCGTCAAGGAAGAGCAGATCGTCTTCATTCCAGCCAATGCGGATGCGATCCCCACCGTGCAGAGCCGCGCGGATGCCTATGCGGCCACGGAGCTGACCGTCTCCGAACTCGCCAAGAACCAGGCCAATGTCGAGCAGGTCAAACCGTTCGTGGATCCGATCGTGAAGGATGCGCCGGTCCGCAACTATGGCGGCTTCGCCTTCCGCCCCGAGGACAAGGAGTTGCGCGACGCATTTGACGCCGCTCTGGTCGAGTTCCGCAAGACGGACGACTACAAGAAAATCCTGTCCAAATACGGTCTCTCCGAACAGAGTATCGCGGCCGCTGCCGAAAAGAAGGTCGCCGATCTCTGCGCCGGAAAATAAAGCTCAGCGGCGCTCGGTCTTCGCCGGGCGCCGCTCGTCAGGAACTTGGGAAAACTCCAGATGGATATGACCGCCTACCTGCCGATGATGTGGCAAGGCGCCGTCGTCACCATGACGATCACGCTCGCAGCGCTCGTTGTCGGGACATCGCTTGCCTTTTTCTTCGGGATTTTGCGTGTCGAGGGCGGCCCCATCCTGTCCACGGTCGCGCTTTGTTATACGGAGGTGTTTCGTGGCACCTCGCTGCTGGTTCAGCTCTTCTGGTTCTATTACGCGCTGCCGCTGGTGGGGCTGAGCTTTGATCCGATCACCACGGGTATTCTGGTGCTTGCCGCCCATGCCGGCGGTTATGGCGCGGAGATCGTGCGCGGTGCGCTATCCTCCGTTTCCGTGCAGCAGTTGGAAGCGGCCCGGGCGCTGAATTTTACGCGGATGCAGACGCTGTTTCGCATCTCGCTGCCGCAGGCAATCGTCGAGATGATGCCGGCATTCGGCAATCTGGCGATAGAAACGCTGAAACTTTCCTCGCTCGTGTCGCTGATCTCGATTGCCGACCTCACCTTTGCGGCGCAGTCGATCCGCAACCTGACGCTGGACAGCACCAGCATCTATTCGATCACGCTGCTCTGCTATTTCGCGATGTCCCTGATCCTGATGGTCGTCATCCGGGTGATCGAACATTTCGTCAGGCGCGGCAACGTCTTCCCGCGCACCCGCCATTCGTAAGGATATCTTCTCATGATGTATGGCTACGAATGGGACACCACCACCTGGCTCACCTACACAACCTCGATCCTGCCCATCATCCTGATCGGCCTGACGGTGACGTTGAAGGCGGCAGCCGCCGGCTTCGCCATCGCGCTGGTTCTGGGGCTCGTTTTTGCACTGCTGCGTCGCAGCCGGGTCAAGATGATCTCCTGGCCGACTGCGCTGGTTGTCGAATTCCTTCGCGATACGCCGCTTCTGGTGCAGCTGTTCTTCCTCTATTACGTGCTTCCGGATTTCGGCATCGTGCTACCCGCCTTCCTGACCGGCGCGCTGGCGCTCGGCCTGCAATATGCGGCCTACACGTCCGAGGTCTATCGCGGCGGCATCGAGGCCGTGCATCATGGCCAATGGGAAGCGGCGACTGCACTTAATCTCACACGCATGCAAACCTACCGGGATATCATCATCCCTCAGGCCATCCCGCGCATCGTGCCGGCCATGGGCAATTACCTTGTCGCCATGATCAAGGAAACGCCGGTGCTTTCCGTCGTCACGGTTCTGGAGATGATGGGGCTTGCCAACATGATCGGCGAACGCACCTTCGAATATCTGGTACCGCTGACGCTTGTCGGCCTGATCTTCCTCCTTCTGACAATAATCTGCTCGGCAGGCCTCAGCCGCCTGCAAAGGGCACTTCCAAAAGCAGGAATACCCTTGCGATGACCAACACCACCAATCAGCCGCTGATCGAATTTTCCGATGTCACGAAGCGTTTCGGCATTCTGACGGTTCTCGACCAGTTCAATTTCAGCGTGGCAAAGGGCGAAAAAGTTACGCTTATCGGCCCGTCCGGCTCCGGCAAATCAACGGTTCTGCGCATTCTCATGACGCTGGAACCGTTCCAGGAGGGCAAGCTTACCCTTGCCGATATCTCCTATCATGAACAGGGCGGCAAAGGGCCCTTTCAGGCTTCGGAGAAGCACCTTCGCCAGATCCGCAATCACGTCGGCATGGTCTTCCAGAGCTTCAACCTCTTTCCGCATATGACGGTGCTTCGCAACATCGTGGAAGCGCCGGTGCGGGTGCTGGGCATCGCCCGCGCAGAAGCGGAAGCGCGTGCAATCGAACTACTGAAGATGGTTGGGCTGGCCGACAAGAAGGATCATTATCCGGTACAGCTTTCCGGCGGGCAGCAGCAGCGCGTCGCCATTGCCCGCTCGCTTGCCATGCGTCCGCGTGTGCTGCTTTTTGATGAGCCGACCTCGGCGCTCGACCCGCAGCTGGTCGGCGAAGTGCTTTCCGTCATTCGTGATCTGGCCCATGAGCACGACCTGACGATGCTGCTTGTTACCCACGAGATGCGTTTTGCCCGCGAAGTGTCAGACCGCGTCTGCTTTTTCGACAAAGGCCGCATCTGCGAACAGGGAGCACCGGAGGAAATTTTCGGCGGGCCGAAAGAAGAGCGAACCCGCGAATTTCTGTCATCGGTTTTGCGGTAAAGCGACATCGAAGCCAAGGCGCGCCATGACCGCCTAAAGCGACCTTGTGCGTTGCCTTGATGTCTTCACGTGATCGATCAGCGCCCGGAGTTTGGGCGCCAGATTACGCCTGCTCGGATAATAGAGGTAGAATCCGGGAAAATAAGGTGAGTAGTCTTCAAGCAGCGGCACCAGCTCGCCGCGATCGATCCAGCTGCGGAATGTATCTTCAATGCCGAAGGTGATCCCTGCTCCCGCCACCGCCATTCGGATCATCAATCCCATGTCATTGGTGGTGATCTCCGGCGCCACCGCGACGCTGAATTCCCGCCCGGCCTGCGCAAACTCCCAGCGATAGGGTGCGCTGCGCGGAGCCGGCCGCCAGCCAATGCACCGGTGATGTGCCAGTTCCTTCGGGTGAGTGGGCTTGGCTCTGCCTTTGAGATAATCAGGCGAACAGACCGCCAGCTGCCGCACATCCCCGGATATAGGCACGATGATCATGTCCTCATCGATCACCTCGCCCAGCCGCACGGCTGCGTCATAGCCTTCGGCAACAATATCGAACTCCTCATCGGTCACCACGACATCGAGGTGGACGTCCGGATAGGCAGCCGTGAAGCCGGCAAGAAGCGGCCCGGACAGGAAGTCTTCGGCAATGGACGAAACGGCGAGCCGCAACAGCCCGTTCGGACTTTCGCGCAATTCGCCCGCCTGTTCCACCGCCGCCGACATTTCGGCTATGGCGGGAGCGATATTGGCATAAAGCCCCTCACCCGCCTCGGTGAGACTGACGCTGCGGGTGGTGCGCAGCACCAGCGCCAGGCCGAGCATTTCCTCCAGCCGTCTAATTGTCTGGCTGACGGCGGAACGTGACACGCCCATTCGGTCCGCGGCAGCGCTGAAACTCTTCAGTTCCGCCACCAGCCCAAAGACGGAGAGAGCGTTTAGATCAGGCGTCACTGTTTAGCTATCCTTACCACTATGGAAACTAATGGGTATCTTATCTCAACAATGCTGCCTGTCTATCTTTCATGCAACCGCAATCGAGCGGTGGTTTCAAAAAGGAAGGACAGAACGATGGACAAGGTTGTTCTCATCACGGGAGCCTCCAGCGGCATTGGCGCGGGTATCGCGCGTGAACTCGGCAAGGCTGGCGCAAAACTCATGCTCGGCGCCCGCCGTACGGAGCGGCTGGAGGAACTCGCAAAGGAGATCCGGGAAGCGGGTAACGGCCAGGTAGCGGTCAGCCGACTGGACGTTACCAACCGTGCCGACGTGGCAGACTTCGCGGATAAGGCGCGCGAAACCTTCGGCCCGGTCGATGTCATCATCAACAATGCCGGCGTCATGCCGCTTTCCCTGATGGCGTCGATGAAGGTCGACGAATGGGACCGCATGGTGGACGTCAACATCAAGGGCGTACTGCATGGCATCGCGGCCGTGCTGCCGGAAATGACGTCGCGCGGTTCCGGCCACATCATCAATATCGCTTCCATCGGGGCGCTGTCGGTGGTGCCAACCGCCGCCGTCTATTGCGCCACGAAATTTGCCGTCCGCGCGATTTCGGACGGGTTGCGGCAGGAACGGCCGGATCTGCGCGTCACCTGCATTCATCCCGGTGTGGTGGAAAGCGAACTGGCGGAAACGATCACCGATCCGGCAGCAGCCGAGGCCATGAAAACCTACCGCGCCATTGCGCTAAAGCCCGATGCCATCGGCCGCACGGTGCGTTTCGCCATCGAACAGCCTGATGACGTCGATCTGAACGAGATCGTTGTTCGCCCAACGGCTGCCGCCTGAGGAGGAAAACAGATGAAAAACATGACGATACCCGTTGCCGCTGCCATCGCCATGCTGACGGGGACCGAAACCAGCGCCGGTTCCACGCCCCCGCAAGCTCACCCCTATATCGGCATGTGGGTGACAGGTGACGGCCATATCCGTCAGGAGCTTTTGGCCAACGGGCGTTATGACGAAGCCCGCGGCAACCGTAAAAGCGCCTATCAGGGCCGTTACGTCGTGACCGGCAATCACATCGATTACCGGGACGATACCGGCTTTACCGCGGATGGAACGTTCATAGATGATGTCCTGCACCATGGCGGCATGATCTTTTACCGGGAGCGGTAAAGCACAGTGCGATGATGGATCGCGGCCACCCGCGATCCCTCACCGGCAGACACCTGCGGCGCTACAGTATCTTTTGACAGCTGTTCGCAGCGTTCGAGATCGTTCTCGATTGGGATTTTCCCTTTGTCCCCAGTGTTTCAGCACGTTTCGTGACCTTCGACCATGGCCGGTAAGATAGCTCGCGGACGAGCTATTTCCCCGCATCTCGGCCAGATCGGGTTCAATCCGCCGGGGTGGCCAGAACGTCTCCTTCCCTGTTCTGCACGAGGCTTGCGGGCGATGACGGCTGAGGATCAACATCAGGCAGAGGTGGGGTGAGCAGCCATGCGGCTGGATAATCTTTCCGGAGGTGCCGGGAGTTATAGCGAACATGGGTTCCGGACGCATGGCGGCGGGTTCCGAGCGTTGCCTCTTTTGACAGGACCGCGCCTTTGATTTCGTAGAGTTTTCGTTCGTCATCAAGGGCAATCGTCGCATCGGAGAGATCGAAATTATCGACGCGAACGGTCTGACCCTGGGGCGTGCCGAGAACCCATCTGTCGGAATCGACGAAGCCGTCGATATAGACATTGCCGGTGGAAGCGCGCAGGGACGTTCCTTCCGGCAGGGTGATGCCATCGACGACATTGCCATTGGCAAGAATACATCTGCTGAAGGCGGATATGCCGCCATCGGGCCGCAGATCAAATTCCACCGGCTGGGTCGCGTCGCAGCGCCAGCCGCTCTGGGTGGTTACGCCATTGCCGGTTATCCGCATGTTGTCGGGGGTAAAGCCAATGGTTTCGTAGTTGTCGTTGGTTTTTATCGCGATATAGCGGGCGATCTCGACGGCATCGATATCTGCAACGCGCACGGGATGCGGAAACAAGGCGCGGCTGAAGGCGTCCCTTGTATCGGCAATGGCAAGCTCGAGTTTCGTACCTTTGGGCATATCGATCTGGCCAAGCCGGGTTGGTGCAAGCAGTTCCGGCCGGTAGCTTGCCGTCCTCTCCCTGTCATAAGCCCGCATATGGATATAAAAATCACCGGTTTTCCACACGGTGAAGGCTGCGATGGCGGTCACCAGCCCATAGGGCAGCAGCATCGGGCGTTTCCAGCGGCCGCAGATATATCGAATGAGCAGCCCCAGCGTCCAGACGATCCAGACAAAGGTCGTGGCGAAAAGGAAGGCGATGAGAAGCAGCGCTTCGACGGACGGGAGTGCGACAGGGATCATGTGAACCAATGGCCTTGGGCGGAACCGTTTCCGATCCTCAGATACCCCGCAGCCTTAGCCCATGAATTGTGGTTTGTTCAACCAGCCGATTGACTGCCCGCGTCGGTCATCAGTCTGTTTTTGGTGAGAGACCAGGCGCCGCCGGTGACGGGCGCCTGGGCAACACGCGTTTTGCGGACATCAGCCGCCGAGGACGAAACGGGAGAATGCCAGGGAATTTCTGGCGTCCTCGTCCATTTTGGCGATGTCGGCGCCATTGCTCAGATCACGCCACACCTTGATATCAGAACCGATGGTGCCACCGGTCTTGACGAACGGCTCCATGACGACGGCACCGGTGTAATTGATATCGCGAAGCGCGAGGCCGATTTCCTGCCAGGGCATCCTGCCTTTGCCCGGAACACGGCGATTGCTCTCGCCGGTGTGGAAGTGACCCAGCAGCGGGCCGGCCGTGCGGATGGCTTCGCCGAAACTGTCTTCCTCGATGTTCATGTGGAAGGTATCGAGCATGACCTTCACATTGTTCTTCCCGACATCCTTGACGAAGGCGACGCCTTCGGCCGCCGTGTTGAGCACGTGGTTTTCAAAGCGATTGAGGACTTCGATGCACAGGTTGATGCCGAGATCATTGGCGAAATCGGCAATGCCGTGAATACCCTCGACACCACGCGCGTAATCACCCGGCTTGTCGACCGGCTGCGAATAATCGATCGGCCAGTAGGAATGCAATGCGCCGCCAATGGTGCGGATGTCGAGCTTGGCGACATTGGTGAGTGTCCGTTCAAAAAACGCCTTGCCCGCCGCGCGCACGGCCGCATCTTCCGACGACAGGTTCTTTGATTTCGACGGACCGATGCCGGCGGTGAGCATGATGCCGTTATCCTTCGCACTCTGCTTGATCACGGCGAGTTCGGCGTCGCTGTATTCGTTGATATGGTGGGCGGCGACTTCGATGATATCGAAGCCGAGTTTGGCGACCTTTTCGATATAGGGGCCGAACTTGGCGCTCCACTCATGTTCCCAGTAAGAATAATAGATGCCGTGTTTCATGGGGATTTCTTTCGCTTCTGTTTCACTTGGTTGGGATGTGGGCGCCCGCGATCATTCGGTGCGTCTCAGGAAGCGGCCCCGCTTCCCGGATTGCCGATGCGAAGATCGGGTTCGGTGCTCGTCGAGATGATGAAACGGCCGTTGGGAAGGTCGTTCTCCTCGACCTTCCGGTTGATCTCGTCTTCGGCAAGACCGAAGCCCAGCCAGCGGTTTCTCAGCCGCGCACGCAGATCGTCCTCGCTGACATCGACAAAAACCGTCAGATCGAAGATCGGTTTGAGACGGTTCCAGGGCGATTGGCCGGCGAGGAGATAGTTGCCTTCACAGACGATGATATCGACAGATTGCGGGATCAGCCGGCCGCCGGCGCGGGCGATTTCGATCGCCCGGTCAAAGACCGGAACGGCAATGACATCATCCTCATTGGCCTTGAGGCGCTCGAGCATGTGGCGCAAACCGTGGGCATCGAAAGTATCGATGGCGCCCTTGAAGCGACGGCGGTTCATCTCTTCGAGCACGGCATCGTCATAGTGATAACCATCCATCGGGAAAAGCGCGGCGGGCTCGCCTCCACCTGCGTTCAACACATCCACCACACCTTCGGCAATGGTCGATTTTCCCGATCCCGGGGCGCCGGCAATCGCGATCATCACGCGTCGGCCTTTTGCCCTTTCCAGACGCTGGAGCGCCAAGCCCGCAATCTCACGGGCATTATCGTCAATTGTGCTCAAGGTGTTCCTCGCCCCGATCATGATTGCGGTCAGAAAATCCGGTACTGGCTTGCCTTGTCGCGCAGGAAGGCCAGCCCCTTGTCGAGGACCTCGTCTGCGCCTGAAGCGACCGGCCGCCAGGTGGAAATCGCACCTGCCATCTCCTCCGGCATCGCGGCGAAACTCTCGAGCGTCAGCACGCCCTTGAAGCCAATGGCCGCGAGTGCGGCAAACACCGCGTCCCAGGCAACATTACCGAAACCCGGCGTGCCGCGGTCACTTTCCGACATATGCATGTATTTCAGATAGTCGTGGGCGGCGATGATGCCATTGGCGATACCCTTCTCTTCCATGTTCATGTGGAAGGTATCGAGATGGACAAAGATATTGTCGGCACCGATACGCTCAACCAGCGCCACGGCCTGTTCAGCTGAGTTGACCAGATGGTTTTCGTAGCGGTTGACGGCCTCGATCCCGAATTGCAGGCCAAGCGTCTTCGCGTGGCCGGCAGACTGAGATAGTGCGCGTGTCAGATTGTCGTATTCAGCCTGCGTCGGCGGGAAACCCGTGCGCTCGCTGGTGCCGCCATAGGTGACGCCGGTCAGCGCTTCCGCCCCCATTTCGGCGGCCTTGTCCAGCGCGGCGTTCAGATGCGCGACGGCTGCTTCCGGACGGACGGAGGCCCAGGCAGGCTCCGGCAGAACCAGCGAGCAAGCGGCCCGCAGGCCGTATTTCTCCAGCAGGGCGCGGGTATGCGCCGTATCGACCGATGGGAGATCGACAAGCGGAATCTCGATGAAATCCTGCCCATAATCCGCAGCACCGGCAATGGCCCGCCTGGCGCTTTCATGATCCCAGTTGAGGGACCACATCATTGCGTGAACACCGAAGCCTTGCACGTCATACCTTCTTTCTGAGAGATGCGAAGTAGCTTGAAAACAGGCCGCGCGCGGCCATGACGACAATCATCAGCACACCCCACAGCGCCGTTGCCAGATGCTGGTTGGCGCCGAGAAGGTTGAGCCCGGACGACAGAAGTTGCAGAACGATCAGCGCGACAAAGACGGGCAGCACACGGCCGAAGCCGCCGAATGGATTGATGCCGCCGAGGAACGCCGCCAGTACCGTGATCAGCAGGTAGGATTCACCGTGTCCCACACGCACCGAGTTGAAACGGGCAAGCATGATGATGCCGGCAACGGCACACATCAGACCCGAGAGCGTGTAGACGAGCACCTGGATCTTGCGGGTGTTGAGACCGGAATAACGCGCCGCCTCGATATTGGAGCCGATCATCAACAGACCGAAACCGAGCTTGGTGCGGGTCAGGAGTACGTGCCACAGCCCGACACAGGCGATGAAGATCAGCAGCGGGATGGGCAGCCCGAAAAGCGTGCCGTGACCAAGCGGCGCCATATAGGCCGGAAAACCGGAAACATCGCCGCCACGCGTCAGAAACTCCCCGAGCCCGCGCAGGAAAATCATCATCGACAGGGTGACGAGGATCGGGTGCGCGCGGGTATAGGCAATTGCCGCGCCGGTCATGGCGCCGGCAGCGCCGCCGGTGGCAAGGGCGGCAAGGCAGGCGAGCAGGAAGGCGCTCGGCGGTGCGTCCACGCCGCCATGGGCCTGCAGCACCCAGGCGGCCGCCAGCCCCGACAGATTGGCGGCGAAAGTGACCGAAAGATTGATCCCGCCGGTCAGCAGTGGCAGCAGCATCGCCAGTGTCAGCAGACCGAGTTCCGGCAACTGAAAGGCGACCGAACCGAATGTGGCGAGCGACAGGAAATTATCCGCCAGCGTCCCGAAGATGAGCATGACCGCGACAAAGGCAATCACCGGCCCGGCCATGTCAGCGCCGAAAATCGCGTTGAATTTGCGAACGAAGCTGCTCATCGCTGCGCACTCCCCTTGTTTGCGGAGGTTCGGAAGGCCGCCGGCAGCAGCTTGTCGAACCGGGTGGAGGACAGCGTGATTGCGATGAGAATGATCGCGCCGACGATCATCTTGAATGCAAAGGGAGACACGCCCATCAGGTTGAGGCCGTTCTGAGTGATGGACACCATCAGCACCCCGAGCACGCAGCCGATGACCGAACCCTTGCCGCCGCCAAGCCGCGCACCACCAAGCACAGTTGCGGCGAGAACATCCAGCTCGCGGCCATAAAGCGCGTTCGGCACGACCTCTTGCGCATAATGGGCCTGCATGAGACCGGCAATGCCCGCCATCAGGCCGAGCCAGCCGAAGGAAATATAATGCATGGCGCCGATATTGATGCCGAAGCGGCGTGCGCCTTCCGGATTGTCACCGAAAGCATAAAGCTTGCGGCCGACGGTGGTGCGCGAAATCATGAACCAGGTGGCGAGGCAGCAGAGGATCATAACCACGACCGGCAGCGTCAGCTCGACCCAGGAACCATCCGGCATCTCGCGCTCATAAAACACCACGCGGGTCGAAAGCCATTCCGGCAGATCGTAGATCGACACGCCCTTGGTGAAAAACATCAACAGCCCGAAGAAGATGTTGAAGGTGGAAATGGTCGCGACGATGGAAATGATATTGAGCCGCCAGACGAGGAAGGCGTTGACGAAGCCGAGACCAAGGCCGACGGCGCCGGCAATGATGAAACCTTCCGCCCAGTTTCCTCCGCCGAGCGCATTGAGCGCCAGAACGGTGACATATTGCACGACGGAAGCAGCAACGGCGAAGGAGATGTCGATACCGCCTGAAATCAACACGACAAGCAGGCCGACCGCAAAGATGATGTTGACCGCCGAGACATTCAGCACATCGAAGGCATTGGAGATGGTGAGGAAACGGTCGGTGGCGAAAGACAGCCCCGTGCATAGCAGCACCATGACCACAAGCAGCGTGAATTCGGTCGTATGTCCGAGGATGAGCCTACGCATAGATGGCGGACTCCAGTTCGGTAAGCGACACATGTCGCGGATCATGGGTGGCGTGGAACCGGCCTTCGACCATGTGGATGATCCTGTCAGTGTTGAAATAGACTTCCGGCGGTTCATCGGAGATGACGATGATCGAAAGACCTTCGGCGGCGAGCTTTCGGACAATTTCGAAAATTCCGGCGCGGGCACCGACATCGACACCCACCGTCGGCGCGTCCAGAATGAGGATTTTTCGGCCCGATCGCCAGCCACTTGGCAATGGCGACACGCTGCTGGTTTCCGCCCGAAAGCGTGCGGATCGGGTCTTCCGGCAGGCCGATCTTGACGCCGAGCGCTGAAATCCAGCGGGAAACCACATCCGCCTTCTTCGATGGCGAGATAAGGCCACCCGTCAGCAAACGGTCGAGCGAGGCCATGACGAGATTATCGGCGATCGACTGGGGCTGATTGAGACCAAGTGCCAGCCGGTCTTCGGAAAGATAGGCGACGCCGGCCCGGATAGCATCCCGGTTGGAATGAAAATTCACTTTCTTCCCGTCGATCAGGATTTCACCCGATTGCGGCCGATGCATGCCGAAAAGGGTCAAGGCCAGTTCGGTGCGTCCGGCTCCCAGCAGGCCGGTAATCCCCAGCGTTTCGCCCCTCCTTAAATCGAAAGACACGTCTTCAAACTCACCTGCACGGCTGAGCCCGCGCACGGACAGAACGACCGGCTTGTCATCGTGATCGGCAGCTATGACGGCGCTGTCGAAATTACGGCCGGTCATCAGTTCGGTCACGCGTGACTGGGTCATGCCTTCAACCGGGAAGACACCGACAAGCGACCCATCGCGCAGCACGGTGATACGGTCCGAAATCTCAAGCACTTCCGCCAGCCGGTGCGAGACGAACACAACCGCGACGCCGGAGGCGGAGAGATTGCGGACGATATCGATCAGATAGTCCGTCTCAGATTGCGTCAGCGACGCGGTCGGCTCGTCCATGAAAACGAGGCGCGCTTCCCCGACCAGTGCACGGGCAATCGCCACGATCTGGCGTTGGGCAATGGGCAGTTCCTTCAGCGGCCGGTGAATATCGATCTCAACGCCGAGCCGAGCCAAAGCCTTCTCGGCAGCATTTTCAATCGCGCCTTTGTCGACCAGCCCATACCTGCCGTTTACCGCGTACTGAAAGCCGATATTCTCCGCCACCGACATTTCATCAAACAGCGCCAGATCCTGCCAGATCACCTGAATGCCAAGCGATTGCGCAAGTGTCGGGGTCATCGCGGCTATCGGCTTGCCGTCGAAATACAGTTCCGCATCGTTTTCGGGCGTATAAACGCCTGTGATGACCTTGATCAGCGTGCTTTTGCCGCAGCCGTTCTCGCCGGCCAGACAATGCACTTCACCCGGATTGACCTCGAAAGAAACGCCTTTCAGGGCGCGCACGCCGCCAAAGGTGACTTTGACATTTTTGAGGGACAGGAGCGGTTCTGCGCTCATGATAGCGTATCTCTCCTTTCGCCGCGAAAGCATCGCAGACGTGGCGCTCGGCATGTTTTCCTGAATGGGCGTCGCGCGGTTTTTTCCCCGCGCGACGCCTGCGGCTCTGGGGAGGATCAGAGGCCCATGGAAACGAGCTTGTCGATGCTTTCCTTGTCGATCTTCAAAAGCTGGTCGACGACGATGGTGTTACCCTCGGGGTTGATGGTGCCAAGACCTTCGATATTGTCGCCGGCCTTGGGTGTCTCGCCCTTGGCGATGCGGTCGGCGAGCGTGATGAACACCTCACCGGCCTGTTTCGGGTTCCACATGAAGCCGCCAGTCAGGGCACCGGATTTGATCAGCTTGGCACCCTGCCCCGGCGAAAACGGGCCGATGACGAAGACCTTGCCATCCTTGCGCCGCTCTTCCACGGCACGTCCGGCACCGATCGGCCCCTGCGAACCGAAGGCAAGGAAACCGCTCAGGTCGGCATTGGCGGACATCAGATCGAGCGCAGTCGACCGGCTCTTGTCGAGATCTTCGGCGACGCCGTAACGATCGCCGACAAGCTTCATGTCCGGATAATTGGCCTTGATATAGGCGATGGCGGCATCGGCCCAGGCATTGTGAAGCGGCACGGTGAGCGAACCGACAAAGACGGCATAAGAACCCTTGCCGCCCATCTTTTCCGCCAGAAGCTTGCCATGCGCTTCACCAAAACCCTTGGCGGAAGCCAGTTCGAAATCCCAGTCAGCGCCGAGCTGCTTGGGCGATTCATGGGTGATGACCTTGATGCCGGCGGCCTGGGCCTTCTTCAGCACCGGCTCAAGCACCTTCGCATCATTCGGCACGACACCGATGAAATCGACCTTCTGGGCGATCAGGTCTTCGATGGCACGAACCTGCAGCGCCGGGTCGGCGCTGGTCGGGCCAACCATGAAACCGTCAACGCCGAGCTTCTTGCTCTGCTCCTTGATGCCGGCTTCCATGGCGTTGAACCACGGAATACCGCCGATCTTGACGACGACGCCAACCTTCGGCCCTTCGGCGAAGGCCGCGGATGAGAGCAGCGCAAGCGACAGGCCGAGCGCCGCAGCAATAATTTTCTTCATGATGTTCCTCCTCAAAAAATCGGCAAACGAAATCCGCCGCAGCCAGTTTTTCCCTGCCGCGCTTCAAATCTCTCATCTCGCTTATTCGAGACTCTCCCTTGCCACTCCCATAGCAACCATCCTGCACAATCGATATTGCCAATTTGCACAATCGATGGTGCAATAACCATATCATGAAGCTCCCTTCCGTCAAGGGGATGCGTGCTCTAATAATCGGAATCAGCTGGGGAGATCGAAGTGACAGGCATAAGTTCCAAGAAAGCCACCATTTATGACTTGTCGCTATTATCTGGCGCGTCCGCCTCGACAGTGAGCGCGGTGTTGAACGGATCATGGCGCAAGCGACGGATTTCGGAGGAAACCGCAGACAGGATACTCTCGCTCGCCAAGGCACAACGCTACACCACCAACCTGCAGGCCCGCGGCCTCCGGAGCTCAAAGTCCGGTCTCGTCGGGCTTTTAGTGCCGGTTTATGACAACCGGTTCTTTTCATCGATGGCACAGACCTTTGAGGGGCAGGCACGCAAACGCGGCCTGTCACCCATGGTGGTTTCCGGGCGACGCGACCCCGAGGAAGAGCGCCGGACCGTCGAGACGCTGATCGCCTATTCGATTGACGCCCTGTTCATTGCGGGCGTCACCGATCCGGATGGCGTTCACCAGGTCTGCGCACGCGCCGCACTTCCCCACGTCAATATCGACCTGCCGGGCAAATTTGCGTCGTCCGTCATTTCCAATAACAGGCACGGCGCGGAAATCCTGACATCGGCAATCCTTGCCCATGCGGCAAAGGGTGGGTCGCTCGGTCCAGACGACGTCATCCTGTTCGGCGGTCATGACGACCACGCCAGCCGCGAGCGCATTGACGGCTTTCATGCCGCGAAAGCCGATTATTTCGGCGTGCAAAGTGGTGATGATATCGAGATCACCGGTTATTCTCCGCGCATGACGGAACTGGCCTTCGAACGCTTCTTCGAGCGCAGGGGCCGCCTTCCCCGCTGTTTCTTCGTCAATTCATCGATCAACTTCGAGGGGTTGCTTCGTTTCATGGGACGTCACGACGGCGAGGCATTCGGCGACATCGTCGTCGGCTGTTTTGACTATGACCCATTCGCGTCTTTTCTTCCCTTTCCAGTTTACATGATCAAACCCGATATTGCGCAAATGCTCGAAAAAGGGTTCGAACTGCTCGAAGAGAACCGCGCAGAGCCGGAAGTCACCATTATCGAACCGCAGCTCATTCCCCCGCGCACCGCCCTTGAAGGGCCGCTTGATGATATCTGGGATCCGGTCGCGGTACGCCGCATGTCAATGTGAAACGTTCCGCTCTATCAGCGGAGGTTTCCTCCGGAGAGGCGCCAATCTACGCTTGACCTCAACCGCACTTGACGCCGTATCGATTTGCATGAAGCCCACCATTGCAATGGAATGACGATGATTGAAAAGCTCCTGAAAATGCTGGAAGACGGTAAAGATGCCCCACTCCTGCGCTTTTCACTCGCAAAGGCCCTAATGGCCGCGCGGCAATTCGACGATGCGGCGCAACATCTGCGCGAGGCGGTTCACCAGGACCACGATTACTCAGCAGCCTGGGCGGCACTTGGCGAATGCCTTATGCATCTCGGAGACGATGACGGTGCCGTTGCCGCGTGGGTTGAAGGCAGCGCGGTCGCCATGAAAAAGGGTGACATCCAGGCAAAACGGCAGATGGACGTCCGGCTTCGGCGTGCGCAATCACGACGCCTCACGGTCCGCCAAGGGTAAGCCGCCGATCGATGCCAATCTTGCCAAGAAATGCCTCATCATGGCTGACAACCAGGAGCGCTCCGTCATAGGCTCGCAGGCCGGCCTCCACGGCCGCGATGGAATCGATATCCAGATGGTTTGTCGGTTCATCGAGGATCAGCAATTGCGGCGGCTGCGGGCCACAAAGAACGCAGGCGAGACCCGCGCGCAGCATCTGTCCACCCGAAAGCGTTCCGACGATCTGCAAGGCGGCATCGGCACGAAACATGAAGCGGGCAAGCGCTGCCCTGCAGGCGTTCTCTCCGGCCTGCGGGTTGAGTTGAAGGAAATTGTCGCGGATCGACAGCTTCGGATCCAGCAGGCTGACCTGCTGGTCCAGAAAGACGGACGTCACACCGAGGTGGACCGTTCCTGACAACGGCGTCAGTTCATTCCTGATCACGGAAAGCAGCGTCGTTTTTCCCGATCCGTTCGGGCCTGTCACGGCCACGCGCTGCGGGCCGGTGATTTCGAAGGACAGATCGGCGAACACGGGCTGTTTTCCCGAATATCCTGCGGTCAGGTTTTGCAGGCTCAATACGGTCCTGGTTGCGTGCAACCCGCTGGGTGGCAGGGTGACAGTAAGGTCCTGAAGGACTTCGATCCGCTGTCGCGCCGTCTGCAAATCATCGGTCGCTTCGGCTTTCAGACGACTGGCGAGATTGGCATTGTCGCCGCTGGTGTTTTCGGCACGCCTTTTCATGCCACCGGCGGCAATGCGCGGCATATCCCCCTTTGCCGCTTTTGCGGCGCCCTTTGCGTCGCGACGGGCCTTGCGTTCCAGTGCCTCCTGCGACCGTCGCCTGACCTCGGACAGGCGCTTTTCGGCGCTGGCAAGGTCCTGTTCGGCGGCGGCCAGTTCCAGTGCCTTTTGCGCACGGTAATGGCTCCAGTTGCCGCCATAACGGGATGCGCCCAGCGTCGTCATTTCGACGATCGCATCAAACGTATCGAGAAGTTCCCGATCATGGCTGACGACAATCGCTCCGCCACGCCAACCGGCCAGAAAATCGGCAACGAACAGACGACCGTCACGGTCGAGATTGTTGGTCGGCTCATCGAGGATCAGAAAGTCCGGGGCGGCATGGATCTGGGCTGCAAGTGCCGCCCGTGTGCGCTGCCCGCCGGACAATGCCGAAAGCAGCGTTGACGGCGAAGCGTCCAACCCGACATCAGCCAGCGCATCGGCGATTCTTTCCTCCAGCATCCAGTCAACGTCACCAAGCTCCTCCAGCGTCGCCTGCCCCGCCTCGGCGCGGGAAAGAACCTTGAGCGCCTCCCGCGCGTTGAAAAGATCCGCGACGGTCTCCCCGGGCATGACCTGCACGATTTGCCTGAGAACGCCGATCCGGCCGGAGACGGCCACCGTGCCGGCGGACGGCGACAATTCGCCGGCAATCAGCTTCAGAAGCGTCGTCTTGCCAACGCCGTTACGCCCGACAAGGCCGGCTCGTTCGAGGCCGAAGCGAAGATTGATGTTGGAAAAGAGCGGATGACCGTCAGGCGTGGACCATGAGAGGTCTGAAAGGGTGATGGAACAAGGCATGGATATGGTTTCTCCGGATGACAAGGCGTTGCGGCTTTGTGATCGGGTTGAAATCCATGGTTCACCGTCCTGTTGGTATTGCGGAGAGAGCGCTACTAATGGAAAAAAGCGGCGCGTTCGTGGCGCAGGTTTGAAGTTGCCATGAAACGCCGGAGGGTGAACTCCGGCGTTTCATTGTTTCAGGCCACCAGGCCCTTGGTCAGTTCCAGCGCCTGCCGCTCGAACAGCCGGCGATAGATGCCGTCATTGAGGCGGATAAGCGCCTGATGGTCGCCTTCTTCGACAATCTTGCCCTTGTCGAACACCAGCAGCCGGTCCAGCGCCCTGACCGTGGAGAGCCGGTGCGCGATGACGAGCGTCGTGCGGCCATCCATCAGCCGTTCCATGGCCTGCTGGATCTGCACTTCGCTTTCGCTGTCGAGGCTCGAAGTGGCCTCGTCAAGGATCAGCACCGGTGCATCCGCAAGGAAGGCACGGGCAATGGCGACGCGCTGGCGTTCCCCGCCCGAGAGCTTGACGCCGCGTTCGCCGACCATGGTCTCATACCCTTTTGGAAGGGACATGATGAACTCATGGGCGCTGGCCTGTTTTGCCGCCTGCTCGATTTCCCGTCTTGAGGCACCCGGCCGGCCATAGGCGATGTTTTCCGCCAGCGTGCGGTGGAACAGGATGGGTTCCTGCTGCACGATGGCGATCTGGCCGCGCAGGCTTGATTGCGTGACACCGGCGATATTCTGCCCGTCAATGCGGATTGCCCCCGACTTGATGTCGTAAAGGCGCTGGATGAGCTTGACGAAGGTTGTCTTGCCCGAGCCGGAATGGCCAACCAGCCCCACACGCTCGCCCGGCTTGATGGTGACCGAGAAGTCATCATAAAGCGGGGTGGGATGCGCGCCATATTGGAACGTGACGTGATCGAAGACGATCTCGCCCCTGCCGATATCAAGCCGCGCGGCATCCGGCCTGTCTTCGACGCCAAGCGGCATCTTGTCCAGCAGCACCAGCTCTTCCATGTCGTTGACGGCGCGTTGCAGGTTGCGGATATCCTGCCCCACATCACGCAGATAACCCTGCAACACGAAGAACATGGCAAGCACGAAGGTGATATCACCCGGCGTCGCCAGCCCCTGTCGCCACATGATGAGACCGGTGCCGAGAATGCCGGCCTGCATGGACACCATCATGAAGCTCTGAATGGTGCCATTCAGCGTACCGCGCCGCCATGTCCTGCGCGTGCGGTTATCCCATTTCACCAGCACATGGCCCAGCCGCGTTTCCTCACGCGTTTCAGCGCCAAAGGCCTTGACGACCGAGTTGCAGCTGATGGCATCCGCCAGCGCCCCGCCAAGCCTTGTATCCCAGGCATTGGCAAGCCGTGCCGCAGGCGACACATAGCCCATGGAAAGAGCCACGGTGACACCGACATAGATCAGCGAGCCCAGGCCGACGATGAGGCCCATGACCGGCCAGTAGCTGCCCAGCACGATGGTGGCGCCGACCAGCATCACGAGGGACGGCAGAAGCGCGATGAGCAGCAGGTCGTTCAGCGAATCCAGCGCCCACATGCCACGCGTGATCTTGCGCACCGTAGAGCCGGCAAAACTGTTGGCATGCCAGTCAGTCGAGAAACGCTGCACCTTGTGGAAGCCGTTATTGGTGACGTCAGCCATGGTTTTCAGCGTGAGCCTGATGATGCCGTTAAAGATGAACCAGCGCAGCACCACGCTGGTGAGACCCAGCGACACCACGATGACAAAAGCGTGCAGCGCCTTGTCCGCCCCGTTGCCGCCGGCAATGGCATCAACGATCTGGCCGGAAAAAACCGGCACCATGACTTCGGCCAGCGTGCTGGCAATGACCAGCACGATGATGAAACCCACCAGTGCCGGCCGGTGGCTCCAGTGGTGAAAAACAAAGCCGAGCACATGACGATAGGCATCGGCGCGGAAATCGAGCTTCTTGCGAGACATTTTAACCAGCACGGCGCCAGAAAATCGGCAACCGGTCCTCAAAACGGAAGTTGGATGGCACAGCCCGGACGGGAGACGAAATGATCCCGTCAGATCAATCGGGCTATGAAGGAAAAAACCGCATGTCGGGCGCGCGCAGGGCGGGCCGCGAATGGATATGACCTAGTGTCGGGTCATTCCCTGCGGGAGGTTTTCGGTGAATGCTGGTGTCATGCAACGCCTCCCTTTGTTTGATCTGACGCGGTGATACATTTTGTAGCTGAGTGATTTGAGCTTGCCAAGCGGGTTTTTGCAACCTTATGGCAAGTGATGCGGAAACGACACATTGGCCGATGTGGCAGGCCCGTTCCTGGCCGGTCAATGACGGCTTCGGTTACGGTTCTGCAGTGGCAGCTGGTGCTGCGCACCCCAGCACGGGGTGCGCAGCGAGGTATCGAAGGACCGGGATTAGCGCTCCCGATCAGTCCATCTGCACATTTGCATTTTTGACGACCGGTTCCCACTTGGCGATTTCGGCCGCAACGTGGCTCTTCAGTTCATCGGGTGACGAAGCAACGATCTTGGCGCTGAACTCCGCCATGCGCGCGGCCACATTCGGATCGGCAAGCGCTTTCTTGGCGGCGGCATTGAGCTTGTCGATCGCATCGGCAGGCGTGCCGGCAGGCGCAAAGAGCGCATTCCAGGTGTAGGTTTCATAACCCGGCACTGTCTCGGCAATGGTCGGCATATCCGGGAAGGATGAAGCGCGCTCAGTGGTTGTCACACCAAGCGCCCGCAATGTGCCGGACTTTATGTGGCCTGACGACGACGGCAGATTGTCGAACATGATCGAAATCTGGTTGCCGAGAAGATCGTTGAGCGCCGGGCCTGCTCCCTTATAGGGAACATGCTGCATGCTGACACCAGCCATGCTCTTGAACAGTTCGCCTGAAAGATGCAGCGGCGTGCCATTGCCGGAAGAGGCATAGGCATATTTGTCTGGCTCGGCCTTGAGAAGCGCAATCAGTTCCGCAACGCTGTTGACGTTGAGCTTCGGATTGACGACCAGCACATTCGGCACCACCACCAGCAAGGAAACCGGGGCGAAATCCTTTTCCGGATCGTAAGGCTTTGTTTTGAGGATGAGCGGGTTGAGCGCATGGGTCGCAACCGTGCCCATCAGGATCGTGTAGCCGTCCGGTTCTGCCCGGGCGACACGGTCGGCGCCGAGATTGCCACCGGCGCCGGCGACATTTTCAACAACGATCTGATGGCCAAGCTCATCGCCCATCTTCTGCGCGATGACACGCGCCACCACATCGGTGGAGCCGCCCGCAGCGAAAGGCACGACCAGCGTAATGGTCCGATCGGGAAAACCCTCGGCGCTCGCCGTCATTCCCAGCATGCAAAAAGAAGCTGCCGTAGCGGCAAGCTTCAACACCATGCGCCGTTTCGAAAACCGGTAATTCATGAACCCTCCTGTAACATGGCCTCCCCGCCATGCCGGCATAGTAGCTCAAAAGCACCTCGGGGCAAGCCATTGGTGTTACGGGAGGGGACGAGTGTACCGGTCTCAGGCTTTGACGCGTTCTTCGACGACCCGCCAGTTCACCAGGTTGTCCAGCACGGCGCGGATATGTTCGGGCTTGCGATTTTCATAATCGACGTAATAGGCGTGTTCCCAGATATCGATGCCCAGGTAGGCGGGACGACCGACGGCGACCGGGTTCTTGCCGTCTTCATATCCGATGAGCGCAAGCTTGTTATCGTCGCCGCGTGTCAGCCATACCCAGCCGGTACCGAAGACCGTGTCGGAAACATCCACCGCCCTTTTGATGAAGCCTTCATAGTCACCGAAGGTTTCGTTGACCTGGGCCGCTAGATCGCCGGTCGGCCGGTTGGGTCCGCCGGGAACGAACTGATCCCAATAGGCAACGTGGTTCCACGCCTGAGCGGCGTTGTTGAAAATCTTGATATCGTCAGCGTCCTTCGATTTTGCAGATTCGGTGACGATTTCCACCAGTGCCATGTCGGCATAACGTGTGCCGACTGCCAGCGTGTTCAGCTTGTCGTAATAGGCCTTGTGGTGTTTACCGTAATGTAGGCCAACTGTTTTTTCGGAAATGACGGGCGCAAGATCGGCTTGGGCAAACGGGAGCGGTGGCTGCGCCAGCGGCAATGCGGCATGCGCCACGTACGGACGGGGGAAAATAGTGGCGGCGGCGGTGACCGCACCGGCTGCCAGAATGCTACGCCTTGAAATGTTCATGGTATCCTCCTTTGAATGTCGACATCCCGGGTTAACCCGCGAGCACCGCCGAGGTTTCCTCAATTCCAGTTGAATCGGGAATTGAGCCGTGGGTCGGCAGACAAAGGCATGATGTACGACAGGAGAAAGGCCCTCCCGGTTAAGAGAGGGCCTGGCCGATTACCAGCGATAATAATCGCGACGGTCACGCCATTCACGGTGTTCCCGCCAGTCGCGGCGATCTCGCCGTTCCCGCCATTCTCTGCGGGCCTGACGTTCGCGCCATTCGCGGCGGCCTTCCCAGCGGTCGCGCCTGTCCCAGCCGCGCTCATAACGCGGCGGGCCGTTTGGACGGCAATAGCCGCGCGGCGACAGATGAAAGCCACGTCCGCAGGCATAGTCGACGGTCTGAACATTGGATGTCGCGGGTGCAGATGGCTGACCCACGGGCATGGCGTTCGCGCCGGTGCCGAACAGGGCGCTGAGTATCATTCCTGCGCCAAAAATCATCTTACGCATGTCATCTCCCTCCTTATGGGATGTCGGGATTTAGCGCCCCGGCGGGTGAACTGCGGCTGAATGAATCTGGGTGTTTTTGTGGCAGGGCGCCGCACTTCATGGCGAGGACGTGGCCGCGCGCCTCCTGACGACCGGTTGCAGCAGCGCGGTTTTGATCGTAGGTCTCAAGGTCACGGGGAGATGGCGATTGGACATCAATCAGGACGAAAAGCACGAAACGAAACCGGCGGGCAGACGCCCGCTCTGGCCATGGCTGTTATTGGGGCTTTTCACGCTTCTGGCCATTCACCTCTATATGGAGGTGAATGCCATGATGGATGATCTCGCCCGCACCTGGAGTGACCTCGTGCAGCTGTTCTGGTGGATCATGCCCGATCCGCAGGACTGAAGCCCGTCACGACTGGATCAGCGCAATACCCCGGCTCCTGAAGCCGAGCGTGACATCGCTTTGCGGCGGCAGGCTCACCTCGACCGCATGGTCGACGATGAAGAGCGTGCCGATATCGGTCTCGACTTCATATTCGACATGGCCGCCGAGATAGGCGCTGTGCAGCACCCGGCCGGCAACCCCTTGCCCGCCTGCCTGGCCGATGGCAATCGAACCCGGACGCACGGCAAGCTTGGCCGGACCGGGTCTGGCATTGCGCGCCGAAACCTGATGATCGATGCCGCCGACGCGGATCAGCGCATCCGGCCCCTCAATGCTGATCACCTCACAGCCGACGACATTCGCCTCACCCATGAAATCGGCGATGAAGGCTGAGGCCGGTGCTTCGTAAAGATCGCGCGGCGCACCCGACTGGGCGATTTCGCCATCCTTCATCACAATGATTCTGTCCGAAACGGCCAATGCCTCGTCCTGATCATGCGTCACATAAACGGCGGTGAACCCCAGCCGCTGCTGCAATTCACGAATTTCGGTACGCACCCGGCGGCGAAGGCGGGCATCGAGGTTGGAGAGCGGCTCATCAAGCAGCAATACCTGCGGTTCCAGCACCAGCGCGCGGGCAACCGCGACGCGCTGCTGCTGGCCGCCGGAAAGTTCTGCCGGCAGGCGATGGCCCATGCCGGCGAGGCCGACGAGCTTCAACCCCTCTTCCGCCTTTTCCCGCGCTTCCGCCTTGCGCAATCCCGAGGATTGCAGGCCGTAAGCGACATTGTCGAGCGCCGTCATGTGCGGGAAAAGCGCATAGGACTGGAAGACCATCGAGACATCGCGCTCATTGGCAGGCAGCATGGTCACATCCTTGTCGCCGATGAGAATGCGGCCGCTGGTTGGATGTTCAAGACCTGCCAGCATACGCAGCGTCGTCGTCTTGCCGCAGCCGGAGGGACCGAGCAGGGTTACCAGCGTGCCGGGCTCGATGGTGAGCGACAGGTCGGGAATGGCGGTGAAGGCGCCGAAGGTCTTGCGGACATTCTGAAAGGTGACGGAGCCGGGCTTTACGGAAATCATGCGGTTTTCTCCTGGGCAAGAGGAACGGAGGAAGCGGATGGCAGGCCGGCGACGCGGTTTTCGCGCCGCAGGCGTCGCTCGCCAACAATGAGCTGGAAGCCGGTAATGACGGTGATCATCACCACGATCAGCATGGAGGAATAGGCGATCGCCACACCATATTCGCCGTTTTCGACGAGGCCGACGATGTAGGATGTCGCCATGTTGTACTGGGCGCTGACGAGGAAGATGACGGCGCTGATGGAGGTGATGGCGCGCACGAAGGAATAGACCAGCGCAGCCGTGATTGCGGGCCTCAAGAGCGGCAGGATGACCTTGCGGATGGTGCGGAAACTATTGGCCCGCAGCGTCAGCGAGGCCTCGTCGAGGCTCTTGTCGAGCTGGCTCATCGCCGCGATGCCGCCGCGCACGCCGACCGGCATGTTGCGGAATACGAAGCAGGCGATGAGGATCAGCGCCGAACCCGTCATTTCCACCGGCGGCAGGTTGAAGGCCATGATGTAGCTGACACCGATGACCGTGCCGGGAATGGCAAAGCTCATCATCAGCGCGAATTCGAACAGGTTCCGTCCGGCGAATTTCTGCCGCACGATGATATAGGCGGTGAGAAGACCGACGGCAGCGGTGAGCGGCGCCGAAACCAGCGCGATCTCCATCGTCGTCCAGAACGAGTTCCAGGCAACACCCGTCCAGGCAATCGAGCCGTTGGAGAAGCTGACGGAAAAAGCGCGGATGTAGTGATCGAAGGTCAGGGAATTATCGAGACCCCAGGTCTTCACGAAACCACCGACAAGGATCATGCCATAAACGACGATGGTGAAGACCATCCACGGTACGACGATGGCGTGAACACCGATGGACAGGCCGCGTGGCAGGGCGATATGCGCGCCGCTGTCGCCCTTGCCCGTCACCGTGGCGAAATTCTTGCCTGCCAGCCAGAAACGCTGGGCAAGGAAGGCCGAAAGCGTGAAGCACAGGAGGATGATAGCAAGCACCGCGGCGCGGGAGGGATCATTCTGCGAGCCGACGACAGCAAAGAAGATTTCCGTCGACAGCACGCCATGGGTTCCGCCAAGCACCAGCGGATTGCCGAAATCCGCCATGCTCTCGATGAAGCCGATCAGGAAGGCATTGGCGAGACCGGGCTTCATCAGCGGCAGCGACACCCGCCAGAAGGTGCGCCAGCGGTCGGCGCGCAGCGTCTGTGAGGCTTCTTCCATCGACGGGCTGACACCTTCGACCACGCCGATCAGCACCAGAAACGAGATGGGCGTGAAGGACAGAACCTGCGCGATCCAGATGCCGGTCATGCCATAAAGCCAGCGGCCCGGTTCGATGCCAAAGAGATAGGAAAGCCATTCGGTGACGACACCGGCGCGGCCGAAAAGCAGCGTCAAAGCAAGGCCGATAACAAAAGGCGGCGTGATGATCGGCAGAACGGTGAGAAGCCGCAGGCCCTTCTTGAAGGGAAAGCGGGTGCGGGTAGCGATCAGCGCAAAGCCAAGCCCGAGCACGGTCGAGCCGAAGGCGGTCATCAGGGCGAGAAACAATGTGCGCCAGGCAACGCCGCAACGCTCTTCGCCCGCCACGCAGCCAAGGCTCCAGATGCCGGGATCCTGGATATTACGAATGAAGCCATCGGCATTGAAGGAGCCGTCGAAATCCTGAACGGAGGCGATCAGCATGCTGCCGATCGGATAAAAGACAAAAACCGCGACGAGGAACACCAGAACGGAAATGGCGCCGACGACGAAAGCGTCGCCTTTCATGACGCCACGTTCGGCAAGCCCGAAGGCAAAAAGCAGCACGAAGACGAACGACATGACAACGGCCCCCGCCCCCATGGACGCCTGACCATCGGCAAGCATGCCGAAGAGGTTTTCACTCACCGTCCAGGTCCAGCCGGTAAAGCCGATCGCCAGCCCCTGCAAGGCAAGGAAAGCGAGACCGGCAGCTCCGATAAAGGCGAGCAACCCACCCCGGCGCATCGGATCACGCATTGGCCGGACAAGGCATGCGGCGAGAAAAAAGAGAACGATGCCGACAAGCCATGGTTTTCCATAGAACAGTATCTGCATCACGCCCGGCGCATTGCTGGCGGTGGAGAAAAATCCGGACAGCCAGCGGAAGCTGAAAAAGCCGCCTTCGATGCGATACCAGGGAAGAAGAATGAGGGCAAAAGCCCCGAGCGCCAGGACGATGTCCAGCCTGCGATTGCCACGTGTCATGGCCGACCTCGCTTATTTCATGCCGATGAAAGAGTGGCGGGCATCCCGGCTTAAAAAGCCGGGATGCCTGTCGCCGGAGTTAAGATCAGTTGGCGACCGCACCGACCTCGCGGTCCCAGCGTTCCAGCAACGCCTTGCGCTTGGCCGGATCGCCATAGGTCTTGAAGTCGTAGTCGATGAGCTTGATGTCCTCGAACTTCGGCGCTTCCTTCGGCACTTCCGCCGTCTTGTTGGAGGGAAGCTGGAAGGACTTGGCGTCCTTCATGCGCGACTGGACTTCCGGCTTCAGCGCCCAGTCGTACCAGGTCTTGGCATTGTCGAGGTTGCGGGCACCCTTGATGATCGACATGGAGCCGATCTCGTAACCCGTGCCTTCGCACGGCGCGATCGACTTGACGGGGAAGCCTTCCGCCGTCTGCGCCACCGCATCATGCATGAAGACGATGCCGAGCGCCGTCTCGCCGCGCGCCGCCGCCTTGACCGGTGCGGAACCCGACTTGGTATATTGCGAGATATTGACGTTGAGCTTCTTCAGATAGTCGATCGCCTGATCTTCACCCATGATCTGCGCGAGCGAGGCAAGCGCGGTATAGGCGGTGCCCGAAGAGTTCGGATTGGCGATCTGAATTTCGCCCTTCAGTTCCGGCGCCAGCAGGTCGGCCCAGCACTTCGGCTCCTTGTAACCCTTCGACTTGAAGATTTCGGTGTTGTAGCCCCAGCCCAGCGCACCGGCATAAACGCCGACAGTCCTGTAACCGGTGCTTTCGGCCTGTTTGACGGCCCAGTCCTGCAACTGGTCGAGCATCGGCGACTTGTATTCCAGCGTCAGGTTTTCCGAGGCCGCCTGCATATGCGGATCGCCGGTACCGGCCCACCAGATATCGGTCTTCGGGTTGCGGGCTTCCGCGCGCACCTTGGCATAGGTCTCGCCCGAAGACAGGCGCACCATATTGACCTTGATGTCGTGCGACTTTTCAAAATCGCCCTTCATCTGTTCGCAGATGACGACATCGGCCGAGCAGATCAGGTTCAGTTCGCCCGCCGCCTGCGCGGAAACGGCGCTCAGTGCCGTGCCGGCAAAAAGCAGGGTGGAAAGTATCGTCAGTCGCATGGTTATCCTCCTGTAGCTTGCGTCTGAATTCCTGGGCAGCGCGCGGACATGGCGCTGCCGGTCGCGGCGCCCTGCGGCGCGCACGCTGTCTTTTCAAGGTGTTGGTTTTTGGCCCTACTGGGTCTGGCTCGGGTGGATTTCGCTGTCGAAGCGGCTCAATAACCGACTTCGCTCTTCCGGCTGTCCGAAGGTGGCGAAGTCATAGTCCACCATCTTGATCATCGATATATCGGGTGCGGTGAGCGGCAATGTCGCCCGGGCGTTGGACGGCACCTGGTTCTGGCCCGCCGCAGCCCCGGTCGCCTGCCCTTCCGGGCTCAGCGCAAATTCCACGAAGGCCTGCGCAAGGGCCGTATTTCGGTTGCCCTTGACGATGCTGACCGCCCCGATCTCGTAACCGGTGCCTTCGCAGGGGGCGACGATGACCAGCGGAAACCCTTCGATCTTCTGGGTCACCGCGTCATGCATGAAGGAAATCCCGATCACGACCTCGCCCCGCGCCGCCGCCTTGACGGGCGCTGCACCCACCTTGGTATAACCGACGACATTCCGGTTCAGTTTCGTCATGAAACCGAAGGCCTCCTCCTCGCCGAACAGCTGCACCAGCGTGGCGAGCATGGTGAAGGCCGTGCCGGAATAGTTTGGATTGCCGGTCAGGATATGGCCGCGATAAATGTCCTTCGCCAGATCCTTCCAGCAAGTGGGAGCCGGCAGATTGTTTCTGGCGAGCAGTTCGGAATTATAGGCAAATCCCAGCGCTCCGGCATAAATGCCGGCTGACCTTGATCCGGACATGGCATAAAAATTCTGCGCCCAGGGCAACAGGTCCTGTGGATGCAGGGGTTGATACTCGTCCAGCAGCCCTTCCGAGCCGGCCTGCAAATGGGTATCGCCCGTGCCACCCCACCAGACGTCGACTGTCGGGTGGGATCGTTCCGCACGGATCTGGTCGAGGATTTCGCCCGTGCTTCTGCGAACCATCGAAATCTCAAGGCCCATCTTTGCCTCGAAGGCCCGCTGCATGGCCACGCACCAGGACTCGTCGACGCCGCACAGGACGTTCAACTTCGGCTCGGCCATGCCATGCCCTGCGCCGCACAGCCATAGAGCCATGCTCGCCGCAAGTGCGGTCAATCGTTTCACTTAAAGCCTCCCTGCCTGGAACCTCCCCGTTCCAGTCTCCACAAACAGCATGTCACATTCGGCCCGTACCGCAATCGAAGAATGGTTACCAATTTTTCACTGCACCGCCGAACAAGATTACAGATATTACAATTATGACGGGGGAGATAACCAGCGAGCCTTTGAAGATCGCTGCAGCCGCGCCTATGATGATGGCGGGAGGAAGATGCCGTGCTTAATCAGAAGGTTCGCATTCTGATCGTCGAGGACGATCCTGATATGGCCGAGCTTATCTCGGACCTCGTCGAGGCCGAGGGCTGGCTGCCCACCTGCGCCCGCTCCGCCGAGGAAGCGGACGAGATATTGGCGCGGGACAGGATGCAGCTGGTGCTCGTTGATCACAATCTGCCCGGTACATCCGGCCGCACTTTCGCCCAGCGGCTGCGCAGCAAGGTCGATAGCGATATCGGCATCGTCATGGTCACGGCCGCCGGCAGCGCCGCCGACAGGGTTCTCGGTCTGGAAACGGCCGCCGACGATTATGTGGTCAAACCCTTCGAACCCATCGAACTGACGGCACGGATCAAGGCCGTGTTGCGCCGAACGATCCCCTCGCTGAAACAGGAAAAGGACAGCGAGCGTGATCATGGCCGCACGGCGCTGCGCCTCGGCGACTGGGCGATCGATCTCGATGCCCGCCGGGCCGTCTGCCTTGCGGACCGCAGCCGCACGCTGACCAGCGCCGAATTCGCGCTGCTGGAAATTCTCGCCGAAACGCCCAACCAGCCCGTCAGCCGCTCGCAGATCCTCGACCGGCTGGGTTCGGAAAGCGACCGCTATATCGACCGCAATGTCGATGTGCTGGTGCTGCGGCTCAGGCGCAAGATCGAGATAAACCCAGACCTGCCGCGCCATATCAAGACGCGGCGCGGCAAGGGATATGTGCTCCATACCGACGAGGGCGAGCTTTCCCCGTGATCAGCCGTTCCTTCCTTTCCTCGATCGCGTTTCGCCTGCCCTTTGCGATCGTCTTTACCTGCGTCCTCGTCTTCAGCCTGTCGGCCATCGCCATTTATGGCCTGCAGCGCGCCCGCGATGAGATGGCGGCCTATGGCTTGCAGGCCTTTTCCAGTCTCGCCAAGGCGTCGCTGGTCTCCCGGCAGGTCTCCGATCTCGTCTCCAGCGCGCCTTTCCTGATGAATGCCGCCTCGCCCTATCGCGTTTCCAGCGAAAGCCGCTCCGTGGTCCAGCAGGTCGACCTGCTGCTGGAGATGACCGGGCCAGCCAGCGGGGAGCGGGCAGCACGCGGCTTTGCGAGCGAACGCATCGTCGAACTGCTCCAGCTTATCAGGGCGCAGACGCTCGATCTCGCCAAGGATGCCGATGCCGCGCAGGCCCACAAGGCGGAGGCAGCGGCGGCACTCGGCGAAATCGCTACCGGTCGCGGCATTGCAGACCCGGAACTGCGCCGGCGCATGAACGGCATCGTGCAGGCCGCCTCCGCATCCGACAGTCTTTTCCAGCTGGGCGAACTGCGCCGCCGCTACGTGGCGGAAACCACGGCCCGCCAGCAGGGTTACCCCGGCGAGCGGCTGCCTCTGGCCGAAATGCAGCCCTATGAGCGTGTCTTTGCGGCCCAGAGCCGTTACCTCCTGGAAATGTTCGCCATCCGCGCCTCGGTCTCCCGCCTTCACACCGTATCGCGCGATCTTTCCCATGTCACGGAAACCCAGGGCGATGCGGTTGCCCGCAGCCTGAACGAAGACCTGATCTCCACCTCCGATGCGCTCAGTCGCCTGCTGGTCATCGTGGCCGTCGCCTCCCTTCTGGTTCTGGTGGTGGCGATCCTCTCCATCCGCTCGGTAATGCGGGTGTCACGCGGGATCGCGGCGCTCTCCAACGGCATGAATGCGCTTGCCAAAGGCGAAAAGGATGTCGGCCCGCCTTCCTATAGCGGCTCGGAAACGGAGCTGATCCGTCTGCTTGACGCATTCCGCGCCTTTCATGACAGCGTCGACCGCGTCTCGCGCCTCAGGCGCACGGCGGAAGCGGCGGCCCGCACCATCCGCTCGACCTTCCGCAACATGAATGAGGGCATAGCGCTGTTTGATGCAACCGGCCGGCCGATCACCATGAACCGCCGCATCATCGAACTGGTCGGACGCTCCGGCTCGTCGCGAAAACTGCCGATCCGCCGGTTTGTCGAACCGGTCCCGGAAATCGATCCGATGCTTCTGCCGTTCGAGAGCGAAAAGGGCGCGTTGATGGAGCGCGCCGTTGTGCGCCACCGCACCGCGGACGAACGGGTGATCGAAGTATCGATGTCGCGCCAGCCGGATGGCGGCATCGTGCTGCTTGCCCGCGATGTCACGGCGCTCGACCGGCAGGAAGCGGAAGCCGTAAAGGCCCAGCGGCTTGACGGCATCATGCGCATGACCCACCAGGTCAGCCATGAGGTGGGCAACATGATCGGCATCATCACCGGCAGTCTGGGGCTTTTGGAGCGCGAGGCCGGGTTCAACGACCGCCAGAACCGCCACATCGCCCGTATCCGCAAGGCTGCGGATCGCGGCCGGTCTCTCGCCAGCAGCATGTTGACCATCGGCAGCCAGCAGCCGATCCATCCAAGCTCAATCAATGTCGCCAACCTGCTGCGCGGCATGGCCGATATCCTCGAGATCGCGGTCGGGCCCAAATGCCGGATCGCGCTCGATCTCGATGACAATCTTCCCACAATCCCGCTCGACCCCGCCCTCTTCGAGCAATCCATCCTCAACCTCTGCCTCAATGCCGCAGCCGCCATGCCTGATGGCGGCCTGATTTCAATCGAGGCGACCTGCGATAAGGATGCACTGGTGATATCAGTCACCGACGAGGGGATCGGCATGACGCCCGAGGCGGTGGACAAGGCGTTTGAGCCCTATTTCACCACCCGCGGAGACCATGGCGGCGCGGGCCTTGGCCTTGCCATGGTCTATGGCTTCGTTCGCCAGAGCGGCGGCGAGGCGCATATCAGTTCGAAACCCGGTGAAGGGGCGAAGGTTCAGCTGATATTTCCAGCAGGCACCGGGCTGGCGCAAAGGTCGGCCTGAAGCCGCTCGCGTGCTCGGCCAAGCGGCCGGTCAGTCCTTCGCGCCGGCGGCCTTAAGCAGTGCAACGATTTCCGTAAGCCCTCTTTCGCGGGCATGGGCAAGCGCGGTCCTTCCGTCAAAATCCTTCACTGCAACGTCAGCGCCGCCGGCAAGAAGCGACCGGACGATCCGCTGGGATACCGCCCCGCCATCTCTCAGGATTGTGACTTCAAGCAGGGCCGTCCACCCAAGCCGGTTGACGTGATCGACATCCAAACCGGCTGCAAGCAGCATATCAACGGCTTCCGGATGTCCCTTTTCGGCAGCCGGAATGAGGGCGGTGCCGCCAAAGCGGTTGGTGCTTTCAAGGTTTGCGCCCTTTTTCAGGATCATGCGCAGGATCTCGGTTCTGCCCTGCGCACCCGCCACCAGAAAGGGGCTGTCCTCGATATTGTCGCGGGCATCAACATCGGCACCGGCCTCGATAAGCAGGCGTGCCGCCGGCACATCATTTTGCCAGACGGCAACCAGAAGAGGCGTCTGGCCCTGCGCGTTCCGTTCTTCGGTGACGCCACTGTTTTTCAAAAGCTGTTCGAGCCTCGCGTGATCCTTCGCCGTTACGGCTTCCAGAACGGAAGCCTCAGCATTTGCGCCAAGGGCCATCATCAGCACTCCCCATAAAACCAGTCGTCGCATCGTCACCTCGAAAGAATGCCGGCACCGGTGGTGCGGGCAGCGCCATTGTTCCAGATGACCGGCATTCGCTTCAAGACCCGCCTTTTTGCCGCCTCAGGCCACCTGCACGAAATGGCCGGGTGAAACGGTCCTGTAAGTCCGTACAGGCGTTTCATATCCCATTGCCCGTATCGGGCTTTTCAGCTCGTCATTGGAAACGCCGCGCCTTATTCCGCGCCGCGCCGGATCCGGAACCGGCACCGCCGCCATCAGCTTTTTCGTATAGGCATGCTGCGGATTGTCGAAGACATCAGCACGCGGGCCGATTTCGACGATCTCGCCGAGATACATCACCGCCACGCGATGGCTGACGCGCTCCACCACCGCCATATCATGCGAGATGAACAGGAAGGCGAGGTTGAGGCTCTGCTGAAGGTCGAGCAACAGGTTGCAGACCTGCGCCTTGATCGAAACGTCCAGCGCCGAGACGCTTTCATCGGCAACGATAACCTTGGGATCAAGCGCAAGCGCGCGGGCAATCGCGATGCGCTGGCGCTGGCCGCCGGAAAACTCATGCGGGTAGCGACTGGCCATATCAGCGGAAAGGCCAACCTTCTGCAGAAGATCGGCGGTCTTTTCCTTCGCCTGTTTCGTGGTGCCCAGCTTGTGCTTGATGAAGGGTTCGGAAATTGCCGTCCCCACCGTCATGCGCGGATTGAGCGAGGAGAACGGGTCCTGAAAGATCATCTGGACGGATTTGCGCATGTTGCGCAGGCCCACCGTATCGAGCCGCATCACATCGTAACCGTCAAGCGATACATCGCCGGACGACGGCTCCACGAGGCGCATGATCGAGCGGCCGGTGGTGGATTTTCCGCAACCGGATTCACCGACCAGCGCAAGCGTCTCGCCCTGGAACAGATCGAAGGAGACGTTTTCGACGGCATGAACCGCACCCATCTGGCGCGCCAGCAGGCCGGAGCGGATGGGGAAACGCGTCACGAGGTTCTTGACCGACAGAACCGGCGTCTGACCGCTCGCAACCGTCTCGGCCACCTCCTCGGCTTCGGTTGAAAGACCGGTTTTCATGTCGAGCACGGGAAAACGTGTCGGCCATTGCCGATCACGCATCGAGCCAAGCTTCGGCACCGCCGAAAGCAGCGCCCGCGTATAGGGGTGCTTGCCGCGTTTGAATATCGCCTCGGTCGGTCCGGTCTCAACCTCATCGCCGCGATACATGACGATCGTCCGGTCGGCGATCTCGGCCACCACACCCATGTCGTGGGTGATGAAAAGGACCGACATGCCTTCCTCTTCCTGAAGCAGTTTGATCAGGTCGAGGATTTGCCCCTGAATGGTAACGTCGAGCGCCGTCGTCGGCTCATCGGCGATCAGCAGTTTCGGCCGCGAGGCGAGCGCCATGGCAATCATTACCCGCTGGCGCATGCCGCCGGAAAACTGATGCGGATATTCGTCAAAACGGCCGGCCGCATTGGGAATACGGACCTTTTCCAGAAGCCGCACCGTCTCCGCCCGCGCCTGCTGTTTCGAAAGCCCCTTGTGGCGAATGAGAACTTCGGAAATCTGACGGCCGATGGTGAAGATCGGATTGAGCGAGGTCATCGGCTCCTGAAAGATCATCGAGATATCGTTGCCGCGCACGCCGCGCATCTCCTTTTCGGAAAGCGCCAGCAGGTTACGGCCGTTGAGCAGCACTTCGCCTTCGATCCGGCTGGAGGAAGGCGCAAGCAGGCGCATGAGCGACAGCGAGGTGACGGACTTGCCGGAACCGGATTCGCCGACAATCGCGACGGTTTCGCCTGGCGCAACATCGAAAGAGACGTTGCGCACGACGCTTTTCCATTCGTCATCGACGAGAAACGACGTCGTCAGGTTACGGACGGAGAGGACTGGTTTTGTTTCCATGGTGTCAACGCCCCACCGCATAGGCCTGCATCAGCCGCGGTGTTGCCGCAGCCCGCAACAGGCCATCCGCATCCCGCCGCGCAGCAGTCAATCGCCCGACCGACCAGGCATCGGCAACCGTGACCCGGTGGCCGCGACGGCGAAGCTCGTCGAGCGTGGCCTCCCCCACCGTGCTTTCCACCATGATTTCACCCGGCGAACTGGTGCGCGGATAAAACGAACCCGGAAAATGCGAGGTGTGGAACAGGGGCATATCGATGGCCGACTGCAGGTTCTTGCCGTGATGCGCATAACGCAGGAAGAAGGGCAGCTGCCACTGGTCCTGCTGGTCGCCGCCGGGTGTGCCGAAGACCATGGCGGGACGGCCCTGATGCAGCGCCAGCGACGGCGTCAGCGTCGTGCGCGGGCGTTTGCCCGGCGCAAGCGAGGTCGGCAGGCCTTCCTTCAGCCAGAACATCTGGGCGCGGGAATTGAGCGCGAAACCGAGGCCCGGTACGATGGGCGAGGATTGCAGCCAGCCGCCCGAAGGCGTGGTGGAGACCATGTTGCCCCAGCGATCGATGACATCGATATGCACCGTGTCCCCGCGCTTCTCAGTCAGATGCGACATGGTCGGTTCGTAGACGGTGCCCTTGCCGCTCATCTCGGCCAGCATGGCCATGGTGGCGTCCACCTGATTTTCATAACCCGGCACGGTGCCGGGGCGCAGCTCCAGCGAGGCCTCGCGGCCGATCAGCGCCCGGCGTCCGGCATTATAGCCCTCGGAGAGAAGATATTCCGTCGGGATTTGCCCAAATTCCGGATCGCCGTAATAGACCTCACGGTCGGCAAAGGCGAGCTTCATGGCTTCGACGACGGTGTGGATGAAATCGGGACCGGACGGGTCCATGGCCGCGATGTCGAAACCTTTCAGCAATGCGAGCGATTGCAGCAGAACCGGGCCCTGCCCCCAGGCGGGTGTCTTGGCAACCGTCCAGTCATGATAGTCGAATGTCTGCGGCGCTTCGACGGTCGCGCTCCAATCTGCCATGTCCTGCGCCGTCAGCACCCCTTTATGCTTTGCGCCGCTGGCATCCATCACCTCCGCCGACCTTACGTAACTGTCGATGGCTTCCGCAACGAAACCCCGGTAGAAGGCATCGCGTGCCGCCTCGATCTGGTTTTCGCGGCCGGAGCGCGCTTCGGCTTCGGTGACGATCCGGTGATAGGTCGCGGCAAGGACCGGGTTCCTGAAATTGGCGTGAGGTTCGGGTGCCGCGCCGCCCGGCAGCCATGTCTCATGGGATGTCGGCCATTCCTTCTCGAAGAAATCGGCCAGCCCCTTGATGGTGGCGGAGACACGCGGAAGCGTTGGATGCCCCTGCTCGGCATAATAGATGGCCGGTTCCAGCACGTCGCGCACGCTCATCGTGCCATAATCGCGCAGCATCAGCATCCAGCCGTCGAAGGCACCGGGGATGACGGTGGCCAGCAGCCCGTCGCCGGGGATCAGTTTCAGCCCTTCCGAAGTGTAATGTTCGATCGTCGCACCGCTCGGGGCCGGGCCCTGTGCGCAGATGACTTCGACCTTGTCCTTCTGCTTCGAATAAAACACGGCCGGCATATCTCCGCCCGGACCGCACAGATGCGGCTCGACAATCTGGAGGACAAAACCGGTGGCGACGGCGGCGTCGAAAGCATTGCCGCCCTTTTCGAGGATCGCCATGCCAACGGCCGAGGCGATCCAGTGCGTTGAGGTGACGACGCCGAAGGTGCCAAGGATTTCAGGGCGTGTGGTGAATTCAGTCATTCCGATATTCCTTGTAAAAAATCATGCTTCGCGCGGATCGAGCGCGTCACGCAGGCCGTCGCCCAGAAGATTGAAACCGATGACGACGAGGAAGATGGCGATGCCGGGCCACATCGTCATCCACGGCGCCTGGCTGAGAAAATTCTTCGCGGTGTTCAGCATGGAACCCCAGGATGGGGCCGGCGCCTGCTGGCCGAGACCGAGGAAGGAAAGGCTCGCCTCCGCGATGATGGCGGTCGCCACCGTCAGCGTCGCCTGCACGATGATGGGGGCAAAGACATTCGGCAGGATATAACGGGTCATGATATCGATGTGGTTGAGGCCGATGGACCTTGCGCCTTCGACATAATCTTCCATCTTGACGGCAAGCACCTGCCCGCGCGTCAACCGCACGAAAATCGGCATGGCGGAAAGGCCGATGGCAATCATCGCATTGGTGAGGCTCGGGCCGAGAAAGGCAGCCAGTGCAATCGCCATGATCAGGAACGGCATGGCCAGCAGCGCTTCAGTGATGCGCGATATGACCATATCCACCCAGCCGCCGAAATAACCTGAAATCAACCCGAACGGCACACCGATCACAACGGCGATCATCACGGAGACGACGCCTGCCATCAGCGAAGCGCGCGCGCCATAGATCATGCGCGAGAGAATGTCGCGGCCGAGATCATCGGTCCCGAGCCAGTGGGCCGCCGATGGCGCCTTGCGGATGGCCGACCAGCTGGTCGCAACCGGGTCGGCAATCGGCAGGATCGGCGCGGCGATGGCAAGCACGGCGAAAAACAGCACGATGATCATGCCGACAAGCGCCGATTTGTTGCGCTTCATTTTTTTCCAGGCGCGGCTTTCCTGCCGTGTCGCCGGTACGGAGAGGTTTTGATCGAGAACGGTCATGATATCAGCCTCAGATTGTCGCCCTGAGGCGGGGGTTGAGCAGGACATAGGCAATGTCGGCCAGAAGGTTCATGAGGATGAAACCGACGGCGGTGCAGAGCACGATGCCCTGCACGACGGCATAGTCACGCGTAAACACCGCATCGACGGTCATCTTGCCGAAGCCGGGAATGGTGAATATCTGCTCCGTCAGAACCGCGCCGGCCAGCAATTCACCGAAGAGCAGCGCCAGCAGCGTGATGACGGGCAGAAGCGCGTTGCGGAAACTGTGCGACAGGATGATTTCGCGTGGCGAAAGCCCCTTGGCGCGGGCGGTGCGGATATAATCGGAACTCAAGACCGCCACCATCGCCGAGCGGGTATGGCGCATCAGCGTCGCCGCAAGCGCATTGCCGAGCACGAAGGCGGGCATGATCATGGTTTCGATGGAGCGGACAGGGTCTACGAAGATCGATTCATAACCGGATGCCGGCAGCCAACCGAGTTTGACCGACACCAGCAGGATCAGCATGATGCCGAGCCAGAAATTCGGGATCGACAGGCCGGAGAGCGCCACGATATTGGCCGTATAATCGATCCACGTGTTCTTCTTGACGGCGGCCAGAATGCCGATGGGAATGCCGATGACCATGGCAAAGAACATTGCCATGACGGCAAGCTGAATGGTGACCGGCAGCTTCTGGCCGATCAGTTCCAGCACCGGCTGGTTGGTGCGCAGCGAAATGCCGAAATCACCCGTAACCACGCCGCCCAGCCAGTTGATATATTGCAGCGGCACGGGGTCGTTCAGGCGATATTTCTCGCGCAGGAATTCAATCGTCGCGGGATCGCGCTCCTCGCCCGCCATGGCAAGGACCGGATCGCCCGGCAACAATTTCTGCAGCGAAAAGACGAAGATGGAAATGATGAGAAGCGTCGGGATCGCGACCAGCAGTCGCTTGCCGATATAAACAGGCATGGCATTGCCCCCGTTTGAGTCCGGTGCTGGGGGCCGCACGGCAAGCCGTGCGACCTGTTCAAAGCTGTCAGTCCTTGCTGACGCCGAGAAGACGGATCATGCCATCCGGCGACGGTGCCCAGCCCTTGACCTTGTTGGAGATGGCATAGGCATAAGGCTGGTGGCCGAGATAGATGATCGGCATGTCATCGTTGAGGATGACACTTGCGGCATCGTATTTTTCCTTGCGGACCGCATCTTCGGTCGAGGCGCGGGCCTCGTTCAGCAGCTTGTCGACCTCGGGATTGCAATATTTCACGTCGTTAATGCCGCCCTTGCAGGTGACGAACTGGTGCAGGTTGCCATCGGGATCGATACGTCCTGACCAGTCGGAACGGCTGAGCTGGTAGTTGCCGGCGGTTTGCTCGGACAGAAGCGTCGCAAACTCGGTTGCCTTCAGGGTGACGTTGAAGCCGGCCTCGGCCACCATGGACTGGATGACCTGCATCATCTGTGTCTGCGTGGTGTTGTTGGCGTGCTGAAGCTCGACGTCGAGCGTCTCGTAACCCGCTTCCTTCATCAGCTGCTTGGCCTTGTCGATATCGCGCGGCGGCACCGGCAGGCTCTGGTTGAACCAGGGGCTCGTCGGCGGGAAGGCCTGATTACCGCCCTTGGAGGTGCCTTCAAAGACGATCTGGCCGATCGCCTCGCGGTCAATGGCATAGGAGAATGCCTGACGCAGGCGCTTGTCCTTGCCGAGCGGATTATCCGCACGCGCGCCATTGTTCATGTTGACATACATGGCCATGTAACCCGGCCCGATCACATCGGCATAGGTCAGCTTGGAGTCGTTCCTGACGGATTCCGCATCGGACGCCGAAATACGCTCGGCGATATCGAGGTCGCCTGCACGAAGGTTTGCAAGCTTCACGGTCGTATCGGGGATCGGCAGATAAACGACCTTGTCAACAAGGACCTTGTCCTTATCCCAATAGTCAGCGAATTTCTCGAGCACGATACGGTCCTGCTGGATACGCTCGACAAATTTGAACGGCCCGGCGCAAACCGGTTTCGAACCAAAATTCGCGCCCAGTTCCTTGGCCGCCTTGGGTTCAACGATCATGCCGGCGCGGTCGGAAAGCTGCGCCAGAAGGGTAACGTCAGGCGTCTTCAGCGTAAATTTCACCTCCAGCGGTCCCGTCGCCTCAACCTTCTCGACCGAGGACAGCTCGCTTTTGCGGCGCGATTCCGGCAGCGTGATATTGCGCTCGATGGTGGCGACAACGGCGGCCGCGTCCAGCGTCTCGCCATTGTGGAACTTGACGCCATCGCGGATTTTCATGGTCAGCACCTTGCCGCCTTCGGACCAGGCCCATTCGGTAGCCAGCTGCGGCACGATCTTCATGTCCTGCGAGATATCCACCAGCTTGTCGCACATGGCGGTGTAGACGATGCGGCCGACGAAGGTGCGCGACTGCGCGGGGTCGAGCACATCGGCATCGTCGTTCAGGCCGATGCGCAATTCGGACGATAGCGCCGGCGCGGCCAGCAATGCGCTTGCCAATAGCGCCGCAGTCAATGTCTGGATTTTCTTCATGTTCGTTCCTCTGGTCTGGTTATTTTGACTTTTTGTCATTGGCCGCCCCTTGAGGGACGACGGTTTTCATCCGCGGCCTCAGGAGGCCTCGGTCAGCGAATTATCGGCTTCGACCGCATTGCCCTCCCCGGTCTCCTCCTCCAGAAAGCCGAGCGAGGTGGCGCGGATCAGCCTTTCCTGATGCATGAGAAGATGCTGGCGCATGGCTTCACCGGCGCGCGCCGGATCGCGGTCGGCAATGGCCTCGACAATGGCCATATGCTGCTCGAAAGACGCCCTGCCATTCGTGCCGCTGCGCCGGGCAAGCTCGCGGATCGACTGCCATGCATCGTCCTGGCGAATGCGGTTCACGACATCAAAGATCGACAGGAAAAGCTTGTTGCCGGCACTCTGGGCGATCTGGCGATGGAGCGAACCATCCCATAATTCCTTGGCGTCGGCATCCGTGCTCTGGCCGGTCTTTTGAACAAGGGCGCGCATGCGCTCCACCTCGGCCGGCTTGGCGCGCATGGCCGCGAGCTGCGCCAGCTGCGGTTCGATGCGCAGGCGCACTTCCATGATTTCCATGAAATCCGTTCCGGCGACCAGTTCCGTGACCTGTGCGGACCAATCGTCCGGTTTTTCCCCCACAAAGGTTCCGGCCCCCTGCCGCCGCCAGATCAGGCCTTCGGCCTCCAGAACCTCCAGAGCGCGGCGGATTGAACGACGGCCGACATTAAAAGTCTCCGCAAAGGCCCGCTCCGTCGGCAAACGCCCATCTCTGGTGAGATGATTCGCCTGAATATAGTCACGCAACCGCGCCAAGGCGTAGTTGGAATTATCGTTAGGGCCTGCCGCCACACCGCACCATTTGCTTGAACCAATCTGATATTGGTTCATTTGGTGAGAAATTTTCGCCGACGTCAAGCGCATTTTTGAGCGGCGATTTTTGACGCTCAAAATATGGGCATGTGGCGTTTTTTTGAATGGGAAGACAGGACGCAGAGGCAAGGCATTCTCGCCTCCCTGCTTGCCCTCAGGAGCTGATGGAAAGCCGGATGCGCCCTGACAGACGCGCGCCGGGCGCGACGATCCTGATACCTAGCGCTTCCCGCCGCATCTCCGGCAGGCCGAGCGCTCCGGCCGCCATGGAAACGGGCTCGAGGCAAAGATAGCGGTCCATGCGGTGAACAGCCAGATGGCCGAAAACGGGATCGGCCTCGATCAACAGTGAAAACCTGCCCAATTGCACATGCGCATTTGACCAGCCGGTGTAATGCAGCGTGTACCCCGTCGATGCGGGAATGGCGGCCGTGTGGCGGGAAATTGCCGGCTCGCCGGTCGGCACGTTCTGCGGGTCCAGCGGATATTGCAGCCCTGCATCCGTCTGCGCGTCGCAGCCAAGGCCGGCAGCCAGATAGGGGTGCCATCCCAGCGCCATTGGTGCCGGCACATCCGCCAGATTGGTGATCGACAGTTCCACGGTGAGGCCGGCGTCTTCAAGCAGAAAGGACTGTTCGGCCCGGAAGGAAAAAGGCCATTCCCCGTCAGCCTCATAGTCAAGCACCAGCCCGGCCCGATCCGAAGCCAGACCTGAAATCTCCCAGGCGCGCCGGTGAGCAGGCCCATGCATGGCATCCGGCGCAAGGGCTGGATGGGGCGAAAGCCCATGACGGATGCCTGCATGAACGAAGGAGCCGCCATAAAGCCGGTTGTGGTAAGGAAACAGCGGATAGGCTCCGGCGCGCGGCCAGTTGAACGGCTCGAAAGCGTCCTCGCTTGTCGGCACCAGAATATCGCCGTAGTCCGCATGGTGCAGATGAGTCATTCTGCCGCCCCAGGCGGGGCGCAGGCGGGCAGAGAGCTGCCCGCAGCTTATCGCAACCGTTTCAGGCGAAGGCATAGGAGCCGTCAGGCCGCTTCGGCACCCGTCTCTGCCAGTGAACATAGCCATCCTCCTGCATGGCTTTTTCATCCATCTCCACCCCCCAGCCGGGGCGATCCGGCCTCAGTTCCAGATATCCGTCCTTCGGCAGGTATGGGTCGACGACATAACGGGTTTCATCCTCGCGTTTTTCCAGATCGGTGCCGCCATAGACATAGCATTGCCCTTTCGGCAGCCGGTATTCGAGAATGCGGAAATTCTGCTGGGCGGCGGAGAAATGCACGTTGACGGCGGTGGCGAGCGGCCCCATCGGGTTGTGCGGCGCGATGCTGACGAAGTGGGCTTCCGCAAGCGTGGCGATGCGGCGCATCTCCGAAATACCGCCGACGACGCAGATGTCGGGCTGGATGATATCCGCACCCTTTACTTGAAGAAGCCGCAGGAACTCATTGCGATTATAAAGACTTTCACCTGTTGCCAGCGTGCAGTTCAGCCCCTGTTTCAGGTCTCCCCACATCTCGATGTTTTCCGGACGCAAAGGCTCTTCGAAAAACAGCGGATCGTAAGGGGCAAGCGCGTTGCCGAGCTGGCGGGCGGCGGCAGGCTCGAAAATCTTGGCATGGGCATCAAAGGCGATATCGTAATCGGGACGAACGGTCTCGCGAAGCGAGCGGAAATATTCGGCCGAACTGCGCACCACCTCTCCCCAGCGATGGGCGTGGATATCGACGCGCCACGGGCTAAGCTTGAAAGCCGTGAAGCCCCAGTCCTCGTTCAGACGGTCGAACTCTTCTTTCGCCGCCGGTGCGTCCGGGGCGGTATAGACACCGGCATAGACCTTGATGCGGTCGCGCACTTCCCCGCCCAGCAGCTTGTAGACCGGCACGCCGGCCGCCTTGGCGGCAAGGTCCCACAGGCAATGGTCAAGCGCCGAGATTGCCGACAGACCAAGCGCGCCGGGCGGAAAACGGTTCTGTTGCAGAAGAAGATTGTAGAGATACTCCACCCGTGTCGGATCCTGCCCGGCAAGGAAACCGTAGAGGTAATCCAGCAACGGCGGTAAGGCGAGATCTGGGCCGTGATTGTAACATTCACCCCAGCCGGTCAGACCGTCATCGGTATCGAGAGCGACGACAACGCGGGGACGGTCCTTGTCGCGGGTGACGAATACCCGCATGCGATCGATTTTCATGCTTTATTATTCCTCGTGAATTGCAGGATGCAACGGCCGCGACGTTATCGGGCCGCTACCCCGTTCTTGATCTCGGATGGTTCGATGTAGCGGAACCTTCGGGTGCGATCCCGGTCGCGCGGGTCGGGCCGCGGAATGGCGGATAGCAGCGCCTGCGTATAAGGGTGATCCGGCGCGTTGCAGACCTTTTCGGCCTCTCCCACTTCCACCAGCTTGCCGCGATACATTACCCCGACGCGGTCGCACATGTATCTGATGACGCCGATGTCGTGGCTGATGAAGATATAGGCGAGCCCCAGCTCGTCCTGTAGCCGCATCAAAAGATCAAGCACCTGGAACCGCACCGAAACATCAAGCGCCGAGGTCGCCTCATCCGCCACGATGATACGCGGCTTCAGCGTGATGGCGCGGGCGATGCCGATGCGCTGGCGCTGGCCGCCGGAAAAGGCGTGCGGGTAACGCTCACGCCCGGTCGGATCCAGCCCCACCTGCTCCATCAGGGCGCAGACGCGCTCATCCAGCTCCCTGCCCCTGGCAATGCCGTTGACCAGCAATGGTTCGCCGATGACCTGCGCCACCGTCATGCGCGGATTGAGCGAACCGAACGGGTCCTGGAAAACCATGCGCAACTCGCGCCGCGCGGCTTTCAGTTCGGCGCCGTCGATTTTGGCCAGGTCGACCACCGTGCCATCCGCCCGGCGATAACGCATTTCGCCGCCGGTCGGATCGTAAAGGCGCATGATGGAGCGGCCCATCGTGGTCTTGCCCGAACCGCTTTCACCGACAATGCCAAGCGTCTCGCCGGGCAACAGCTTGATCGAGACGCCATCCAGCGCCTTCATCTCACCGAAATGCATGGAGAGGTCGTTGACTTCGAGGATGGGCGCTGCGGCAAGATCGAGCGGCGGACGGGCGAGCCGGATTTCCGCTTTCTGCTCCAGTTTCAGGACCGAGCCGATCAACATGCGGGTATAGGGATCCTGCGGGCTGTGGAATATCTCATCGACAGTGCCATATTCCTTGGCAACGCCGTGATGCATGACCAGCACATCATCGGCAATCTGCGCCACCACGCCCATGTCATGGGTGATGAACAGCACCGCCATGCCATGCGCCTTTTGCAACCGCGATATCAGGTCGAGGATTTCGGCCTGTGTGGTGACGTCGAGCGCCGTCGTCGGTTCGTCGGCGATCAACAGCTGCGGTTTGCAGGCCAGCGCCATGGCGATCATGGCGCGCTGGCGCATGCCGCCCGAATATTGAAAGGCATACCGATCCAGCGCCTTTTCGGGATTGGGAATTTCCACCTGCCGCAGCAGTTCGATGGCCTCAGCCCGCGCCTGTGCCTTCGTCATTTTCAGGTGCAGGCGCAGAACTTCGGTGATCTGGTCACCGACGGTATGGACCGGGGAAAGCGACGACATCGGCTCCTGGAAAATCATGGCGATGTCAGCGCCGCGCACCGAGCGAATGGCCCGGCTGCGCGGATCGAGCTTTGCCAGATCAAGCGACGTGCCATCGGCGCGATTGAGGATGATCGACCCGGACGCGATGTAACCGGGGCTGTCGATGATCTGCAGGATAGAGCGGGCGGTGACGGATTTTCCGGAGCCGCTTTCACCGACGACACAGAGTGTCTTGCCGGGATCGATGGAAAAAGACAGATCGTTGACCGCCCGGAAAACACCGTTTCGGACCGGGAACTCGGTGACGAGATTGCGGACTTCAAGCAGCGGTTTTGCTGGCTTCATGGAGAGAATATCGCTCATCCGGGGCCTCACTTGTTATAGGGGTCGGCTGCGTCGCGCAGGCCGTCACCGAGCAGATTGAGCGCCATGACGGCAACGACAACAGCCACACCGGGCAGGAACAGCCAGGGTGCGGTCGCGATCGAGCGGATATTCTGCGCCTCGCGCAGCAGCACGCCCCAGGAAATCGTTGGCGGCTGAAGGCCGAGGCCAAGGAAGGACAGCGAGGTTTCCGCAAGGATCATCGCCGGAACCGCAAGCGTGACCGAGGCGATGATATGGCTCGAAAAACTCGGCAACATATGGCGAAAGATGATGCGCCCTTCCGGCACGCCATCCAGCCGGGCCGCAGCCACGAACTCTTCGGTTCTGAGCGACAGGAACCGGCCGCGCACGACGCGGGCAAGCTGCGCCCAGCCGGTCAGGGACAGGATGATGGTGATCATCATGTATTGCAGCGTTGCCGGCCAGCCCTGCGGCAATGCGGCGGCCAGCGCCAGCCAGATGGGAATGGTGGGCAGCGACAAGACGAAGTCGATCACCCGCTGCATGACGAAATCGATGCGGCCGCCATAATAACCGGAGATGCCGCCGAGAACGACACCGAGCAGCAGCGAGAAAAACACGCCGACAAGACCGATCGACAGGGAAATCTGCGACCCCTGCACGACGCGGCTGAAGACATCACGGCCGAGACGATCCGCACCGAAGAGAAAGAGCGGTCGCGTCTTGTCGGTGGAGGCCAGCAGATGGATATCCGTGTTGAACAGGCCGAACACGGAATATTCGTAACCTCGACCGAAAAGCTGGACCGGGATTTTCTTCGCGGTATCTTCGACGAACACCGCCGCCAGCGTCTCGGGATTGCGGGTCAGCTTCAGCGGATAATAATGCATTCCGAGCGAGAAACCGTCGGTCGTATCGATGAAATGCACGCGCTGCGGCGGATGGAAGGTGGCGCGGGCGTTCTGCAGCACCGGATCGTTGATGGCGAAGAAGCCCGGCACCAGCGCGACGATATACATGGCGATGGTGATGAACAGGGCGGCCATGGCCAGCTTGTGGCGCTTGAACGCCCACCAGATGAGCTGCCACTGCGAAGCGACGGCGGCGCGGTCCTGCCGGGTGTTGGTGGTCATAGTGATATCGCTCATGGCGCCCTCCTATTCGAGACGGATGCGCGGATCGACCAGCGCAAGCAGGATGTCGCTGATCAGCGAACCGATCAGCGTCAGCGCGCAGATCAACAGCACGAAAGCGCCGGCGAGATACATGTCCTGCGCCATCAACGACTGCAGAAGCAGTGGTGCCGCCGTCGGCAGATTGAGCACGATGGCGACCACGACCGAGCCCGAAATGAGGTTGGGCAGCAGCCATGCGATGGTGGAAATGAACGGGTTGAGCGCAATTCTGAGCGGATATTTCGTCAGCAGCCTGAACTCCGACAAACCCTTCGCACGCGCCGTGGTCACATAGGGCTTGGGCAATTCGTCCAGCATATTGGCACGCATGACGCGGATGAGGCTTGCGGTGGATGACACGGCAAGGATGGCGACCGGCAGCCAGATATGGGCCATGAGATCCATCATCTTGGCGATGCTCCAGGACGCCGTTTCATATTCTGCCGAAAACAGCCCGCCAACATCGGCCCCGAACTCCACCGCCGCCACATACATCAGCACCAGCGCCAGCAGAAACGAGGGTATGGAAAGGCCGAAGAAGGAGAAGGCGGTAAAGAGATAATCGCCGATCGAATATTTGCGCACGGCGGAGAAGACGCCGATGGGAAGAGCTATGGCCCAGGTGGCGAGAAGGCTTGCGATGGCCAGAACCAGCGTCAGCGCCATGCGTTCCCAGATGAGGCCGGAAACCGGCTGCTGCCACTCGAACGAGATGCCGAAATCACCACGGCTGATAATGCCCCATATCCATTTCAGATATTGCACGATCATCGGGTCATCGAGGCCGAAACGTTCGCGCAGCTGCGCCGCCGTATTGTGGTCAATGACCTCGTTGGAAGCGGCCAGGGTGGCGATATAGGTTGTCACATAGTCGCCGGGCGGCAGCTGGATCAGGACAAAGGCAAGGAAACTGACGGCAAACAGGGACGGGATCATCCACAGCAGGCGTTTTACGATAAAAAGCAGCATGTCGTTCTCGCAATCACATTGTGCCATACGCACCGCCTTCCACCGGGAGACGGGCTGTGGATGGTCGAAACAACCTGAGAGGCGTCGCCGCGTTACGGCAGCGACGCCCATGTGGCGGTATCAGCTTGTGAAGGTGAACTGTTGCGGCAGCGCCGGGCCGGGATTGGGCCAGGTCCAGCTGTCGGGTTCCGTTTCCGGCACATTGCGCAGATTGTTGCGGATGATGCCGAAACCACCCACGGCAAGGCAGAGACCGATCGTCTCGAACTCTTCCGCCGCTATGTCGAAGATCTGCTTCATCTTCTCACCGCGCTTGGCAAGGTCGGCCGTCGAACGCGCCTCGTCGAACAGCTTGAAGCGTTTCTTCTGGCTTTCCGGTGGTTCCTCACCCTTCTGGCCGTTGGACGTATACCAGAGCGCCCACGGAATGGCGTAACGCGACCCCTGTGGATGGAAGGCGAAGAAATCGCGCGGGTCGAGCATTGGATCGAGACCGCCGGGGCCAGGCCAGACCGCCGCATCATGGGCGTTGTCATCGCCACGCGTGTAATAGAGCGCGCGTTCAATGGTGTTGACCTTGATATCAACGCCGATCTGCGCCCACTGTGCCTTCACCAGTTCCAGCGCATCGACAAGATCCGGATAAAGCGTCGGGATGACATCGATCGAGAAGAAAATCGGCTGGCCGTCAGGACGCAGCCGCATGCCATTGCCGTTCTTCTTGTCGTAACCGGCCTTGTCGAGAAGATCATTCGCCTTGTCGGCGTCATATTCGGTGAACTGGCGCGCCAGCTTTTCATTATACCAGGGGTGCGTCGGGCGTGGCCCGGCCTGATATCCCTCGCTCTGGCCGAAATAAACGATGTCGATGATTTCCTGCCGGTTGAGCGCAATGGACAGCGCCTGACGGAAGGACTTGTCGGCAAACATCTTGCGCATTGCCGGGTCTTTATGGGTGATGTTCAGGTAGATCTGGCACTGCTGCGAGGCGGACGGCACCAGCGTCAGCAGACGGTAATCACCTTTTTTCATGTTCTGCGACAGGGTCGGCTTGTTGGCGAGAACGCTGATATGGCGCTCCTGAATGTCGATCTTGCCGGAAATGACATTCAGCATCAGCGATTCAACATCCTGCGAAATGCCGAAATTGACTTCATCGATGTAAGGAAGCTGGTTACCTTCGGTATCAACCTGCCAGAAGTAAGGATTGCGGGTCATCACAACCCGGGTCGCGCCGCCAGAATAGGGTTCCTTCACCACCCACGGATCAAGCGTCGGCTTATCGACATTCGACCAGCGCGACGGGATTTCGATATCACCGCACTTGGCGCGGAACAGTTCCGTCCAGCTCGATACGCCGGCCGCCTTCACATCGGCATCCAGCGACTTGTTGTATTTAGGCAGGAACTTGCTGCAATAATGCTTGGCAAACAGCGTTGGATGCTGGCCGAGCGGTGTAGCGAGGTTTTCGAGATAGAGCGCGTTCGGCGCGGCGAATTTGAACTTGACCGTGAAATCGTCGACCTTCTCGACATCGACCGCCTTGCCGGCCACGGAAAGCTGGGCCGGGGTGGCGCTGTAAAGCTCCTTGTTCTTGATGCAGTCCTCGATGGCGAACACCACGTCATCTGCGGTGAAGGGGTGGCCGTCCGACCATTTCGCGCCCTGCAACAGATGGAAGGTGAACTGCGAAGCGTCGTCATTAACCTCCCATTTCTCGGCAAGGTTCGGCAGAACCTCGGTGAAATCCATGTTCCAGCGAACCAGCCCCTGATTGCCGACCATGCGCAAAATGCCGTTATGGTCCGATGAACCGCGCAGGCCACGGCGCAATGTGCCGCCATAGGTGCCGATCTTTTCGTGCGGTGTCACCACCATCGGATTTTTCGGCAGGCGCTCGGCCAGGGGCGGCAGTTTGCCGTCTTTTACCAAGGCTGCCAGTTCCGGCGCCTCTTTGCCGGTGGCAGCCCGGGCCGAAGTCCCGATGACGGAAAGGGCGGCGACGCCGCCAAGTCCCGCCACAAAGGTCCGGCGCGTCACGCCAAGCGAAAATTTATCCCCATCGCGCATCGATTATCCTCCCAAAAAATCACCGGCAGCAAAACAGCCTTCACTGTGTCGCAACGGCCCTCCCGGCCAGCCAGCACGCCGATCCTCCACCGGCAGGGGCAGACCATATGGGCGTTTTCAGATGATTACAAGTATTGACAGCTTTTTACATATTTTTTATTCGTAGAGCGATTTTCGAAAACAGGTTTGACGATAAAGATCGGAACGGCAGCGCTCCCCGCTGATAAAACCCCGGTATTTCTGTTGCGGATGACATACAGGAAACCGTTCAACTTCAGCGATTTGCAACGAAAGGTGTGCTGATGGACAATACGACCACATCGTCGGCCGCACGCGGCGAGACCCGGCTCAGCGACATCGTCTACGAAAAGATCGTCGGCATGATTTCGGACGGGCGGTTTCCGATAAACGAGCGGCTACCATCCGAACAAAGCCTGGCGTCGCTGTTCGGGGCTTCCCGGCCGGTGGTGCGCGCAGCGCTGGAGCGGCTGCGCAATGACGAGCTTATCGTTTCACAAAAGGGCTCCGGCTCCTATGTGCGCCAGCAACCCGACTCTTCGGTGTTGCAGCAGGTGCCGGTCGGTTCGCTCGCCGACGTGCAGCGCTTCTTCGAGTTCCGGGCCGGCCTTGAGGCCTCAGGGGCCGAGCTTGCGGCGCGCAACTGGCAGGCAGCCGACAAGACGCGGATCGAGCAGGCAATTGCTGCGCTGGAACAATGTCTCGAGCGCAACGATCTTGGCGCAGAGGAGGATTTCGCCCTGCACGAAGCCATTGCCAGGGCAAGCCATAACCAGTTCCACATCACCGTACGCATCTGGTTCAAACCGCATTTCGCCATCGGCCAGTCGGTGACACGCAGTCTCAGCCTCAAACGTACACCGCAGCATGTGCGCGAAGTGCAAAACGAGCACACAGCCATCGTCGAAGCGATTTTTGCGCGCCACGAGCAGGCTGCGCATGACGCGATGAAAGACCACATCCTCAAAGCCCGCGCCCGCATGTTTCAGGGCGTCGGCGGCTAGAACCGATCCCGCAATTTAAAAAAACGAGGCCTGAAAGGGCGATGGAGAATAATCAGTGAGCAAGCCGCGGATCATAGAACCGAAACTCCGTCCCCTTGTCGATACGCCTTTGAAGGTTGGCGAATCGCCCGCATGGGACGAGCGGACGGGCAATCTGTGGTTCGTCGATATTCTCGCCCCGGCGATTTTCCGCCTGCATGCGGACGGAAAGCTGGACAGGTTCGACATGCCCGCCCAGGTGGGCTGTCTCGGTCTCTGCGACAATGGCCTTGTTGTGGCGGGCCTCAAGACCGGCGTGCATCTGCTCGACCCCGCAAGCGGCAAGCTCGACCTTCTCTGCGACCCCGACCAAGGACGACCCGATAGCCGCCTCAATGACGGCAAGGTTGGCCCGGACGGCCATTTCTGGGTGGGCACCCGCGACGAGGCCGCCGTGCCTACAGGCAATGCGCGTCTCTATCGGGTGGCACCTGACGGCGGTATCGAGCGCGTCATCGACGGTAATATGTTCACGTCGAACGGCCTTGCCTGGAGCCCGGACGGAAAGCGGATGTATCATTCCGATAGCAGCGGGCTCATGTATCAGGCGTTCGATTTCGATGCTGCAACCGGCAAGCTCGGCCCTGCCGAACGCCTCCATGATTTCGCGCCAGACGAAGGCAGGCCGGATGGCGCAGCGACCGATAGCGAAGGCTGCTACTGGAGCGCCGGCGTTCAGGGCGGACGGCTCAACCGCTTTACGCCTGAAGGCAAATTGTTCGAAATCTACAGGCTGCCGTTCAAGGGGCCGACCATGCCATGTTTCGGCGGTCCGGACCTTAAGACGATCTATCTCACCAGTCTTGTGACCGAAACCAACGGCGTCTCCACGGCGGGCACGGTCGTTGCGTTCGATGCGCCTGTCGCCGGCACGCCCGTTCACAAATTCTCCATCTAAGACGCCCCTTTACCTTGAGGAACAAATTGATGACGACATTCGATTTTCGCCAGGCCCTGCAGGGTATCTCCGGCGTTCCCGTGACGGCTTATGATGCGGGCGGTGAAGTGGACGCCGTCGTCACCGCCGAGGTTTACGCCCGCGTGGCAAAGGCAGGCATCCATAATATCGTTGCGGCGGGCAATACCGGCGAGTTCTACGCCCTGACACCCGCTGAAATTATGAGGGTTTATGAGGCCGCGATAAAAGGTGTAAGCGGGAAAGCCCCGGTGACGGCAGCGATCGGGCGCTCGCAGCGCGAAGCGCTGTCCATGGCGCGGCAGGCGAAGGACATGGGGGCTTCCGCCGTCATGTCGCATCAGCCGGTCGACCCTTTTGCAGCCCCGCAATCGCAGATCGACTATTTTATCGGCCTGGCAGAAGGCAGCGAATTGCCGCTGGTGGCCTATGTCCGGGCCGACTGTTTTTCGGTCGATGACATGGTCAGGCTTTCCAGCCATCCGAATGTCGCCGGCATCAAGTTCGCAACGACGGATATCATGCTGTTGTCGCGCGCGATCGCCGCCTCCGATCCGAACGGCGCACTATATGTCTGCGGATTGGCTGAAAGCTGGGCACCCGCCTTTTGCGCCGCCGGCGCACGCGGCTTCACATCCGGCCTCGTCAATGTCGCGCCGCAATTTTCCCTGCAGGTTCATGATGCCCTGACGGCTGGCGATTTCACTGCAGCCCGGAAGATCGTCGAAAAGATCGAGCTGTTCGAACGGCTGCGGACACGATACCGCAACGGCGCGAACGTGACGGTGGTGAAGGAAGCGATGGAGATCCTTGGGCTTACGGTTGGCCCGGTTCGAGCGCCGGGCCTTGCGCGTCTGGACAAAGAAGATCGCTCAACACTTGAGGGATTGCTTGCCAGCTGGTGTTAATGGGCGCCTCCCTCATTCCGCGCCCGGGTTCCAAGCGCCTCGAATGGACGGGCCAGACTGTGCGTTCTGCGCTCCCGATCCGCGCATGACCGTTAAGCCGACGATCTGAAAAAGGCCGGGCTCCAGGGCCCGCCTACACTCAGTCTTGGGTCAGTCTGCTCGTTCCCGCCATGCCACAACTTTTTGTCGATGATGACAGCACTAAAACCAATGGTTGACACTGGAGCACAGACCCGATACAAGGGGCAATCGAATTTGCTTGCTTAGCTTTGCTTGTCACGCGTCTGGCACCGCGTTCTGAACGAACCTTTCCTTTCAAAATCGCTATCATCATCCGCAGCACCTGAGTGCTGTGGTCTCTCTATTGCTATGAAAGGGTTCATCATGACCACTGGCACAGTTAAATGGTTTAATTCCACCAAGGGCTTCGGCTTCATTCAGCCTGATAACGGCGGCACCGATGCTTTTGTACACATCTCCGCAGTTGAGCGCGCAGGCATGCGTGAACTCGTCGAAGGCCAGAAGGTCAGCTTCGAGCTGGAGCGCGACAACAAGTCGGGCAAGATGTCGGCTTGCAATCTGCAGGCTGCCTGAGGGTATCTGCTTCCCTTTGACCACGGATGTACTGGCACTGCCGGAAGCACACCAACCCAATCAAGGCCAGGCAAATCGCCTGGCCTTTTTATTTTTCGCTCGCTTGCCGAGCCTTACCAGCGGAACACCCATGACAGAAAAATACAGCACGTCTCGCCAGAAGGCGGAGATTGCCTTCAGCCATATCCAAACGCCGTTTTTCGCGAAGGAAGAAGCGCGTGAAGAACTCGATTCCCTTAACCGATCCCGCGAAGAGAAGACCCTGCGGCTTCGGGAAGCACGTCTTGCAAAGGAACAGTCAGACCGCGCTTCGGCCACGTCGGCTCTCCTTGCCAAACGTGCCCGCGGGCGATGACCAACGGTATGATTTGATCAGGCAGCATCGCGCCTTGATCAATGGCCATGGAGCCTAGCGTTCTTCCGCCCGAAGCATCTGCGCGTTTCGGAAGCGGCTCATTGAACCTGAACCGCCTCCTTGTCTTTAGCACCCAGATCACATGCCGACTATAAGCCGACACACGTCTGGCAAGCGGCGCGCTTTTCCTGCGCGAACAAACGCAATCCGTTCAGCCAAACAGCGCGAGGCTGCTTCTCACCGTAACCCACACGCCCCAAAGAAGCGGTATGCCGACGGCAATCCAGGCGAATGCGGCTTTAGCGTCAAGCCCGCCCCTGCCGATGCCGAAGGAACCGGTCGGGCCGGCGCTGGCGGCAGCGGTTTTTGCCTGAAGCGCGGCAACCTCCGCATCCGACATGAACCATTTCTCCGGCAACGGCCTCACCAGCGCATTTGCGACAAGGCCGATCGCCAGCATGCCCGCCAGAATATACATGGTGCTGGTGTAAAGCGCCGGGCCCGGCGCAACACCGGCGGCTATCTGCGCCTCACGGATGTAATTGACGACCACCGGTCCGGCGATGCCGGCTGTTGCCCATGCTGTCAGCAACCGGCCGTGAATAGCGCCGACGAACTGCGTGCCGAAGATGTCGGCGAGATAAGCCGGAATGGTCGCAAAACCACCGCCATACATGGACAGGATGATGCCGAAGGCCAGAACGAAGAAGGCCTTGGACCCCATCGTCGCAAGCGTTGGCGCCGCCGCATAAAGAATGATGCCGAGAATGAAGAAGCAGAAATAAGTGTTCTTGCGGCCGATCCTGTCAGACATCGACGCCCAGAAGAAACGCCCGCCGATATTGAACAGCGAAAGCAGCCCGGTGAAACCGGCGGCAATCGCCGCTATCTGCGCCTTCTGCCCCGCATCAAGATCCGCAAAACCCACGCCCGGCAGGCCGATCAGCGAGCCCGCGAAGATTTCCTGCAGCATGGGCGACGCCATGCCGATGACGCCTATGCCTGCCGAAACATTAAGGCACAGCACCGCCCAGATCAGCCAGAACTGCGGCGTCTTGTGCGCATCGCGCAGATGCACGTGGCGGTGGGTTATCATCGCGCTCTTGGCAGCCGGCGCAGTCCAGCCCTCTGGGCGCCAGCCGGCCGGCGGAATCCGATAGCCAAAGGCACCGGCCATCATGAAGACGAAATAGATCAGCGCCATGACGACGAAGGTCTGCCAGACACCCACTGTCGTTTCGGTCTTGAAGGCGTTCATCAGCAGGTTGGCAAGCGGCGCGCCAATCATTGCGCCGCCGCCAAAGCCCATGATGGCCATGCCCGTCGCCATGCCGCGACGATCCGGGAACCATTTGATCAGCGTCGATACGGGCGAAATATAACCAAGGCCGAGACCGACACCGCCGATGACACCCGCGCCCAGCCACATCAGCCACAGCTGGTGCGTCATGACGCCGAGCGCCGCAACGAGAATGCCGCCACACCAGCAGCAGGCGGAGACGAAACCGGCCTTGCGCGGCCCCACCCTTTCCAGCCAGCCGCCCCAGATCGCCGCCGAGCAACCCAGGAGGACGAAAAACAGCGTGTAGATCCAGCCAAGATCGGCCACGCGCCAGTTGCACTGCGTGGTGAACAAAGCGCCGACAAGGGTTAGACTGGAGCAACTGGGGTCCGTCGCCGGCAGGGCCTTCGACAATGGCAGCCAGAAAACACTGAAGCCATAAGCCATGCCGATGCACAGATGAATGGCCAATGCTGCCGGCGGCACCAGCCAGCGGTTAAATCCGGGTTTTGCTATGATCCGTTCGCGGTCCAGAATTCCGGCCTGCACCGGTTCTCCCGCAGATACGCCTGCTACTGCCATCGACATTACCTCCCTCGTGGATGTCTGGACAAATTTCATACGCCCCATATGGCAGGGCGAAACCGCCGAATGCTCTCCCATGCGGCAATAGGTGAAGGCGGCCCCTCGCCGCGCTCAATGTCTGGTTTCAGGAATACTCGGTTCGGATAGGGACTTGCCCGCAGCCGGCCCCTTGCCTCCCGGCGCACCCTTTGCATCCTCTCCAAGCCCCACCGCATCGGCGGTGGGTGATCCGGGTCTCTTGATCTCCACTGAGGCAGCGATCACCAGCGGCAGAAAATCACCGGCGCCGGCATCCACTATCTCGAAAAACCGGCGGCGCATGCGCGGCTCCCAGAATTTGTTGATGTGGGTGGCGACACCGTCAATGCGGACTTCCTCCGGCTGAGACAGGAAAAATGTCGCGATCTGGTTCGCCATTCTCACCAGTTTTTCGTCGGTGTGATTAAGCAACATGCTGTTCCCCCACGCCGCCTGCCGGTCGGCGTCCGTGTTTCAAGTGGCCGGGGCACCCCCGGCCCCGATTATTCGGCTGCCTCCAGCTTGCCGGCGATCCGCCTCGACCGGCGGCCGAGCGCATCATATTCCTCCTGCCATTCCGTCGGGCCGTTCGAAGGTGATATCTGCACGGCGGTCACCTTGTATTCCGGACAGTTGGTCGCCCAGTCGGAGAAGTCGGTGGTGATGACGTTCGCCTGCGTGCCCGGATGGTGGAAAGTCGTATAGACCACGCCCGGCGCCACGCGGTCGGTGATCAGCGCCCTCAGCGTCGTGTCTCCGGAGCGACTGGCAAGCTTCACCCAGTCGCCATCCTTGACGCCGCGCTGCTCGGCATCATGCGGATGGATTTCCAGCCGGTCCTCCTCGTGCCACACGACATTCTCCGTGCGCCTCGTCTGCGCACCGACATTGTATTGCGACAGGATGCGGCCGGTGGTGAGCAGCAGCGGGAAGCGCGGACCGGTACGTTCGTCCGTCGCCACATATTCGGTGCGGATGAACTTGCCCTTGCCGCGCACGAAACCATCCACATGCATGATCGGCGAACCCTGCGGGAACTTCTCGTTGCAGGGCCACTGCACCGAACCGTTCCGCTCGAGATAGTCATAGGAAACACTGGCGAAACTCGGTGTCGTCGCCGCAATTTCATCCATGATTTCAGACGGATGTGCATAGTCCCAGGCAAGTCCCATGGCCTGCGCCAGCTTCTGCGTCACCTCCCAGTCGGCATAACCGTTCTTCGGCGACATGACCTTGCGCACCCGGTTGATGCGGCGCTCGGCATTGGTGAAGGTGCCGTCCTTTTCGAGGAAGGTGGAACCGGGCAGGAAGACATGGGCATAATTCGCCGTCTCGTTCAGGAAAAGATCATGCACCACAACGCATTCCATGGCGGCAAGGCCGGCGGACACGTGCTTCGTGTCCGGATCGGACTGGAGAATATCCTCACCCTGAATGTAGATGCCCTTGAAGCTGCCATCCACGGCCGCGTCGAGCATGTTGGGGATACGCAATCCCGGCTCGTTGTTGAGTTTCACGCCCCAGAGTTTCTCGAAAATGTCACGCGTGGCGTCATCGGAAATATGCCGGTAACCCGGAAGCTCATGCGGGAACGAGCCCATGTCGCAGGAGCCTTGAACGTTGTTCTGCCCGCGCAGCGGATTGACGCCCACACCGGGGCGGCCAATATTGCCGGTGGCCATGGCCAGATTGGCAATCGCCATGACCGTGGTCGACCCCTGGCTGTGTTCGGTAACGCCAAGACCGTAATAGATCGCACCATTGCCGCCGCGGGCATAGAGGCGGGCAGCCCCGCGCAGTTCTTCCGCCGGAACACCGGTGAAACTCTCGGTTTCTTCCGGGCTGTGCTGAGGCTCGGCAACGAAGGCGGCCCAATCCTCGAATTCCGACCAGTCGCAACGCTCGCGGATGAAGGCCTCGTTGAACAGGCCTTCCGTGACGATCACATGTGCGAGTGCCGTCAACACGGCCACGTTGGTGCCGGGCTTCAGCGGCAGGTGGAAAGATGCCTCCACATGCGGGCTGCGCACGAGATCGATACGGCGGGGATCGATGACGATCAGTTTTGCGCCCTGACGTAGCCGCTTTTTCAGCCGGGAACCGAAGACCGGGTGACCGTCCGTCGGATTGGCGCCGATGACCACGACGACGTCGGAATGCTCCACGCTGTCGAAATTCTGCGTTCCGGCCGACGTGCCGAAAGCCTGACCGAGACCATAGCCCGTGGGCGAATGGCAGACGCGGGCGCAGGTATCGACGTTGTTATTACCAAAACCGGCGCGGATGAGTTTCTGGACGAGGAAGGTTTCTTCATTCGTGCAGCGAGACGAGGTGATGCCGCCGATGGATTCCCGGCCATATTGGCCCTGAATGCGCCGGAACTCCGAAGCGACATGGGAGAAGGCCTCTTCCCAGCTGACTTCCCGCCATGGATCGCTGATCTTCTCGCGGATCATCGGGTTGAGAATACGGTCCCTGTGGGTCGCATAACCATAGGCAAAACGGCCCTTGACGCAGGAATGGCCGCGATTGGCCTGTCCGTCCTTCCACGGCACCATGCGCACCAGCTCTTCGCCGCGCATTTCCGCCTTGAAGGAACAACCGACACCACAATAGGCGCATGTCGTCACCAGCGAATGTTCCGGCTGGCCGATCTCGATCACCGACTTTTCCGTCAGCGTCGCGGTGGGACAGGCCTGCACGCAGGCGCCGCAGGAGACGCAGTCGGAATCGAGGAATGCCTCATGTGCGCCGGGCGAAACCCGGCTTTCAAAACCGCGCCCTTCAATCGTCAGTGCAAACGTGCCCTGCACTTCCTCGCAGGCACGCACGCAGCGGGAGCAGACAATGCATTTGGAAGGATCATAGGTGAAATAGGGATTGCTTTCGTCCTTCGGCATCCAGCGGGCATTGAGATCGCCTTCACCGGTGCGTGCCTTGACGTGGTTATCGCCTTCGTAACCGTAGCGCACATCGCGCAGGCCAACGGCACCCGCCATATCCTGCAGCTCGCAATCGCCATTGGCGGCGCAGGTCAGACAGTCGAGCGGGTGATCGGAGATATAAAGCTCCATCACCCCCTTGCGGATCTGCTTCAGCCGCTCCGTCTGCGTGTGCACGACGAGACCGGGGGCGACGGGCGTGGTGCAGGAGGCGGGAGTGCCGTTACGGCCCTCCACCTCGATAAGACATAGCCGGCAGGAGCCGAAAGCATCCACCATGTCGGTGGCGCAGAGTTTCGGGACATCGATGCCCGCCTCGCGTGAGGCGCGCATGATCGACGTTCCCGCCGGTACGGTAATCTGCCGGCCGTCGATGGTGAGCGTCACCATGTCCGTTGCGCGAGATTTCGGAGTTCCGTAGTCGAATTCAGAAACAAGGGCCATGGTCTTACTCCGCAGCTTCAACGCGTGGGATGGGGGCAAAATCATCAGGGAAATGCCGGAGCGCGCTCATGACGGGATAGGGCGTGAAGCCGCCAAGCGCGCAAAGCGAACCGAATTTCATGGTTTCGCAGAGGTCTTCGAGGAGCGCGGTATTCTTCTCCCGCTCGATGCCGAGCGCGATCCTGTCGACGGTCTCGACACCACGCGTCGAGCCGATGCGGCAGGGCGTGCACTTGCCGCAGCTTTCAACCGCGCAGAATTCCAGCGCGAACCGCGCCTGATGCAGCATATCGGCAGTATCGTCGAACACCACGATGCCGGCATGGCCGATGAGGCCGCCAGCAGCGGTAAAGGCTTCGTAGTCGAAGATCGTGTCGAACAGCGAAACCGGGAAATAGGCGCCGAGCGGGCCACCCACCTGCACGGCCTTGACGGGCCGGCCGGTGATCGTGCCGCCACCGATATCGTTGACCAGTTGCCCGAGCGGCAGGCCGAAGGCGGTCTCGTAAAGCCCGCCATGCCGGATGTTTCCGGCAAGCTGGATGGGGATTGTGCCATGCGAACGGCCGACGCCGAAATCGCGGTAGAAAGCGGCACCCAGATCCATGATGACCGGAATGGATGCCAGCGAAATCACATTGTTAACGACGGTGGGTTTTCCGAACAGGCCCTGCAGGGCGGGTAGCGGCGGCTTGGCGCGCACGGTGCCGCGCTTGCCTTCCAGACTGTTGAGAAGCGATGTTTCCTCGCCGCAGACATAGGCGCCGGCACCCATACGCACTTCGAGATCGAAAGCCCGCCCGGAACCGAGGACGGAGGGGCCGATAATGCCTTCTCGGCGGGCGATGTCGATCGCCTGTTCCATGACCTTGATGGCGTGGGGATATTCCGAGCGGGTATAGATGAAGCCCTTCGTCGCACCGACGGCAAGGCCGGCAATCGCCATGCCTTCGATCAGCACGAAGGGATCGCCTTCCATGATCATGCGGTCGGCAAAGGTACCGCTATCGCCCTCGTCCGCATTGCAGACGATGTATTTCTGGTCCGCCCCGGCATCGGCAACGGTCTTCCATTTGATGCCCGTCGGGAAACCCGCACCTCCGCGTCCACGCAGGCCGCTTTCGGTCACCTGCGCAACGATGTCGAGCGGCGCCATGGCGACGGCTTTTTCGAGGCCTTTCATGCCCTGATAGGCGCGGTAATCCTCAAGCGACAATGGATCAGTCACGCCGCAGCGGGCAAATGTCAGACGCGTCTGGCTTTTCAGGAACGGGATGTCCTTGGTCGGCCCGAGACAGAGACGATGCTCGCCGCCGTTGAGAAAACCCGCATCGAAAAGCGAGGCAACGTCGCCGGCCTTGACCGGCCCGTAGGCGATGCGGCCATGGTCGGTGCGCACTTCGACCAGCACTTCCAGCCAGAGCATGCCGCGCGAACCGTTGCGGACAATATGGATATCAAGATTGCGGCTGGCCGCTTCCCGGGCGATGGCGTCGGCCACGCGGTTTGCGCCAACCGCAAGCGCGGCGGAATCGCCGGGAACAAAAACGGTGACACTCATCGGCGCGCCTCCGTCAGAATGTCGCCAAGACAGTCCTCGTCAAGGCGGGCATGGACTTCGCCGTCCAACATCAGGGCCGGCGCCTGCGCACAAAGCCCGAGACAGAAAACCGGTTCCAGGGTGACGGAACCGTCAGCGGCGGTTTCGTGCCAGTCAAGGCCGAGCCGGGACTTGATGGTGTCCGCCAGAGGCTCGCCACCCATCGACTGGCAAGCCTCGGCGCGACAGAGCTTCAAGACATGCCGGCCGGAAGGATGATCACGAAAATCGGGATAGAAGGTTACAACACCATGCACCTCCGCCCGCGACACGTTCAGTGCGGAGGCGATAATCTGCTTGGCGCTTTCCGGAATGTAGCCGAACTCTTCCTGAACCGCATGCAGGATGGGCAGCATCGGCCCTTCGAGGTGAAGAAAGTCGTCAATGACCGCGGAAACACGGGCCGCCTCATCTGCGGCAACCGCCTGAATATTCATAAGCCAGTCCTCCCAAACCGACAGGGGCAAGGATGGCGGGCAGGACATTTCTCAGCCCTTTCGCAACCCCTGCATTGGCGGCAAGAATGGCGAGACCGGCAGGATCAGGTCAATAAGGTGTTTCCGTCGCTCGATAGGGATTTCCTATCAAAAACCAGCTCCGCAGCGCGCTGCCGCGCCTCATGAAGAAGCGCGGAAACCAGTGGCGTGTGCGGTTCGCGGTAAGTCGCAATCAAGCCCACAAGATGCTCGGCATCGGGCTCGATAATCGGGATCATTTTTATCTGTTTTGGAAAACCGAATGATTCCGCTATGTTACGCGGCATTATTGAAGCCCATTGTCCGGTTCGAATATGGGAAAAAAGCACGATCATCGAATTGGATTCGAGCGTTGGCTTCACCTCTACACCCGCTTCCGCCATGTGCTTGTTGATGATACGGCGGTTCTGCATGTCCGAAGTCAATAGGCATAGCCTAAGATCGGCAACCTGCCTCCAGGTAACGCTTTCCTGATCGGCCAAAGGTGTTCCGGCCGCTGCAATCAGGTGATATCGCTCCGAATAAAGCGGCACCGTCGTCACCCGCCCCAGCGGCTCATTGTCTAAATAGGTGATTCCCGCGTCGATCTCGAGATTTTCGATCTGGCCCAAAACCTGAAGCGAGGTGCGTGACGTCACCGAAAAGGTCACGGCGGGATGGCGCGCCTGAAACGGCTCCGTCAATCGCGGCACCATGGCAAGCGCGGTGGGAATGACCGCAAGGCGGATATGGCCGGCCAGACCCTTGCGGGCGGCGCGCATTTCCTCGCGCATGGTGCGCGTATCGGCAACGATGCGGCGCGCCCATTCCAGGACGCGCTGGCCTTCAGGTGTCAGCCCCTGATAACGGGCGGCGCGCACCACCAGAACAACACCCAGCTGATCTTCCAGTTGGCGGATCGCCGCCGAGAGACTTGGCTGCGAAATGCCGCATTCCTCCGCTGCCCGCCCGAAATGCTCCGCGCGCGCCAATGCGATGAAAAATTCCAGCTTGTCGATCATGCGTCCTCCCATGACACGTGTCGCTGCGCGCGACAGCACGCAACCGGACACTAGTGCCTGACGGGCCTTGCCGCAAATCCGGTGGCAGCAGGAGACTGCCGGAGCGCGGAGACACAGGCTGGACTTCATTGCAACACTTGCCGCAACCATGCGTTATAACAGCGACAAGGATCAGGATAGCGGGGGAAGCATGGACGCGATCGCAGAGGTTCCGAAGATCAACCGGCTGGTATTGCAGAATCTGATCGCCGGGCTGAGCGACGGATTGATCCTGCTCGAAAAGGACGGAACGATTGCCTGGGCAAACAGCGCGGCACTTCGTATGCACCGGATCGAGGCGCTCGCGGATCTCGGAGAGGATGCCGCGGCCTACCGGCGAAATTTCACGCTTCGTTACCGCAACAACCATCTGCTCGAAGAGGGACAATATCCGCTCGAGCGTCTTCTGGCCGGCGATGATTTCGACGACGTGACGGTGGAAGTGTCACCGAGCGGCAATGAGGAGGAGTGCTGGGTCCACACGATGCGTGGTCTTGTTCTTGAGGACGCGGGCGCCAGGCCCGACGTCCTCGTCCTCATCATCCGGGATGAAACACCCCGTTTTGAGGCCGAAGCGCGCTTTGAAAGCGCCTTTAACGCCAATCCCGCCCCGGGCCTGATCTGCCGGCTGGAAGACGAGCGTTTCATCCGCGTCAATCAGGGCTTTCTTGAAATGACCGGCTTCACGCGTGAGGACATTATCGGTGTGAGCGTCCAGGAGCTTGGACTGTTTTCCGAATGCGACACCGGCGAGGACGCGCTGAAGCGGCTGCATGAAGGCAAGATCATCCGCCAGCGGGAGGCGCTTATCCCGATACCGGGAGGCGACAGGCTGGTTATCGTCGCCGGCGAAACCATCGCGGTTGCCGAAGAGCCCTGCATGCTCTTCACCTTCGCCGATCTTGACGGGCGCCGCAGAGCGCAGAACGCGCTGCGCCAGAGCGAGGAACGGTTCTTCAAATCTTTCCGCCTTTCGCCCGCACCCGCTGCCGTTTCGCGGCTGGAGGACTTCGTGCTGACTGAAGTCAACGACGCCTTCCTGCAATTATGTGGCCGCAAGGAGCCGGAGGTAGTGGGAAAAACCGCCGGCGAACTGCGGCTGTGGGAAGATGTGGCGGCACGCAGGGATATCGAGAAACGGCTGAAGGACAACATCCCCATCCGCAACGAAAACATGCGCATGAAGCTGAGCGATGGCGGCACAGCCGAATGCATCGTTTCCGCCGAACGCGCCGAGATCAACGACCAGCAATGCGTCATCTGGGCAATACAGGACGTGACCGAGCGCAGACGCTCGGAAAATGAACTGATCGAGGCAATCGAAAGCGTGATGACCGATACATCATGGTTCAGCAGAACCGTCGTCGAAAGGCTGGCGGGACTGCGCCAGAACGCGCGCAGCACGACGCCATCCGCATCGTTGAAGGACCTGACGGATCGCGAGGAGGAAATCCTGTCGCTGATCTGCGACGGGTGCAGCGACAGGGAAATGAGCGACAGGCTTCATCTTTCCAAGCACACCATCCGGAATCATATCGCGTCGCTTTATGGCAAGATCGGCGTGAACCGCCGTACCGCCGCGGTTATCTGGGCACGCGAACGGGGCTTTTCCGGCCGCAGGGAAAAATAGCGGCCTGCTTTTGCGAAAATAGGTCACTTTATACCAGTTCAACTAGTAGAAAATGCTCTGCTTCCGGCCAATGCGCCGCACTACCTTCCCATCATGCCGTTGTCAGCAGCGACATGATCCAACGGTGGAAGGAGTACATCATGGACAAAAACCGCATCGAAGGCATTGCCCGCCAGGCAAAGGGCACCATCAAGGAAGCAACCGGGAAAATCACCGGCAATGGGCGACTTGAGGCGGAAGGCAAGGCCGAAAAGGTTGCCGGCCACGCACAGGAGAAGCTCGGCCGGGCGAAAGACGCCATCACCAAAGCATTAAAGTGATCCATCGATGTTCAAGGCCGGAGGTTTCACGATGATGCTTTCATGGGCCGCAAACACGGCACCGGGCTGCAATCCACAGGAGATCAGCCTTTGCGCCGCGTTGCAGGCACTGATTGCCTATGCGGACGGGCAGGAAAACAGCTGCATCTCCGTCAGTTCCTCTGATGGGTGCATCGTCCTCACGGGCGAAGTTGAAACCCTCTCTGCCTTCGAACGTGCGGTCATCATTGCCGAGTGTTTCGCGTCACGACCCATCATCGCCGATCTGGCGATCCGCCAGCGGTCGTCGACCAGGCTGGACGCGGCCTCCCCGCATCTCCACCTCGCCAACAACAACAGGAGTGATAAACAATGAAGAAGTTCGTTCTCGCAACCGCCATCGCAACCCTGGCACTTGCCCCGCTCGCCTCGGCCGAAACCAGACACAACTCGAAACGCGCGCCTGAAGCCGTCCAGAAGGAACGTGTCGGCACCTTGTCCTGCGAAATCGCCGGCGGGGTCGGACTTGTGATCGGTTCCAGCAAAAACGTCGATTGCCAGTTTCGCCAGCGCTCCGGCAAAACCGAGCGCTACACAGGCACAATCGGCAAGCTCGGCCTCGATATCGGCGTGACGGGCAAGACCTATATGAGCTGGATCGTGTTCAATACCGCCGCAAGCCGCATCGGCGACGGTGCGCTTGGGGGTGAGTATGTCGGCGCTTCCGCTGCAGCCTCTGTCGGCATTGGTATTGGCGCAAACGCCCTGATCGGCGGCAATGCCAAGAATTTCGCACTTCAGCCGATCAGCGCCGAGGTTGGCACGGGTGTAAACATTGCAGCGGGCGTATCACGTCTGCAATTGAAGCACGCCCGCTAATTCAGGTCGCAAACAGCGCGGTTTCGGGCATCCAATTTGCCCGAAACCAGATGCCGTCTCCCGGCTCAGGCAACCAGCATGGCTTCCTTGATGCGTGGATAATCATAGGCATTGACCTTCGAAGTGCTGTAACCCGCTCCCACCAGCGCCTCGGCGAGTTTCACCGCTGCCGTAACCCCATCGATAACAGGCACGCCGGTTGCGTCGCGCAGCCTGTCGCACAGAGCCGACATGCCGGCGCATCCAAGGATGATCGCTTCCGCCGCGTCCTCCTTCTTGGCCGCTTCGATCTCGCGGATCAGCATCATTTCAGCGGCGAGAGGGTCTTCCTCGAGACCAAGCACCGGCAGATTGATGGCACGAACCTTGCGGCAATGCCGCTCCGCCCCATAGTTGCCGACAAGGTCCTCGATGATGGGGATCGAACGCGGCAGGGTGGTGATGATGGAAAATCGGCGGCTGATCGTCATGGCCACCTGCACGGCGGCCTGGCAGATGCCGATGACCGGCCCGCGCGCCACTTCGCGGGCAGCATGCAGCCCCGGATCGTCAAAGCAGGCGATGACATAGGCGTTAACGCCGAGCTGTTCACCCTTGCGGATCTCCTGCAGCAGGCCCGGAACAGCCAGCGCCTCATCCGCCCCGCCTTCGATACTGACGGGCGTATCGAGAGGATTTGCAGCGGAAATTTTCGTATCCACGTGTTTGACGCGCAAGGCGCTGTCGAGCGCCTGCGCCGTCATCGAGGCCGTAGAGTTGGGGTTGATCAAGCGAATATGCATCGGGGTAAGCCTTTCAAGACCTTCACGCGCCGTCTGGCTTGATGAAGTCGGTAATCGCCGGCGCCTTGAGGACGAACTGGCGGTCCGAAGTAATGTAATTGTCGGCGTGAAGGCGCGCGATCGGCTGATAGCGGTCCGGATCGACATAACGCCCCTCTTCATCGAGGCAATCCTTGTGCACATGCATGTGCACGACTTCGCCCAGAACCAGTGTGCGGCGCGGATAATCGATCAGACGCTCCACCCGGCACTCGAAAGCACAGGGCGATTCCGCCGCAAAGCTTGCATCGATCTTGCTGCAAGGGGTCGCGGTCAGCCGCGCCATGGAAAGCTCGTCCACCTCGCTGTCGAAACCGAGGCCGCAAACGAGCATCTGTTCCGACAGAGCCATATCGACCATGTTGATGACGAATTCGCCGGTTCGGCGAATATTGACCATCGTATCCTTCTCCTCCCCCGTCACACGCGGCTGAATACCGAGGACGACGATCGGCGGATCATGGGAGAAAACGTTGAAAAAGCTCATCGGCGCCGCGTTGTTGTGGCCGGCGGCCGAACGCGTCGTGACAAGCGCTATCGGCCGTGGACCGATAAAATTCGTCAGCAGACGATAACGGCTTTGTGGTTCGAGCGCGGTGAAGTCGAATTCCATGACAACTACCCTGTTTATGGTACACAATATTATTTCAGATTGTTGACAATCTTGCAACCAAAACTCTGTTGAAACGGTTGACTTTTTCCACCGCATCACGCTTCTCTACCCATAATGGAGAGTGAACCCGATGACCGAACAAAACGGCCAGTCCACGCAGCAAATTGTCGAGAAAGTCTGGCTGTCGATCGCTGAACGGCGGCTGCGCCCGGGCGTGCAGCTGAAGGAAGAGCAGCTCGCCACCATTTTCGGCGTCAGCCGCGCGCGCATCCGCCAGGCGCTTTCCGTGCTGGAGCGTGACGGGCTCGTCACCATCGTTCCCAATCGCGGCGCCTTCGTTTCCAAACCCTCGGTCGAAGAGGCAAGGGACGTGTTCTTCGTGCGCCGCACCGTGGAACAATGTGTCGTTGAGCGGCTGTGCAAATCCGCCACCAAGGCCGATCTGAAACGGCTTCGCGACCATGTCGAGAAGGAGCGCGTGGCCAATGCTCACAATATCACAACCGACATCATCAAGCTTTCCGGCGGCTTCCACCTGCTGCTTGCGGAAACGGTCGGTTCCGATTTCCTGTTCACCACCATGCGAGACCTCATTTCGCGTTCCTCCCTCATCACCGCTGTTTACCGCAACACGGACCGCTTCAACTGCGGGCCCGACGAACATGCGGAAATTGTCGACGCGATCGCCAATAACGACCCGGCGAGAGCCACGCATCTGATGACCCATCACCTGGAACATGTGGAAGCGGAGCTCGATCTCAGCGAAATCCGCGACCTTTCCCATGATCTGCGGGCTGCACTCGCCTGACCCTGCGGGTCAGGCGCGCTCCCGCTCCTGCGTCAGCACCTCTTCATCCTCCACCAGATGGCATGCAACGCGTGTGCCGACGGCAAGCGTGCGCACCTGCGGCACTTCCGCCGAACAGCGCGCCGTTGCAAGCGGGCAGCGCGGATGGAACGTGCACCCCGAGGGTGGCCTCAGCGGGCTTGGGACTTCGCCTGCCACCAGTTCCCGGTCGCGGCGCGGCGCCTCGATATTGGGAATGGTCTGCAACAAAAGCTGCGTATAGGGGTGACGCGGGCGGGCGAATAGCTCCTCCGTATCGCCCTCCTCCACGATGCGACCGAGATACATCACCGCGATACGGTCCGACATGTGGCGAACCACACTCATATCATGGCTGATGAAGAGATAAGTCAGTCCCAGCTCATCTTGAAGCCGCCGCATCAGGTTCAGTACCTGTGCCTGCACCGATACATCAAGTGCAGATGTCGGCTCGTCGCAGACGAGAAACTCCGGTTCGCTTGCCAGGGCGCGGGCAATCGAAATGCGCTGGCGCTGACCGCCGGAAAATTCATGCGGGAATTTCTCGCTATCGGAAGCGGAAAGGCCGACGGTTCGCAGCAGTTCCTCCACCCGCTCCATCGTCTCTGCACGGGTGGCGCGCAGTTTCAGCTCCCGGATCGGCTCTGCGATGATGTTCTTCACCCGCCAGCGCGGATTGAGCGAAGCATAGGGATCCTGAAAGATCATCTGCGCCGATAGCGGTGCATCCTTTCGCCCTTTGGCAAAGCGGAAGTCGCCGGCGCTTGGACGGAACAGCCCTGTCACCAGCCGCGCGACCGTGGACTTGCCGCAGCCGCTTTCGCCGACAATGCTGAGACAGCCACCGGCTGGCACCGTGAAGTCGATGTCGTTGACGGCCTGCACGAATTGACGGGGCTTGCGCTCGATGACGCGGTTGAGCCACGGGGCGGAAACATCGAAGGTCTTGGTCAGACCCTTCACCGTCAGTGCTGGTGTTTTTGTCACCGGGGTTTTCATGCTGTTCCTCCTGCATTCATCCAGCAGGCGCTTGCGCTGTCGCCCTGCGTTTCCAGTTCCGGGCGCTCGCGAAGACAGCGGGGGCCGGCAAAACCACAGCGCGGATTGAAGGCGCAGCCCGGGGGGATCGCATCGAGACGCGGCATCGCCCCGTCGATCTGGTTGAGCCGCTCCACGCGCGCGCCGAGCGAGGGGATGGAGGCCATCAGGCCCTGCGTATAGGGATGTTTCGGCGCATGCAGAACCTGCTCGACCGGCCCGACCTCGATCAGCCTGCCGGCATAAAGCACGGCAACGCGATCGGCGGCTTCGGCGATGACGCCCATATCATGCGTGACCAGCATGACGGCCGTCTGCTTCTCCTTGCACAGCCTGCGCAGCAGCGAGATGATCTGCGCCTGAATGGATACGTCAAGCGCCGTGGTCGGCTCATCGGCAATGATGAGCTTCGGCGAAGCCGCCAGCGCCAATGCGATGACGACACGCTGGCGCATGCCGCCGGAGAACTGATGCGGATAATGATCGACACGATCTTCCGGAGACGGAATGCCGACATCTTTCAAGAGTTGAACCGCCCGCCCCCGCGCTTCTTTCTTGGAGAGCGGCAGATGCTGGCGGATCGTTTCGAGCAGCTGCGCGCCAACCGTAAAGAGGGGATTGAGCGAGGTGAGCGGATCCTGAAAGATCGCACCGATCTCGCGGCCGCGAATGCTCTCCATCGCCCTGTCGTCCAACTTGTCAATACGCCGCGATCCCAGCCATATCTCACCTTCGGCGATGCGGCCGGGCTTTTCCAGCAAGCCCTGTATCGCAAGCCCGGTCATGGATTTTCCGGCACCGGATTCTCCCACCACACCGAGGATTTCGCCGGGGCGGATCGACAGGCTGACATCCGAAAGGGCCGTCACCGTGCCTCTTCGCCCCGGAAACTCGACTTTCAGATTGCGAACATCGATAACCGACTGGTTCATGTTATCCATTGGCGTCCACCTCCACCGGGTAGCTCGGGGGAAAGATTTCCGAAACGGGCGGATTGGCCCAGCTTCGTTCGGGATATTTCGCGATCAGCCCGTCGAACTGCGCCTGCGCCTGAACGCGGGCGCGCTCCATGTCGATATTCGCGACCTGCCTTGAGCGCATCGACAGCCGGCCATCAACGAAGACCGCACGCGTGATCTTGCCAGAGCCGCCGGTAATGATGGTCGTGATGGGATCGACGCTCGGAGCCATGACCGTATCATCGAGATCGAAGACCGCGATATCGGCGCGGGCACCCTTTGAGAGATGTCCGAGATCGGATCGGCCCAGCGCCCTTGCGCCACCGATCGTGGCGGCGTCGAACAGATCGGCCGAGCGAACCCTGTCGGGAACGCCGTCGCTGATGCGGCAGGTGATGAGCCCGACCAGAAGGTTCATCAGCATGTCGGCCGGTGCCGTGTCCGTGCCCATCGCGATGTTGATGCCACGCTGCCGGCACGACGAAAACGACGACAGCTTGCTGCCGCCTCTGGCCGACACCAGCGGACAGTGGACGATGGAAACGCCATTTTCAGCGTAAAGCGCCAGATCCTCGTCGGTCGCATTGGTGGCGTGCGGCGCGACAAGGCGCTCACTGAGCAAGCCCGCCTTGGCCAGCCACACGGGCGCCGTGGAGCCATGAAGGCTGCGGACGGTATCCACCTCCATCGTGCCCTGCGCCATATGCAGACGAAACTTGCAGCCAAGATCGCGAGCCGCCGCATCGGTTCTTTGCAACAGGGCGAGTGTCGATGTCTCGACCCGATCCGGTGCGAGCATGCCGCGCACGAGATCTCCATGGCGTCCGCTCTGTCTTTCGATGAAGGACACCGCATCCTTCAGCCCCTGAAAGCCGCGCTCTTCGTCAAAGACAGGCACCATGCGTCCCGGCTCTTCCAGCACCATGCCGCCGGAGCGGTATGCCGGGCTGAGATAGACGCGCAGGCCGAGTTCGCCGGCAGCATCGGCCGCAGCCTCGAATTCGGCGGCGGTTTCGCCCCATTGCCGGTAAAACAGGGAAGCGATGGGCGCTGCCGTGGTAATGCCGCTCAGAAGCAGCTGACCGAAAGCGAAACGCTTCTGGAAGGCCAGCTCCTCCCCGGAATACATCTCGTAGGGGCCCGCCTCGACATAGGATCGCGGCCAGACCCGGCCCTTGGCCCAGCCGGGATAGTGATCGATCCCCAGGATCGTCGTATCGAGATCAGAAAGCGCGTCGAGATCGATCAGGCCGGGGCTGATGAGGGCGTTGCCGAAATCGACGCGACGGGCGACCTCGCCTTCAAAGCCGTGCCCGACGAACAGAATCTCACCGTTCTCGAAGACCACCTCGCCGTTTTTCAAGAGCCGGTGCGATCCATCCTTGTGTCCGACAACCCAGCTTGCGGTAAGCAGCGTGTGACCGGACGGACGTTCGCCAAGTGCGAGAGATTGCAAGGCAGCGCTCATCACGGCGCCTCCACGATGGCTTTGCCGTTTCTGGCGGTGACGCGGCCGCCTTTGACGACGAGCGGCCGGGGCGCGATATCGACCACGGCATGGGCGAGCGTTTCGCCCGTAAGCAACGTGAAGTCTGCGGCGCAGCCTTCCTTGAGGCCATAATCGCCAAGCCCCATGACATCGGCGCCGCCCTGCGAGACCACATGCAGCACATGGGCAAGTTCTATATCCGACCGCAGGCCATTCTTCATGCCGATGATCTTTGCCCGGTCGAGCATATCCGGCTGGCCCCATGGCCCCCAGGTATCACGAATGCCATCGCAACCGCCGCCGACGCGCACACCCGCCTCCTTCAGGCGCATGATCGACGGCACGTTTGCCGAAGGCGCACCTGTCGTCAGGATCGCCACGTCGAGCTTTGCAATCTCTTCGATCAGCTTGCCGACCCGCAGGTAATCATTCATTCCAAGCGCAAAGGCATGGCTGATCGCGACCTTGCCTTGCATGCCATTGGCCCGGATACGCTCGAATATCAGCTCCATGGTGAAGGCACCGAGATCGGCGGCCTCATGCAGATGGATGTCGATCGGCACGCCGTGCTTGACCGCAAGCGCAAAGAGAATATCCAGCTGGCCTTTCGGATCGCGGTCAATGCCGCAGGGATCGATACCGCCAAGCACTTCGCAGCCCTGTTTCAAGGCTTCGTCCAGAAGCTCCACGGTGCCTGGCATGACCATGACGCCGGATTGCGGAAAGGCGACGACTTCGATGTCGATGATGCCCTTCAGCTTCTCGCGGGTCTCCCAGATACCTTCGACGAGCGTCAGGCCATGGGTCGGGTCGATATCCACGTGGCTGCGAATATGCGTGCCGCCATTCGCCGCAAGGCCGATGGCGTGGCGCATGGACTGGCGGTGCGGATCGATGCCGATCTGTGTCCGGTTGTCGCGTTCAAAGTCGATCCGCTGGCGCAGGATCGCCGCGCGATTATTAACATGCCAGGGCATGCCCCATGTCGTCTTGTCGAGATGGGTATGGGCATCGATAAGGCCGGGAACGGCAATCGCGCCATTCCCCTCCTCTACCGGCATGCCCGGATCGGCCTCGAATTTTCCGAAACCGGCTATCTTTCCCTGCCTGATCAGAACGTCGCAGGTATCGCCCGCCATGGGCCTGATGTTGCGGAGCAGAAGATCATGCATGGAACTCACCTCAGTTTCGGATTGAGCGCATCGCGCAGCCAGTCACCCAGAAGGTTGACGGTGACGACGAGCAGACAGAGCTGGAAAACGGGAAACAATACGATCCACCACGAACCCGAGAACAGGAACTGATTGCCGATGCGGATCAGCGTTCCGAGTGAAGGCTGGCTGGGCGGCATGCCGATGCCAAGGAAGGACAGCGTCGCTTCAGTCAGGATCGCCATGCCGAAATTGAGCGTGGCGGCAACCATGATCGGTGTGAGCGTGTTGGGCAGGATATGGTTTGCCATGATACGGCGGGCGGGAACGCCGATGAGCTTGGCCGCCTGTACATAATCCTTGCCGGTTTCGACGATGGCCTGGGCGCGCACGGTGCGCGCATATTGCACCCAGGCGGAAAGGGCGATGGCGAAAATGAGCACGGCGGATGCGCCCACCTCACGCAGACTGTCCGGCAACATCTGCCGCACGACCGTCGAGACGAGGATGGCAACCAGAATTGTCGGGATGGAGAGCGTGATGTCGCCGATCCGCATCAGGAGATTGTCGGCAAAGCCACCGAAGTAACCGGCAATCAATCCCGCGGTCATGCCGATGACAAGCGACAGCGCAACGGAAGCGACACCGATGACGATCGATATGCGCGTGCCGTAAAGAATGGCGGAGAGCATGTCCCGCCCCTGCGTATCGGTGCCGAGCAGATAGGGCCATTCGCCGCCCTCCTGCCAAACCGGCGGCAGCTCGGCCTTCCACATGTCCAGCGAAGCGCCGTCATAGGGGTTCTGGGGCGCGATCAACGGCGCGAATATGGCAGCAAGGATCAGGATTGCGAGGACCAGCGCACTGATCTTCGCCGATTTGCTGCGACTGAAGGACCAGTAGAGATCGCTGTCGCGCAGGCGGCTGAAAAGCGACCGGCGGGCGGGTTTTGCCATTTGTGGAAGGTCTGTCATGAAACCGGCTCCCTTCGGTTAACGCGCGGTGCGCAGACGCGGATCGATCACCGCATAGGCAATGTCGACGAACGTGTTGAGAACAACGAAGATGAAGGAAATGATGCAGAGATAGGCCGCCATGACGGGAATATCGAGAAACGTCACCGCCTGTATGAACAGCATGCCCATGCCCGGCCACTGGAACACCGTTTCCGTAATCAGTGCAAAGGCGATGAGCGAGCCGACATTCATCGTCGTCAGCGTCACGACAGGCATGAGACAGTTGCGAAGCGCATGGCGGAAATAGATGCGCCAGCGGGGAATGCCGCGGGCACGCGCGAATTTCACGAAATCGGATCGCAGCACCTCCAGCATCTCGGCGCGAACCAGACGCATGACGAGCGTGATCTGATAAAGCGAAAGCGCAATGGCCGGCAAAATGATGGCCGCACGACCGGAGGAGGTCAGCAACCCGGTAGACCACCAGCCGATCTGCACCACATCTCCGCGACCGAAGGCCGGCGCCCAGCCGAGCGACACCGAAAAGACGAGAATGAGCAGGATGCCGACGACGAAACTTGGCAGGGAAACGCCGACGATCGACAGGAATTGCAGACCCTCCGTATACCATTTGCCACGCCTGATCGCCGTCAGCACCCCGAGCGGCAGGCCGACGACCAGCGACAGGACGGTGGCGACAAGAACAAGCTCCAGCGTTGCCGGAAACCTCTCCGCTATCAGCGGCAGCACCTGCTGGCCGTTGCGATAGGAAACGCCGAAATTGCCTTCTGCCGCATCTTTGACAAACCGCAGATATTGCGTCGGCAGACTGTCATTGAGGCCGAGGCGCTCACGCAGGGCCGCCCGATCCTCCTGCGAGGTCTGTTCGCCGACCATCAGTTCAACGGGATCACCCGCGAGCCGGAAAATGAGAAATGCGATAAGCGCGACGGAAAGCATGACGAGCACGGCATTTCCCAAACGCTTGATGATGAAAACCAGCATGGTTACCTCTCGGATCAGAACCCGCGCCACAAGGCCTGTCAGGTTCGACCATTCTCTTGCAGAGACAGGGCAGAGCTTTCGCAACGATGCGATGCCTCGCGCATGAGCCTGTCACATTGTCGACAATTGCACCGGCGGAGGATCGCATTTCGGCCTTCCCTGTCCCTGGGGATCACGGTTTGAACGGCTGAGGCGACTGCGCCGGAAAAGCTGGAAAGGCGTTCGGCGACTGGCCGACGCCCTTCCTGCATCCTGCATTATTTGTCGAGCTGTGTCAGCCAGTGACGCGGCTTGTTATCGGCACGGAAATCGACGCTCTTGACCTTTCCGAGCATGGCCCAAGCAATGGGCTGCTGATGCAGCGGAACAAGCATGGTTTCATCCTTGGCGATCTTCAATGCAGCTTCTTCAAGCGCCAGACGTTTGGTGTTGTCCTGCTCCTGCGCCGCCTGATCGACCAGCTTGTCGATTTCGGGGTTCGACCAGCCGCCATAATTGGAGACACCCATCGCACCCTTGCGGGTCGACAGTATCTGCGACAGGAACGAGAAGGCATCGAGCGTCGGCTCGTTCGCCCAGCTGAGGTTGAAGACATCCGCCTTGCCGCCATTGCGCTTGGGCGACTGCACGGAGCGCGGGGCAATGTCGATCGTCGGCTGGAAACCGCCGCGCTTCAGCATGTTGGCGACACCGGAGCAGATATCTTCCTCATTGATGCTTTCGTCGTTCATGCAGGTATAGGTGAAAGCAAGGTTCTTCATGCCTGCATCGGCAAGCAGCTTTTGTGCTTTTGCCGGATCGGCGGGTTCATAGGTATCGAGCGACTTGGCATAACCGGCGATTTCAGGCGCGATGAGCGAGCCGGAAGGTCTTGCAAGGCCGCGCATGACCTTCTTGTTGATGAGATCGCGATCAAGCGAGGCCTCGAATGCCTGACGCACACGCAGGTCATTAAACGGGTTGGGCTTGCCGTCTTCCAGCTTCTCGCGACGGTTGAAACCGATGAACAGCGTGCGCAGTTCGGTGCGCTTCTTCACCGTGATATTGGCCGAGGTTTCGAGCCGCGGCAAATCCTGGATCGGCGCGGAATCGATCAGGTCGATTTCGCCGGAAAGCAGCGCTGCAACACGGGTCGCGGCAGAGGCGATCGGTACAAATTCAATACGGTCGAGATTGTGCTTCTTCTGATCCCACCAGCCATCATTGGCGACGAGAACCGTCTTGCTATCGGGCACACGGCTTTCGAGCCTGAACGGCCCGGTGCCATTGGTGTGCATCGTCGTATAACCGTCGACCTTGGAGGCAAAATCGGTCGGCTTCTCGCTATTGTTATCCTTCAACCACTTGGCATTGAAGATGAAGATATTGGTAATGTCGTTCAGGAAAAGCGAGGTCGGCGCGGTGACGTCGAGATCGACAGTGTAGTCATCGACCTTCTTCACGCCGGCAAAGACCGGAATATTGCCGCGCAATGGCGAGGTGGCATCGGAAGCGCGCGTGAAGGACGCAACAACATCGTCAGCGGTGAAATCCGAGCCGTCATGGAACTTCACACCCTTGCGCAGGGTGAAACGCCAGGTCTTTCCATCAACGAGCTTCCACTCCGTCGCCAGCGCCGGCTCGATCTTGAAGTCCGGCCCGTAACGGACGAGCCCTTCATAGATGTGATTGAGGAACGCAAGGTTGGAGGTGGAAGGCACCGAATACGGATCGAGCGAATAAAGATCGGCGCGGCTACCCCAGCGTAGGGTCTCTGCGCTTGCGGGAGCGGCAATGGCGGCGGCGGCCATGGCGGCCAGGACAAAACTTCTAATTCGGGACATTTGATCCCCCCTTTTTATAGGTCGTTGGAAAGCCGGCTGGCGGCTGAGCAAGGGGAGTATTGTTTTGCACGGGCTTATTGTCAATAATATTGTTGACAATTATCGTATTCAAAATTGTGAAATTCTGGATACCGACTGCAAACATATGGGAGAAGGCGAATGGGAAATTATCTGCTGCTGCATGGCACGATCGTCACCGTGGATCGCGAAAGACGGATTATCGAGGATGGCGGCCTTGCCATTCAGGATGATCGTATCGTTGACATCGGCCCGGCCGGGGAACTCGCTTCACGCCACCCCGGCAAGCAGATCATAGACTGCCGGGGCAAACTCATCATTCCCGGCCTGATCGATGCGCATGGCCATGCCGGGCATGCGCTCATCCGCAGCATTGCCGCCGATACCAATGCCATGTGGATGAAGGTCGTGACACCGACCTATTATCACTACGTCACCCGCGATTACTGGTACGCCGACGGCCTGGTCTCCGGCATCGAGCGGTTACGCGCCGGCGTGACGACCGGCGCCAGCATCATCACCTCGATGCCGCGCGCCGACGATCCCCTCTTCGCTATCAACCATGCACGCGCCTATGAGGAGATCGGCCTTCGCGAAATCATCTGTGTCGGCCCTTCCGGCCTGCCATGGCCGCACCCCGTCACCCGATGGGAAAGCGGTTCGCCGGAGCGCCGTCATATCAGCTTCGAAGAGATGATCGAAGGCAGCGAGGCAACCATCGAGGCCCTGAACGGCACGGCGGATGGCCGCATCAGCGTTTTCCTCACACCTTTCACCATCGTTCCGTCAGTGGAGCCCTCCAATGCCTCGACACCCGATCAGTCGGTGAAACTGACGGAAAATGACCGGATGCAGGCGCGCCGGATCCGCGAAACGGCACGAAAGACCGGCGTCAGGCTACATTCGGACGCTTTTGCAGGCCAGATTCGCATGGCGTTTCAGGACAAGGAAAATGCGCTGCTTGGCCCAGATATCCATCTTCAGCATTGCTGGGGCATCTCGCATGACGAGATCGACATTCTGGCCGAAACGGGAACTCGCGTTACCCACGCCCCGCCCGGTCGGGCGACGCCAATCATGGAAATGATGTCGAAAGGCATTCGCGTTGCCATCACCACCGACGGCGCGGCCCCCAGCCGCCATTTCGACATGTTGCAGACGGCGCGTCTGGCGCAATTCACCCAGCACCTGCTGCACAACCATGATCGTTACCTGCTGCCGCCCGGCAAGATATTCGAAATGATCACCATCGACGCCGCGCATGCCATCGGCATGGAAAACGAGATCGGCTCGCTGGAAATCGGCAAAAAGGCCGATGTCGTCGTCATCGACATGCGCAAACCGCATCTGATGCCGATGTGGATGCCGGTGCACCGGCTGGTGCATCAGGTGCTGGGCAGCGATGTCGATACCGTTTTCGTGGATGGCCGGATGTTGATGGAAAACGGCCGGGTTCTGACAACCGACGTGGATGCCGCGCTTAACTTCGGCCAGGAAGAAGCGCTGGCCCTCGCCGCCCGCGCCGGTCTTGAAGCGCATATGCACGACCCGGGTTGGGGCCGTCTGCTGCGGACCTTCGAAGAACCTGTCCACCCTCCCCAGCCACCGGAGCCGGCGCTCAGCCGATAACAGGATAACGCCATCTGGAAGACCTGCGATGCATCACACGCTCGCAGCTGCCTGCGATAGCATTGTTGACAAAACCGCGTGCGATATTTCGTCAACGCAAAAACTCCCCGGCCTGGAGGGTCCGGGGAGCAAACCTGACGTCATGTCAGGAACTTTGACTGGAGCTAGCACTCACCCGTCCGAGAACGGGGTGGATCTGAGTTATCTAACCAGATTATGCTTTTTGCTTATGCAGGCTATTAGAACGAACGCTGCAGGCGAACGAAACCGGTCCACTGCTCAGGACGGTTATCGATGTCGAGGTAGTTTGCAGTGAGCTTCGTGGTCAGGCCATCGGTGATCTTGTAGTCAACCGTCAGACCAGCCTTCCAGGCGTCGTTGTTGGAGAATTCGTCCCAGGAAACGAGACCATAGCTGCCGTAGTACTGGAAGCCGGGGGTGATCTTCAGCTTGTCGGTTGCCTTGATGGCGTATTCAGCAGCAACTGCCCACTCGGAGACGTTGTAGTAAGCGTTTGCGCCGGAAGCCCAAACACCAGACAGGCCAAGCGTGCCCGGACCAACACCAGCCGTTGCGATCAGGCGTACAGAGCCGTTTTCACGGTCGGTATCGTAGCCGCCGATGAGCTGCAGAGTTACGCTGTCGAACTTTGCGCCAACGCCGAGCGCGACGCCAACATTGTTGTCACGCTCGTTGTACGAGCCAACTGTGACGCCTTCGAGTTCGTCAACCGAAGCGCCTGCCCAGAAGGAACCAGCGTCGTAGGTGTAACGAATGGAGTTGAACAGAGCGTTGGAAGCCAGTTCGTCCGTTTCGCCAGAAAGGCTATCGTCCCACCAGCTGTAGAACTTACCGACCTTCAGGCCGCCGAGTTCGATGAAAGCCTGGTCAACGAAAACTGCAGAACCCTTGTCGCCCGAGCCAGACGTGGTGGACGCAGCTGCAGAACCCGTGTCAGCATTGCCACGGAGGCCAATGAAGCCACGCAGGGCACCGAGTTCGGTGTCGGTGCGGGTGTCAATTTCGAACTGGGCGCGGGTGAACGAATCCCAGTCAGAGGTGCCGGTCTTGTCACGACCGAAGTCGGTCTGGAACCGGACATAACCCTGAAACTTCAGGCAGGTTTCGGTGCCGGGGATGTAGAAGAAGCCGGTGCCGAAAGCGTCGCAAACGCGAACGTATTCCATGGCTTCCGGCTCGGCAGCGACGATAGCGTCAGCGGCCTGTGCGCCGGATACTGCTGCGAGAGCGGCAGCGGAGCCGATAAGAAGGCTCTTGATGTTCATTTTTAATCTCCAGTCAAAAATTTTTCAACGAATGCGCAAATTTGAGGGCTGGTCTTTTCCCTGCCGCCCGCTTCCCTGCGCTGATTCAGCAAATGACAGAAAGTGCGGGGGACTCGCAATTTAAATCGGCGGATTACAAATACAATAAAAGTACACAGACGTATTAAGTAGTAAAATTACAACAAATCAATAGTTTAAAATATAATAATTTCATTTTTTATTTTCAAATAAAAGAATTTATTACTTAACAAAAATAGTCGATTATAATAATTTTATTTATTATAATATATAAATCTACATAACCGCGAAGGGCAGTTACCCGGCACCCTGACCCTAAACAATCATAGAGACGTTTAAGGTTGTTGTAATAAAAGGCGCGGGCAACCGGCCGGAACAATTCCGGCGTCACTCAGATCAGGCCCGTCAAAACAGGGCCATCATAGCGGGTCTATTGCAGATCGCCGGCAGGGCCTGTGGGGAATGTCGTCATCTTCGCCAGCATGTCTTCAATCACGTCCGCCTGCACCGGGCGACTGAAATAATAGCCCTGCCCGTAGGGGCAGCCGGCGACGCGCAAAAACGCCGCCTGTTCGCCGGTCTCCACTCCCTCGGCAATGACATCGATATCCAGAGATCCAGCAAGCTGAATCATGATCGAGACGATGGCGCTGTCCTTGGTTTTTTCCGGCAGGTGGGTGAGGAACGAGCGGTCTATCTTCATGCAGGACAGGGGAAAGGTCTTGAGCATGCCGAGGCAGGAATAACCGATGCCGAAATCGTCCAGCGAGAGGCTGACGCCCATCTGCTTGATGGAGCGCATGATCCGCACCGATGTTTCGACATCCTGAATGATAAGCGTCTCGGTGATTTCGATTTCGAGCAGCGAGGGCGAAAGACCGGTTTCCTTCAGCACCGACTGGATTTGCTCCACAAGTCCGCCCTGAAACTGCCGGGGTGAGATATTGACCGCCATTTTGATGGGCGACAGGCCGGCTACGATCCAAGCCTGCGCCTGCTGGCACGCCTTTTTCAGAATGCTTTCCCCAAGCTCCACAATGAGGCCGGTTTCCTCGGCAAGACCGATGAATTCCGACGGAGCCAGCAGACCTTCCACCGGATGCTGCCAGCGCACCAGCGCCTCCACCCCGCTGATGCGGCCGGTGAGAAGATCAACCTGCGGCTGGAAATGCAGAACAAACTCATCCCGCTCCACAGCCTTGCGCAATTCCTCGATGCGGGTGAACTTCTTTCTCAGATCGTCCGCCATGCGCGGTGTGAAAGTGGCGATGCCATTCCGGCCATTATGTTTGGCCTCATACATGGCAAGATCGGCGGCAGCGACGATTTCCGCCGTGGTCTCCCCGTGCTCGGGAAAAAACGCCATGCCGATGCTGCAGGTGACCTTGATATCGTAATTGCCGATGCGCAGCGGCTGCGAAACCGCCGCCTGAATAAGCTGCAGACGGTTTTCGAAGCTGTCTTTCTGCTTTTCCAGAATGACGACGAATTCGTCGCCGCCCACCCGCAGCACGAGATCGTTTCGGCCGAGGCTATGAGCGATGCGCTCCGCCGTTTTCGAAAGCAGCGCGTCGCCAACGCTGTGACCAAGCGTATCATTGATCTGCTTGAAATTATCGAGATCGAGAAAACCGATGCCGACCTTCCGTTTTGCCTTTGCCGCCACCGCCAATATTTCCGGTAGCCGCGTATCGAGAAAACGGCGATTAGGTAGCCGGGTCAACATGTCGTGATCGGCCAGAAAGGCTATATGCTCCGCGGCACGTTTCCGGTCGATCGCCAGCCCCGCCATGCGGGCGGCGGCCCCGATGAACTCTACCAGCGCCGCATCCGGCTGGCGGCCCGCCAGCACGCACCAGACAAAACCATGCGCCTTGCCCTCGCTGGCGGGAATATCGAAACTGAAAGCCGTGCTGTCGGCCGGATAGGTAAGGCTCCCGGGATCGTTGACGGTGGAAATGCGCGCCGTCAGACCCTCATGCGGCATCAGCGCCGGAGAGACATAAACGGAAGGTTCGCCCGCCGCCGCCTCGAACACCCTGACAGCGCAGGCAAGCCCGGTGGCAAGATTTTCAATGGCCTTGACGAATTCGTCGAGAAAATCTTCGATCCGCGCCGCCGCGACAATCATTTCCAGAATACGCGCCTGTGCCTGAAGCAGTCTTTCCGAGGCCTTTTTCTGGGTTATGTCCCTGGAAGCGCCAACCACACCAATGATCTTGCCGGCCTCATCCTTCAAGGGCACACGCGACATCATCAACCAACGGTCGATATCGCCGCGCATGGCGGGTTCCTCATAGCCAAGATCAGGCTCTCCGGTGCGCATCACCCGCGCTTCGGTATCGGGAATGCCGGCCCGCTGCGCCGCATCTCCGTGAATGTCGCCGTCGGTGAGCCCGATCAGTTCTTCGACACTTTCAAATCCGTTTTCCGTAACGATGGCGCGGTTGGCAAAAAGAAAACGACCCTCCAGATCCTTGGCATAGATGAAATCCGGCACATGATTGATCATCGCTTCCAGAAGCACATGCCGGTCGGAGGTATTGGGGTTTTCAGTCGTTGCAGGAGAGGCAGATGGCGCTACGCCGCGCTTGGTTCGCGACATCCGGTTCTGCACGGGTGTCTTCGGGCCTTTGGAACGCACCTCTCCGCCTCATCATCTTATAAAGAAGCAGAATAGTAGGATTATACGTATTATATAAATATGAACGGCTGGCGGAGATTGCCGCGAATTCCCGCCTTTTACAGCGGACTCTATGGAGCCCTGCCCGCCTGAATCAAAACGGCGCAACCGAAGCTGCGCCGTCAAACCCAGGCGGCAATTCGCTGCCCGTCACACCACCGGGGTCGGCAGTTCCTTGCCCGCAAAATGTGCGTCGAGATTGGCAAGAACGAGATCGGCCATGGCGCGTCGCGTCTGGTGCGTGCCGCTGCCGACATGCGGGGCAAGCGTGACGGTGTCGAAGGCGAAAAGCGCTTCCGGCACACGCGGCTCATCCTCGAAGACGTCGAGGGCCGCACCACCGATCGTGCCGTTTGAAAGCGCCTCGACCAGCGCCTTTTCATCCACCAGCGAACCGCGCGCAACGTTGACAAGCACGCCCTGCGGCCCAAGTGCCTTCAGCACATCGGCATTGACGATATGGCGCGTTTCGGCGGTGGCAGCGGCGGCGATGATCAGCACGTCGCAATTGGCGGCCAGCGCCTCTATGCTGTCGTGATAGTCATAGGCGACGTCGCGACGGTTTCTGGCGGTATAGGAAATCCGCGCATCAAAACCTTCGAGCCTCTTTGCGATTGCCTGACCGATGCGGCCGAGGCCGAAAATGCCGTAACGACGGCCAGCCACACGGGTGGAAAGCCCCATATCGCCCTTCAGCCATTGACCGGTACGCACATGCTGGTCCGCCTGCGGCAGCTTGCGCGCCTGCGCCAGAACGAGGCCAAGCGCAAGATCGGCGACATCGGCCGTCAGCACGTCAGGCGTGTTGGAGACGCGGAAACCGCGTTGTTTCGCGTCAGTCAGATCGACCTTGTCGAAACCGACACCGTTGATGGCGACGATTTCAAGATTGGGGAGTGCGGCGCCGATATCCGCCGGCAGGCCGATATGGCCGCCGGTGACGACGCCGCGGATCGCGGCGCCCTTTTCAGCAAGAAACGCCGCCTTGTCGGAAGCTTCGAACAGGCGATGCACGGTGAAACGCTGCGCGAGTTCTTCTTCCAGTGCCGGAATGAGCGGGCACAGTTGCACGATTTCAGTGGTCATGGACTTTCCTTTGCGCCGGTGAATTACTTCACATCGGCCTTGACGAATTGCCGGAGTTCCGGCGTTTGCGGATTGGCGAAAAGTTCCGAAGAACGGCCCTGCTCCCAGATCTTGCCCTTGTGCATGAAGATGGTTTCAGTCGCCACGCGGCGCGCAAAGGCCATTTCATGGGTAACGAGGATCATGGTCATGCCGCCTTTGGCGAGGTTTTCCATGACGGTCAGCACTTCCTCGGTCAATTCGGGGTCGAGCGCCGAGGTCACCTCGTCGAACAGCATCACCTTCGGTCGCATGGCGAGCGAGCGGGCAATTGCCACGCGCTGCTGCTGGCCGCCGGACAGCTGGTCGGGATAGGAATCGAATTTCTCCGACAGGCCGACGAGTTGCAGGACCTCGCGGGCGATATCCTTTGTTTCCGATTTCGCCACATCCTTGACGATGCGCGGCGCGAGCATGATGTTTTCGCCGACCGTCAAGTGCGGGAAGAGATTGTAGCTCTGGAACACGATGCCGACATCGGTGCGCAGCTTGCGCAGCGCCTTGGCATCTTCGCCAATGGCATGACCGGCAATTTCGATGCGGCCCGAATTGATCTTCTCCAACCCATTCATGCAGCGCAACAGCGTGCTCTTGCCCGAGCCCGAGCGGCCGATGAGGGCGAAGACTTCACCACGGCCGACCGAAAGCGAAACGCCTTTCAGGACTTCCAGAGCGCCAAAGCTCTTGTGAACGTTTTCAACGATTACTTCCGGCATGAAGCCTCCTTTCCAGCCAACGCGACAGCTGGGACAACGGGTAGCAGACGATGAAATAAAGCACGGCCACCGCGACAAAGACGCGGAACGGCTGGAACGTGGCATTGTTGATGAGCTGCCCCGCTCTCGCCAGTTCGACGAAACCGATGATCGATGCGATGGACGTATTCTTGACGACCTGAACGGCGAAACCGACGGTCGGCGGCAGGGAAATGCGGATCGCCTGCGGCAGGATGACGTAGCGATATTGCTGGGCGCGGGTCAGCGCCAGCGATTCCGATGCTTCCCATTGCTGCTTCGGCACCGCCTGGATGCAGCCGCGCCAGATTTCGGCAAGATAACCTGATGTATAGATGGTCATCGACGCGCCGGCGGCGATCAAAGGCGGCAGTTCCAGTCCGGCAAGGCTGAGGCCGTAATAGGACAGGAACAGGATCATCAGCACCGGAATGCCCTGAATGACCTGGATATAGGTGCCGGCGGCAATGCGCAGCAGCTTGTTATCCGAGGTGCGGGCAAGAGCGATGAAAAAGCCGACGATGCCACCGCCGATAAGCGCAATGATCGTCAAAAGCACGGTCCATTGCAGGGCGGTCAGCAGGAAACCGAATTCGTTCCAGCCGAAAGTTCGAAGAGTCATGACTGCACCTCCGGCATGGCGGTCATCGTCTTGCGAGCCACGCGGCGGCCAAACAGCCACATGCCGATAAGGGCAAGGATGAGCCGCAGGCTGAGCGCCAGCGCAAGATAGATGAGCGTGACGACGATATAGACTTCGAAGGAGCGATAGGTCTGCGATTCCACGAAGGCTGCGGCGGCCGCAAGCTCATGGGTGGAAATGGCCGAGCATATGCTCGATGCCAGCATCATCAGCACGAACTGGCTGCAAAGCGAGGGATAGACCTTGGCGATGGCAGGCACGATGATGACGTGGCGATAGATCTGGTATCTGGTGAAACCAAGCGCCTCGCCTGCCTCGATCTGCGACTTGTGCACCGCCTCGATGCCGGCGCGGATGATTTCCGTCGAATAGGCCGCAAGATTGATCGTCATGCCGATCAGCGCCGCCGTATCCGCCCCTACCCTGAAGCCGAGGCCCGGCAGGCCGAAATAGACGATGAACAGCTGCACGAGAAACGGCGTATTGCGGATCACCTCCACATAGGCGTCCACGATGATGCGGACGATGCCGCCATTGATGGACCGCAGCGAGGCCAAAAGAATGCCGAAAGCGCAGCCGAGCACGATGGACAGGACAGACAGCTTGATCGTCAGCCATATGCCGTTCAGAATTTCATTCTGATATTGGGCGAGCGCGCCGAATTGAAAAGTATAGGACATGCGTCACTCCGTTGACATTTCCCGGTCCGCCGGAATTTTCCTCCGGCGGACGCGTTGAAAGGCTCAATCAGAAGCTTGGCAATTGCGGCAGCGGACGGCCGGTCCACTTCACCGAGATACGGTCGAGATCGCCCGACATCTTCATGAGGTAGATGGAGGTGTTCAGCCACTGGCGCAGCTCGAAATCCTCAAGCTTCGTCGCCATGGAATTGCCCTGCTGGAAGAAGGTGAAACCAACCTGCAGACCAGCCTCCGGGCGCTGCTTGATGATCGCTTCGCCAACCGTGGACGGCAGTGCGACGGCATCCACCTGACCGGCAAGCAGAGCCTGAGCGCTGGTGGAATCGTCTTCGTAAACGACGATTTCGAGACCTTCGACATTGGCCTTGCGCAGCGCGGTTTCCTGCGAGGAACCGCGATTGACCGAAACGCGCTTGCCCTTGAGGCTGTCGAGATTTTCGAACTTCTGGTCCTTGCCGGAGATGATGTCCATGTTGAAGGCGCTGTAGGGCTGCGTGAACATCACGGTCTTGGCGCGTTCACCGGTCGGTGCGAGCGTCGCAACAAGGAAATCGACCTTGCCGGTCTGAAGTGCCGGAATGCGGGCGGGCGGCGTCAGCGGCACCAGCTCCACCGGCAGCGACAGGTAAGAACCGATAAGATTGGCGACATCCACGTCGTAACCGGAAGGATTGCCCTTCTCATCCACCATGCCCATTGGCGGAGCGCCGGTGAGAACACCGATCTTGACCTTGCCGCGCGCCGTGATCTCGCTGAGCGAGACGGCATGGGCGGACGTCGTGGCAGCAAGCGAAGCGGCTGCAACACCGACGGCAACGGTCATGTTTTTCAGAAATCTTGAAATGCTCATGGTTTCTCCTCCAACCTTATAGTGGCTGTTCGACAGGAACAGCGGCCTTGCGCAAAGGACAAAATGTTCTCGATAACATTCTGTCGCGATTGACTAAAAACTCCTCCCAAGGGGACGCGAAGATCAAAAACAGCTGGAATTTCCAATGAAATTCAATGTTTTCGGCTGGTTATCGATTTTCCTCTGTTCGACACCATTTCACGTTCTTGGCAGGATCAATAATGCATGTTATCGGTATCATTGCAAGTCCGATCTACAGAACTGTTTTGGTCGGCATTCATTCGGGAGGGAAACATGTACACACGCTCGGCAATTTTCGAAGGCAGGATTCACCCCGGCCGGGAGGAGGAGTTTTTCCGCATCGTCGAGGAGAAATTGCTGCCCGTCTGGAAACGCATGCCAAATGCGCAGGCCGTGCGGGTGATGCGCACCGAGCGCACCGATCCGGACGCGGCTGCGATCATCATGGTGCAGGAAATCGACTATCCTTCGATGGAAGCCGTGGAGGAAGCACTGGTCTCGCCGGTTCGGCTGGAAGGCCGGGTGCTGACGGACGAGATGATGAGCATGTGCGACGGCCGTTTTTACCATCTGGTCTATAGCCGCGTCGCATAAATCCGGTGCACGCCGTATCGATCTGCAATCATACGGCGTGCTTTCCCTTGATATCTTCGTGTATGTCTTGTCCTGAACCGGTTCGAATTTAGGGAGACATGCTTTGGTGGAGCGCACGCCCTTGGCCGCAGCGTTAGTCACGTCAAAAAAAGCAACCATGAGCGACGTCTCGAAACTCGCGGGCGTCTCCAAGATGACCGTTTCGCGGGTGCTGGCCGATCCTGCCCTGGTGTCGGAAGACACACGCCAGAAGGTGATGAAGGCGATAGAGAAGCTTGGTTATGTGCCAGACCGGATCGCCGGTTCGCTCTCTTCCCGGCGCACCAATTTCATCACCGCCATCCTGCCGACGCTCACCAACTCCAACTTCGCCGACAGCGCCCAGGGACTCGCCAAGGCGCTGCGCGCGGCCGATTACCAGTTGCTGATCGGTTATACGATGTATGATCTGCAGGAAGAGGAGCGCGTGATCCGCACCATGATGGAGAGGCGTCCCGACGCGATTGTCGTTGCCGGCACCGTACATACCAAGATGGCGAGCGAAGTTCTGATGCGCGCCGGCATTCCGATCGTGGAAATCTGGGATGTTCCGGAACATCCGATCGACCACGCGGTTGGTTTCTCCAACTACGAAGTAGGAAGAAACGCCGCCAAATATCTGATATCGCTTGGTTTAAAGCGCATAGGCGCACTCGGCTCCCGGGCTGATGGCGCCGTGAACGACTGGCGCGGCGAAAGCCGCCTTGTCGGGTTTGCGGCGGCACTGCGCGAAGCCGGCATTCCCGACGATCTGATCATCCGGGAAGGCAGCGCGCCTGTCTCCTACGATCACGGGGCAAAGACGCTCGGCTCGTTGCTTGCGAAGGCGCCCGATGTCGAAGGCATTTTCGCGGTCTCCGATATTTCCGCCGTAGGCGCACTGATGGAATGTCATCGCCGAGGCATTCCCGTGCCGGATCAGGTATCGATTCTCGGTTTCGGCGATTTCGATATCAGCCGCCAATGTTACCCCGCGATTTCAACGATCCGCGTCGATGCCCAGATGATCGGCCGCAAGGCGGGCGAATTGCTGCTTTCGATATTGGAGCCGGAAAAGGATGCCGCTGTTCCCGAAGGGGCGCGGGTGGATGTGGGCTTTGAGTTGATCGTGCGGGAAACAACGAAGCGGTTGAGCCGGTGAGCGCCTAGCCCTATTGGAACGAGCGGGAACCGCTTGTTTCTTCTCCCCGAGGGGGAGAAGTCCGCGGCAGCGGGATGAGGGGGCAAGCTCTCCGAAATCCGGCAACGTCGCCCCCTCATCCGACCCTTCGGGCCACCTTCTCCCCGGCGGGGAGAAGAAATACGCGGCACCGCTGTGGCGTACTCAACATTCCATCTCAGTGACCCGCAGAGCCCCTACCTCGCACCCCAGGTATCCGTCAGCCGATACCCTTCCGGCCATGGATCCGACGGATCGAGCATATGCTGATGGATGCCGGTAACCCAGCCGCGGCCGGAGATTTCCGGCAGGATGGCCGGGCGGTCGCCGACTGTTGTGGTTCCGAGGATGCGGCCGGTGAAGGTCGAGCCGATCAGCGATACCGCCGTCAGCGTTTCGCCTTCCTTCATTTCGCCGCGCGCATGCAGAACGGCCATGCGGGCCGAAAGTGCCGTGCCGGTCGGCGAGCGGTCCACCTTGCCCGGCTGGATGGCGACGGCCGCCCCTGCCCTGAGACCTTCCGCCGTGCGCTCCACCTTGCCGGCGAAAAGGCAGAAGGAAAAATGCCGCCAGTCCGGGTTTTCGGGATGGTCGAAGCCCAAAGCCCTGTTGGCGGCATTGGTGATGCGCACACCGAGGCGGGCGATCTCATGCGCCTCTTCCGGCTTCAGGCTGAAGCCCATCGCCTCGGCATCAACGATGACGAAGCTGTCGCCACCATAGGCGGTATCGACCTTCAGCGTACCGAGACCTTCGACCTCGAGTTCCGCGTCGAGTTTTGCGGCAAAGCTCGGCAGGTTCTGCACGAAAATGCGCTCGGCCTTGCCGTTGCGGCATTCGGCGCGCACCTTCACCAGTCCGCCGGGAGCTTCCAGCAGCATATGGGTTTCCGGTTCCTGCATCGGCACGATACCACCATCCAGAAGCACGGTGGAAACGCAGATGGAATTGGAGCCGGACATGGGCGGTGTATCTTCCGGCTCCATGATGATGAAGGCGGCATCCGCATCCGGATGTTTCGGCGGCACCAGCAGACTGACGTGGCGGAACACGCCGCCGCGCGGCTCGTTGAGCACGAAGTTGCGCAGGGTCTCATCGCGGGCGATGAAACGGCTCTGTTCCCAGATCGTCTCCCCCGGCGGCGGCTTCACCCCGCCAACGATAACATCCCCCACTTCACCTTCCGCATGGGCGGAAATTACATGAACTGTCTTGATACTGCGCATTCAGTTCTCCTCAGGAAAGCCAGACAGGAAGGCGGGATACGGCACGGCCGGTCAGCGCGCTTTCGACGCAATCGGCAAGGCTGCCGAAGCGCACAGCGCGGCCGCTGAGACCAGGACCGTAATGGGCGTATTTGCCGGAATTGGTCATGAGTGCGCGCGTCTTCGTCGGGAAGACCGGCTCGGAAATCGAACACCAGCAGAGATCCGGCAGCACCTGCACGCCGCTGTCCTTCAAACTCTGCAACGTGCCGTCCTGCACAGCCGCATCGATGACCTGCTGGCCGGCGGTGACGATGACGGCGACATCCGCATGGCGTTTGCGGCCATTGAACACGGTGACAAGGGCGCGGCATTCCTCCAGCGAGGCATGCGGGCTGCCGATGGCGACAAGCTGCACCTCTTCCGGACCCTCGTTCAGAAGCGACCAGCCGGCGGCCATATCGGCGAGCGAAATGGTGACGGTGTCGGCGGTTTCGAGCGGCGCTAGTTCCGCTTCCGGCGTCACCCCCTCGATATGCAGCATGGGCGAGGCGGAGGTGGTGCCGAAGGCGGCACACAGCGCCTTGAGATCGTCCCGCGACGGCTTTGCGGCCCCGAGACCACGCAGCAACGGAATACAATCCGGCGCGGCCTTGCCGGCGAGATAGCCAACGAGCGGCCAGAAGGCATCATCGATACCAGCTGGCAACGCCACATCGACGATGCGCTGCGGCCTGCGGTTTTCCTTGAGATAGACCCCCGAAAGCGGCGCCCTGCCCGTCATCGCAATGCAGAGGTCGAGAAAATCCGGGTGCTTTGCGGTGCGGGCACCGAGCACCGTATTGGCGAAGATCACCGCATTCGATTCGGCCCAGCCGATCGATTCACCGGCACTTGGGGCACTGTCCAGCAGGTAAGGCGAACAGGTGAAGGTGGGGCGACAGCCCATGCGCACATAGGCATCCGCCAGTCTTGCGGCCGGATCGCCGAAATCCTCCGGCACGCCCTGCGCCCGCCAGTGCGCCTTGTCCACCGAAATGGCGTTCATGGTGGTCGGTACCCGCACCTTGCCACCCATGTCAGCCATTTTTTCGGCAAAGGTGAGGTTGGCGGGGCTGGCATAGATACAGCCATCGATATGGCCCTGCGTCACATCGACAAGCGCCGAAGCGCCCTGCTGCGCGGCCATGGCGACGATGATGCGCATGGCCTGCCGCACGGCGATGCCGTCTCGCCCCTCGAGCATTGCCCCATCATCGTCCTTCAGGTCGAGATGGGCCGTCGCCGGCGGCGCGATGGCAAGCGAGATACCGTCAGCCTCAATGGTGTTCTCATTGATGCTGACATGCGCAGCACGCGAGAAGCGGGCGAAATTATCCGCATCCAGACGGACGACCGGCAGAGCCTTGTCGAACATTTCCGCCGCGACGAGAGCGCCGAGTGTCAGAACGTCTTCAGCCTCGCAGAAAACCAGCGCCGAGGGCGCACGGCCGGTGAGGATGAGATCGAGCAGCACGCCGGAACCGGTGCAGGAGCCGCGGCTGGTCGGCATGAACAGCACACCGCCGGTGAGACAGGCGCCATGCAGCGGGTGATGCACGTCGATCACCTTGCCGGTGGCGGGATCGACCCCGCCCCAGAAGCTCAGCGCCTCGGTCGTGGCGATAACCTTGCCTTCGGCGGCGCCAGCCAGAATGCTGCGCGCCTCGGGAGCGGTGATTGGCGAAACGGCAGAAGACATCGAAAATCTCCCTAAAGCATTTCCGTCAAAATTGCGTAGCGGTTTTACGCCCGGAAAATGCGTGAAAAAAAGAGCTAGAGAATTTTTGCGTTTTGGGGAAAAGCCAAAACTCTCTAGAAACGTTGCGGCGAAAATGCCCTTGTATCGATGGCGGGTTTTTGCCCCGTCAGAAGATCAGCGACGATGCGGGCCGTGCCCGCCGATTGCGTCAGCCCCAGATGCCCGTGGCCGAAAGCATAAACCACCCGTGCCGTGTGCCGCGCTTCACCGATGGCCGGCAGGCTGTCCGGCAGCGACGGGCGAAAGCCCATCCACTGCTTGCCGCCTTCGGTTTTCAGGCCCGGCAGGAAGCTCTTCGCTTTGGTCAAAAGCGCCTCCGAACGGGCGAAATTGGCCGGAAGCTCCAGCCCGCCGAGTTCCACAGCACCGCCAACGCGGATACCGGAGGAAAGGCGGGTAACGACGAAACCATGGCCGCCGAAGGTGACCTGCGTGCGCAGATCGAAAGCACCCGAAGGCAGGGTGGTATTATAACCCCGTTCCGTTTCCAGCGGAATTTTTTCACCAAGCGAGCGGGCGATGCGGTGCGAGAAAGCCCCGGCCGCCAGCACCACCTTACCGGCCTTGCGGGTGCGGCCATCATGGCTCACCACCTCGACACCGTCTTCCAGCGGCCGGAGCGAGGCGACATCAAGGCATTCGATGCGACCGCCAATGGTGCGGAAATGGTCGGCCAGCGCCAGCGTGTAAAGCTTGGGATCGGCAATGGAATACCAGCCGGGCGTAAACGTGCCACAGGTAAAACGCGGCGCGATGCCGGGCTGTATCTCGGCCATCTGTTCGGCGTTCAGATGCCGGAACTCGATGCCATGGCGTTCGCGCGCCTTCCAGCCGGGAAGCGAGGCTTCGAATTCCGCCTCGCTTTCATAGACCTGAAGGTTGCCCTCCTTGCGCAGCATGGCAATGGTGTCCGTCTTTCTGAGAAACGGCTCCAGCTCTGCTTTGGAAAGATCCATCAGCGCCGTCTGGGCGGCCGTGGAATGCTCGACTTTCGATGCCGCGCAGGCCCGCCAGAAGCGGAACATCCACGGCGCGATCTTCAGCGCATAGGCCGGCGGCACGCTGAGCGGACCGAGCGGATCGATGAGCCATTTCGGCGCTTTCCAGAGAATGCCCGGCGATGCGAGCGGCAGGATATCGGTGAAGGCGAAGGCGCCGGCATTGCCGGCCGAAGCGCCCGCCGCCGGTCCCTCGCGATCGATGACGGTGACCGAAAGACCACGGCCCTGCGCGGCAATTGCCGCCGAGAGGCCGACGACGCCGGCCCCTATGACGATGACATCATTGGCTGGCATTACCGCACGCTCGCCAGGAACTTCTGGGTTTCAGCATGCTGCGGTGCGCCGAACAGCTGGTCAGGCGTACCGATTTCCGCCATCACGCCCTGATGGAAGAAGGCGACGCGGTTCGAGACATCGCGGGCGAAGGCCATTTCATGGGTGACGCAGATCATCGTCATGCCCTCATCCGCCAGCATCTTCAGCGTATCGAGCACTTCGCCCACCAGCATCGGGTCGAGCGCTGACGTGACTTCGTCGAACAGCATATATTCCGGCGACATGGCGAGCGCGCGAGCAATCGCCATGCGCTGCTGCTGGCCGCCCGACATGCGGTTGGGATAGACCTTCAGCTTTTCGGCAAGGCCCACATGGGTCAGCTGCTTGACGGCGATTTCCTCGGCCTGTTCCTTGGAAATACCGAGCACCTTGCGCGGCGCCAGCATGACGTTTTCAAGCACCGTCAGATGCGGGAAGGCGTTCCATTGCTGGAAGACGATGCCGACCTTGCGGCGCAGCTTGTTGAGGTCCGTGGACTTTGCATGCACTTCCGTGCCGTCGATAACGATCTTGCCGCTGTCGATAGGCTCGAGGCCGTTGATGCAGGTCAGCAGGGTCGACTTGCCGGAACCCGAACCGCCGATGATGGTGACGACCTCGCCCTTGTTGACGGTGAGGTTGATCCCTTTCAGAACCTCCAGCGGGCCGAAGGATTTGCGGACGTTTTCGATCTCAATCATTGGGGGACCACCGTCTTTCGAGATACCCGCCGAAACGGGCGATGGGGAAGCTGATAAGGAAGTAGATGGCGCCGCAGATCATCAGGATGGTCAGCGGTTCCTGCAGGCGGGTGACGAGGATCTGCGAGGCGCGCAGAAGCTCGATGAGGCCAAGCCACAGCACCAGTGCCGAATCCTTCATGACACCGAGCGTCAGCCCGATCCAGGAAGGCAGCGACACGCGGGTAGCAAGCGGCAGCACGATGTAGCGCATGTCCTGCGACCACGTCATGCCGAGCGAGCGGCAGGCGCGGCGCGTATTGGACGGTACGGCGTCGATGCCGCCGCGCACGATCTCGGTGCAATAGGCTGCCGTATAAAGCGACAGCACCACGCAGGAGGTGGTAAATGGCGGCCAGCCGAGCTTGGCGATCGACTGGAAGGCGTTGCCGAGAACCAGCTGGATGAGCAGCGGCACAGAGCGGAAAATATCCAGCACGAAGGTCAGCGGCAGCGACCAGTAAGGGCCGAACTGGAAACGGATGATACCGAAGATGATTCCCATAAGGGTGCCCGCCGTGACGGCGACGGCGGTGACGGCAAGCGTCATGCCGGCACCCTTGGCCAGGAAGGCGAGATCACTCCAGCTGAGAGCGGTTTCAAACATGGCTCACCTCTCTCAGTAACGGAACAGACGCCAGGCCAGCATTCTGGCGGCGAGCGTGACGATTTTGGCGATCACGTAATAGATGACCGCGGCGAGCGCGAAGAATTCAAAGGTGCGGAACGAGCGGGCATTGAGCGCCTGCGTGACGCCGGCCAGATCCGTATTCATGCCGACCGTGACACCGAGCGAGGTCATGAGGATCGCCCAGACCATCTGGTTGGTGGCCGGCAGGAAAGCCACGCGCAGCATCTGCGGCAGGATGATCAGCCGGAAGGTCTGCATCGAGGTCATGCCAAGCGAACGGCCCGACCGCGTCTGCGTATCCGGGATTGCTTTCAGCGCACCGCGGAAGTTCTCGGCCAGATAACCGGCATTGTTAAACGCGATACCGACCAGAAGCGCGGTATAGGGGCTGAGGTGGATGCCGAAATTACCAAGCCCGAAATGGGCCATGTAAATCTGGAAAAGTGCCGGCGTGTTGCGGGCAACCTCCACCCAGACGGAGGCCAAAGCGCCGAGAACGCGGTTGCCGGAGAGCCGGAACAGCGTCAGCAGGATGGCGAAGGTAAGACCGATCACCATCGACAAAAGGGCGATCTGCAGCGTTACCACCGCACCGTCCAGAAGCTGCGGCAAAGCCTTCAGCGCCTGATTCCAGTGGAATGTATAGTTGAACATTAAGCGTCCCGCCTTTTCAGAAACGATCAACGGCGCGATCATTTCGACCGCGCCGTTTACGAAAAGTCCTGATCAGCGATAAACGCCGTTGACGGTGAGCGATGGAACCTCGCCGCCAACCCATTTTTCGTAGAGTTCGGCGTAACGGCCGGTACGAACCTGCTGGTTGATGAAGAGGTTCAGGTAGTTGATGAGACCGTATTCGTCACGGTTGGTGAAGAGCGCGACATAGTCGATGTCGTAAGGCGCCTTGCCGACCACCGAGATGCCGGCGAACTTGCCGCCCTTGACGTTGGACTGCGCAACCGTGGAGGTGGAAACGGTGGCGTCGATCTGGCCCTGGCTCAGCGCGAGGAAGACATCGGCCTGCGTCTGGTAAGGACGGAACTCGCCGGTTCCCCATTCCTTGACCGACTTTTCGAGCGCGATGGCTTCGAACGTGCCGGCGGTTGCGCCAACCGTCTTGCCCTTCATGTCCTCGAAGGACTTGATGCCCGACTTGTCATTGGCGGTAACGGCCATTTCGAAGGCGAAATAAGGCACGGTCATGCCGACCGTCTTGGCGCGCTCCAGCGTATCGGAGGTCGACGCAACGCCGACATCAACGCGGCCCGACATCAGGGCGGGAATGCGCTCGGGGAAAGGCGTTTCGACGATTTCAGCCGTGACGCCGAGCGCCTTGGCGAGATCGTTGCAATAATCGACGTCGAAGCCAACAGGGTTGTTTGCGTCGTCACGCGAACCCATGGGCGGGAAATCGAGCACGACGGCGCAGCGCAGCGTACCGGCGGAAATAATGTCGTCAAGTTTGTCGGCCTTGGCCGGCGTGATAACGGAAGTGGTGGCCAGAAGGCCGGCGATGATGACCGATTTTTTCATTCTTTATTTGCTCCCACAATTGGTCTGCCTTTGAAGGCCCGGTCACTATTTCCCTATGGGGCCGATAAATCAACATAAAAATACAACTAGTATACAAAAAGAATTTTGTAGCTGCGAATAATCGGGATTTGCCGTATGGGTGTCTGTGTGGCGGCGTGAAGAAAAGACTCTTTTCAGCCCAAGGACTTGAGCCGACGCGAGTGCCGCGGGCCGCCCGGGAATGCGAGGGAAGAGGAAACCGTCACAAAAACCGAAAACTCTGTATCTTCGATGCCGATTTACGCTTTCATGGCACTTCACCGAAAAGACGAGTTGCAATAGACCCGCCTTTGTATACTTTATGTATTCAAGATGTGCGAGCCGATATCGGAGGATCATGATGAGCGACGCCACCACCCTGACCATTGATGCGCTTTCAAAGCGGGTTGAAGAAATTTTCCGCAAGGCGGGGCTGAATGACGTGCAGTCGGGAGCGCTTGCCCGCGTCATCACCGCCGGCGAGCGCGACGCCTGCAAATCGCACGGCATCTACCGCATCGAGGGCGCGCTGCGCACCGTCAAGGCCGGCAAGGTGAAGCCTGACGCGATCCCTGATGTGGCCGAAGATGACGGCACGGCGATCGTGAAGGTCAACGCCAATGGCGGCTTTGCCAACCCAGCTTTCGAACTGGGCCTGCCGGTTCTGGTGGAGCGGGCGAAACGTTCGGGCATCGCCGCACTCGTCATCAATGACTGCACGCATTTCTCGGCGCTCTGGCCGGAAATCGAGGGGCTGACCGAGAACGGCCTTGCCGGGCTGGTGATGTGCCCCAGCTACTCCGCCGTCGCGCCCACGGGTGGTAGCAAACCGCTTCTCGGCACCAACCCCTTCGCTTTCGGCTGGCCTCGCAAGGATACATCACCCTATGTCTTCGATTTCGCCACTTCTGTTGCGGCGCGCGGCGAAATCGAACTGCACCGTCGCGCAGGCAAATCCCTGCCGGAAGGATGGGCGCTGGACGCTGAAGGCAAGCCGACGACCGACCCGGAAGCCGCGCTTGCCGGTTCCATGCTGCCTTTCGGCGGGCACAAGGGATCGGCAATCGGCACCATGATCGAACTTCTCGCCGGTATCATGATCGGCGACCTGACCAGCCCCGAAGCCCTCGACTTTCTCGGCAGCACGGCGCTCGCCCCCACCCACGGCGAGCTGATTGTCGCCTTCTCTCCCGAAGCCTTCGCCAGGGGCCGCCCCGGCGACCCGTTCCAGCGCGCGGAAGTGCTGTTCGACGCCATCATCGGCCAGGGCGCCCGCCTGCCCTCCGGCCGCCGCTTCGTCGCACGCGCCAAGTCCGAAAGCGAGGGTATCACGCTGACCGCAGCAGAAATGGCCGGGCTCGACCGATTGCTGGAGAAGGGTCTGGACGCGGTCTCCTGACCGCGTTGCGGAGCGATATACAAAAGGCTGAGGGCGCGGGCCCGATGTGATGGCGAAGACCGCAAACCTCTCCTGCGTCATGCTCGGGCCCGTCCCGAGCATCTGCAACCGATTGATTTGACTATACGTTGGCAGATCCTCGGGACACGCCCGAGGATGACGTCGAAGCCGGGGAACGATCAAACCTCATAACATGCAAAAAAGGCCCGCATTTGCGGGCCTTTTGTTTTCACGTCAGCGACTGCTCAGGCAGCCTTGCAGGTCTGAACGGCGCCGGGAAGCTTGCTCCAGTCGGCATACCAGCTGTTGAACAGCTTGAACTGCGCCTCGACATAACCGCGCTGGCTGTCCGTCAGGGCGTCGGTTTCGTTGAAATGCAGCGTGTATTCCTTGTCGCCCTTCAGCACCATCATGTGCTTGAAATACAGAACCAGATCCGGACCTTCATCAAAGGAGGAGAGTACGGCCAGCGCCTGCTCCAGCTCCAGCGCGCGGGTGCGGGCATCCGCATCACCCTTGGCAGCGGCCTGCGACAGCTTGCACAGGTGAATCACTTCCTTCGGCAGAACATTGCCGATGCCGGTGATGGCGCCGGTTGCACCGCAGTTGACGAAGCCGTGGAAAACGGCGGTATCGACGCCGATCATCAGGGTCACTTCATCATCACGGCTGGTGATGTTTTCAGCTGCGTAACGCATATCAGCCGGACCGCCGAACTCCTTGAAGCCGATCAGGTTCTTGTGTTCGGCACGCAACGCGAAGAAGAGATCTGCGCGGGTGGCAAAACCGTAATAGGGGCTGTTGTAGATAACCGCCGGGATTTCAGGAGCGGCCGAGAGAATGGCCTTGAAGTGCGCCTTCTGGGCCGCGATGACCGAACCGCGAGACAGGACGCGGGGAATAACCATCAGGCCCTTGGCGCCAACCTTCTGGGCGTGGGCGGCATGCGCCACGGCGGACGCCGTGTTGACCGCACCGGTGCCGACGATAACGGGGATGCCGGCCTTAACCAGGCGCTCCACGCCTTCCATGCGCTGCTCATCGGTGAGAAGCGGCCAGTCGCCCATGGAACCGCAATAAACGACGGCCGACATGCCATCGGCAATCAGTTCCTTGCCCTTGCGCACAAGCGCATCAAAATCAGGGGTGCGATCTTCCTTGCAGGGGGTCATCAAGGCGGGAATCACGCCGGAAAAAATGCTGGCCGTCATTATTAGCTCCTAAGGCACATGGTTCTCAGGAATGGACGCAGCGATGCGCCACCCTTTCAACAAGGACATTACTATCTTGTATTTTATTTGTCGACAAGAAATCGACAAGCTACAGATTTATTTCCAACCGCTCATTTCGCACCAGCAATTTCTGCACCTGCTGCACGATCTGTTCCGCATGTTCACGCGCCAGTTTTTCGGAAAGGGCGATATCCCGCGCGGCGATGGCGGCGATCATTGCGTCATGGTCATGGACGAAACGCTTCGGCAGACGGTCCTCATAGGACTGGTAATAAAGTCTCAGAATGCGCCGCCCCTCATCCAGCAGGCGCTTGAACAGGCTGGTGAAATAGGGGTTTCGGCCTGCCTCGGCGATGGAAAGATGAAGTGCGGCGTTGGTGGAAATCATTGCCAGCGCATTCTGCTCTTCCACCGCAATGGCGAATTCCGCATTATGGGCACGGATTCCCGCCAGATCCTCGGGGCGGTGATATTGCGCCGCAAGCTGGGTGGTGACCCGGTACATCAGCACCAGCGCATCGAAATAGGTGTGCATGTTGAGGAAATCGATATTCGACACCATGGTCGAGCGGTTCGGCAACGTATCGATCAGCCCTTCACCCGAAAGCCGCACAAGCGCCTCGCGTATGGGCGTGCGCGACATCTTGAACCGTTCGGCAAGCTGCACCTCGTCGATGGGGCTTCCCGGCGGCAGGACCAGATCGAGAATCTCGTCGCGCAGCAGATCATAGACCATCTTCACGCCGGAGCCGCGCTTGCGCTCGGCAGAAGCAATTATTTCCGTCATAGCCAAATCCTTCTTGTCGACATAAAGAGTACTATTATCTTTTTTCGTTATCAACGACGCGTTGCAGCTCCGCCTCCCCGAATGGCGGAATAATTGTTCAAAAACAACAAAAAGCCGTCGCGAAAATTACCCGCGACGGCTTTTAATTGTTCGGTTTGTGGCGTGTACGCTGTTTATAAAATGTCGCCGCTTAGTTTATCGGGGAACGGGGAGCACGCCGCCTGTTTCTTCTCCCCGTTCGGGGAGAAGGTCGCGGCAGCGGGATGAGGGGGCAAGGGTAGAGATATTCGGCAACGTTGCCCCCTCATCCGACCCTTCGGGCCACCTTCTCCCCGGCGGGGAGAAGAAACGAGCCGCACCCTCGTGCTCCCCCGTAACTCCCTGTCGCTGTAGCTGCGCCTCAGTTCCGCAGGCCGGTGGCCACGACGGAGATCTTGAAAGCCCCGTCCAGCGTCGGATCGAAAGAAGCACCCATCACCACATCCGTCTCCTCGCTGACAGCCTCGCGCACCAGCGTCATCGCCTCATCGATCTCATAAAGCGTCAGATCGTTGCCACCGGAGATGGCCACCAGTGCACCGCGCGCTTCTTTCAGCGACGGTTCGCCGAGCAGCGGGTTGGCGATGGCGGCAGCCGCCGCTTCGGAGGCGCGCTTTTCACCCTTGGCCTGCGCCGTGCCCATAAGCGCCCGGCCGCCATTTTTCATGACGTAGCGCACATCGGCGAAATCGAGATTGACGAGACCCTCGCGCAGAATGAGATCGGTGACGCAACGCACGCCGAGCGACAGGACCTTGTCGGCCGTCTTCAGCGCATTCTCGAAGGTGGTGCCAGCGTCGGCGATGCGCAACAGGTTCTGGTTGGGAATGACGATGACGGTATCGGCGGTATTGAGCAGGTTGGCAAAGCCGTATTCGGCAGCCCGCATGCGGCGCGCACCTTCAAAGCTGAAAGGAAGCGTAACAACGCCAACAGTGAGGATGTTCTTTGCCCGGCAGGCTTCCGCAATTACCGGGGCCGCACCCGTGCCGGTGCCGCCGCCCATGCCGGCGGTGATGAAACACATGTCGTAACCGCTCAAGTGATCCATGATCTCATCGAGTGAATCGATCGCCGCCTGCCGACCGACCTCCGGATCGGCCCCTGCACCAAGTCCACCGGTCAGCTCGGAACTGAGCTGCACCATCCGCGGTGCATTGGTTTTCTTCAGCGCCTGCGCGTCCGTATTGGCGGCGATGAAATCGACCCCGCTAATGCCCTCGGAGATCATGTTGTTGATCGCATTTCCGCCACCGCCACCAACGCCGACGACAGCGATATTGGGAGTGTTGCGGGCAATCGAAGCGCGCGGAGACTGGGTCATCGTGTTATTCTCTTTCTAAACTCATAGTGTCCCGCGCCGTTTTGGCCGCGGCACGCGAATGATCGGCGGCGTTCCGGCACTTCCTTCCTGGCGCACGAAGGAGGCTTTAACGCGTTGAATTGCATATAAGCTATCGGCCGATTGCGGCCAAAAGACTTGTGCTCCAGCGGCGAAAGATGCGCTACGGCAACGTTCTCCCACCCTTCCCCCGGATGAAAACCAAACCGAATCAACTGCTTCGCTATTGAATGGTGATAGCCGAAAAGGCACGCCGTTTACACTCCATTCACTATGTTTATCTCAGTTTGGAACGAGTTGTGCCGACAAGTGTTTGCTTGCCGACCGCGCTTGGCGCACAGAATGGAGGCAGGCATATGTTGGCAGACGTCTTGCAAAGCGAACCGGGTTTCCGCATGGAACAGCCGCGGGTGCTGATCGTCGAAGATGAGTTCCTCATCGCCATGGACATAGAGGATTCCATTCTCCAGGCGGATGAAGAGGCAGATGTCATCGGCATCGCCAACCGGCTGGATGAGGCCGTTGCGCTCGGCAGCCGCGCCGACATCGCCTTCGTCGACGTCAACCTTGCCGATGGCCAGACTGGCCCGGAGATCGGCCGACGTCTTTCGCAGGATCATGGCGTGGTGGTGATTTTCATGACGGCAAACCCGGAAGTGGTCGTCAATCTGGGCATTGGCGCCGGAGTGATTGCCAAGCCCGTGCCGCAGGACGCAGTGGGACAATGCCTGTCCTACGCGCTTGCCAAACGGGCCGGCACGCATGCGGTGACGCCCATCGGCATGATGGCTTTCGACTGAGGCACTTCCTTAAAATTAAGCTGACCTGAAGATAAGGCTGAAAACAGAAAAGCCTGCCGCGGGAGGAGGTGCGGCAGGCTTCTGAAAAGATGAACAGCGATATGGGAGGAGGAAACCGCTGTCCCTGGGGCAATCCTTGGGAGGAGGAGTAGGATCGCCCGCATTACAAAAAGGATGTGGGAGGAGGTACATCCGTTTCGATGATTTGAAGATAGCATTTTCCTGCGCATTTCACAGGCATAAGCTTGCAGTACAGATATGCATTTGGTGCATGGCGAATTTCACGCTATGGGATATCGATGCCACAGCTTCACGTCTTTTCGCATCGTCTGCAAAAACCGCAGACTGCCTATTTCACGCAGCCGGGCAAAACTTCGTTACAAGCGCCAAAAGGTGACGAAGAAATTGAATGATGCGCCAAAACAAAAACGCCCGCGAAGCGGGCGTTTGGGCATTAAGACACGACAATATCGTCTTGATTATTTGCCGATTGCGGCGCGGGCAACGCTGGTGATCTGGCTGCGGTCGAGACCGAGATCGTGCAGTTCACGGGTGCTCATGCGGCCCAGTTCGTTGATGGTCTGACGATATTTGCGCCAATTGTTAAAGCTGCGTGCTACGTTCATGACATGACCCTTTCTTGAGGTTTAGGTGACGTCAGCAACGTTTTCGTTCCGGCGTCCTTTGATGCCCTCTATATGCGCTTTCCCATGCCCAATGAACAGGCAGAATAAGGCAATCCACCCATGCACCAGACGCAAGGGTACCTCGTGACGGTTTGCAACGAAAAAGAAACGTGACTGAAATTCAGCCGGTTCGCGAGGCTTTACCCGGCGCTGTCATCTCAAAACTTGTAGCGAACACCGAATACATTGGCGTTTGTAGCGCCCTTCATATTGCCCAAAGTTTTGCCACCGCCGGAACGGTGGTGAAGGCGCCAGAAGAATTCCGTCGATGAATCCTCGCTGAAGGAGACATTGATTTCCGGCCCCAGATAAAACAGGACATTGGCATTACCGTCGTCCTTGATCTCCTGCTCGCGCTCACGGCCCGGCTGCGCATCCGTGACCAGGCTGAGGCCGGCAGTAAAGCTCGGCGTGATGAAAAGCCGCTCCCCAAGCCTGATCTGCTCATAACGGGCGACCGGGCCTGCCCAGACTTCGCCAGTGAAGCCTTTGCCAAATCTGGCGGCAATGCCGATCTCACCGCCCAGTTTTACATTGCCGATACGGTAGGGATAAAACTGGTAGCCGCCGCCGATAGTGGCGTTTCTTTCATATTCCACTGGAATGAGCGCAGCACTTTTCAGCATGTCTTCTTTCGTCATGGCGCCAGCGAAACCGAATATCGCCTCGCTCGTCTCCGAAGTCATATCCTCAGAGGCGAAAGATGATGTCGCGACCAGTGCGATCATGGCCGTCAAAGACAGACGTGCTGCAATATTCATTATGCTACTCCTGAACAAAGCCCGCTTTTACCCAGCCGTCCTCATAGGCATATTCCCGGAAGGCGAACATACCGTTACCGAACACAATTAATTCAACTTGTCCGGAAGCGGTCGAAAAACGGCGGTTTTCCCTCACCTCAGCGCAGGAAACGCCGGAAGCGGCGAAGCGCAAAGACGAAGAGCGCCGAGCCGATAGCCAGCAGCGCCAGCAGTTGCGGCCACACCACATCCAGCCCGGCGCCCCTGAAAAGCACCGATTGCGCCAGGATGACGAAATGGGTGTTGGGTGCGAGAAGCATGAGATACTGGATGATATCAGGCATGCTTTCACGTGGCGTCATGGCGCCGGAAAGCACCTGCAACGGCAGCAGGAACAGGATCAGCAGCATGCCGAATTGCGGCATGGACCCGGCAACCGTTGCGAGGAATATGCCCATCGACGTCATGGCGAAGAGCTGCAGGACGGTTCCAAGCAGAAAGAGCAAGAGCGAGCCTTCTATGGGAATGGCAAGCAGACCCCGGACGACAACGAAGAGGGAAAATGCCGAAGCCACCAGCACGACAAGGCCCATGGACCAGACCTTGCTGAGCATGATTTCCAGCGGCGTGACCGGCATGACCAGCAGATGCTCGACCGTGCCATGCTCACGCTCGCGAATGAGCGCCGCCCCGGTCAGCACGATCGACAGCATGGTGATGGCGGTGATGATGTTGTTGATTGAGCCGAACCAGGATTTGTCCAGTTCCGGGTTGAAGCGAGAACGCAGTGTCAGATCTACCGGCACCGAAGTCACACCGCGATAGCGGTTGATATATTCCTGAACTTCGCTCGTCACGATGGTCTGAACATAACCGCCGCCGCTGAAAGCCTGACTCATGCGGGTGGCGTCGATGTTGAGTTGAATGGCGGGCTGTTGCCCGGCCATCAGCCGGCGCTGGAAATCCGGTGGAATGTTGAGCGCGAAAGTATCGAGCCCCGCATCCATGCGCTTGTCCATTTCCGCAATCGAAATCTGCTTCGGCGGCGCAAAATAGGGCGGATAAAACGCCGTGCTGATGCGCCCGGAAAGCGGTGACTGATCCTCATCGACAATCGCGATGGCGGCATTGTTCAGCGTCTCCGGCAATGCGCTGGAGCCGGTATAGATCTGCAGCGTGAAAGCGTAGACGATCAGGAGCAGCAGCATGCCATCACGCGCAAGCCCGCGCAGTTCCTTGATGCCGAGCTGGAAGATGTTGGACGAAAACAACCTCATGACGCCTGTTTCCTCAAAAGAGCGGCACCGGCGATGAGCAGCAGCGGAATGGCGATGATAAGCGGCAGGAACGAGCCGGAAAGCCCGGCGAAATCCAGCCCCTTGGAGAAGGTGCCGCGCGAAATGGTCATGAAATAGGTGGCGGGATAGATGTTGCCGATGAAGGCCCCCGCCCCCTGCAGCGAAGAAACGGGATCGATCATGCCCGAATATTGCGTGGCCGGAATAAGCGTCAACAGGGCCGTGCCAAAGATCGCCGCGATCTGGCTCTTCATGAAAGACGACATGACGAGGCCGATGGATGTGGCGATGATGACGAAGAGCAGCGCTCCCGTTGCGTAAGCGAGATAACTTCCCGTGAAGGGTACCTGAAAGATGAAGATGGCGAATGCCGTCAACAGCAGGAAATTGAGAATGCCGAGAGCGACATAGGGAAGCTGCTTGCCGATCAGGAACTCCAGCCGCGTGGTCGGCGTCACGTAAAGATTGACGATGGAGCCAAGCTCCTTTTCCCGGACGACGCTGAGCGCCGCCAGCATGGCCGGAATGAGCATGAGCAACAACGGAATGACCGCCGGCACCATGGCGACGAGGCTTTTGACATCGGGATTGTAACGATAGCGCGTTTCGATGCTGAAACTGCTTTGCGTCGCCGCACTACCGTAGATTTCACTCGCCTTGCGGGCCAGCCATGTCTGGTGCATGCCCTGCACGTAACCGCGCACCGTCTCGGCCCGCTGCGGCATGGCACCATCGATCCAGGCGCCGACCTCCACCGTCTTGCCGCGCGAGACATCGCGACCGAAACCGGGCGGGATTTCAATGGCAAGGCTGAGTTCGCCGTCACGCATGCGCCTGTCCATATCGGCATAATCGCGGATCGGTTCTTTCTCGATGAAATAACGCGAGCCGGCTATGTCGAGCACGTAATCGCGGCTGATGGTGGAATCGTCACGGTCCAGCACCGCGAAGGTCAGATCCTCGACATCGAGATTGATACCATATCCGATCACGAACATCAGGATGACGCTGCCAAGCACCGCCAGCGTGCCGCGAATGGGGTCTCGCTGCAGTTCCAGCGCCTCGCGCCGCGTATAGCTGAACATGCGCCTGACATCGAAAAACCGTTTGCGGGCGGGCGCTGCATGCGGCGTCGCGGGCACGGCCGCTGCCGGAGCAGGAACGGCGGCGGCCTGCGTCTTCTTTACACCGGACGCATCTTCGAGATAGGCGACAAAGGCCTCTTCGAGCGTTGCGGCATTGCGACTTCTGGTGATCGCGTCTGGCGTATCGCTGATCAGCACCTTGCCGGCATGCATCAGCGAAATCCGGTCGCAGCGCTCCGCTTCGTTCATGAAATGGGTGGAGATGAAGATGGTGACATTATCGTTACGCGAGAGATCGGCGAGGATTTGCCAGAAGCCGTCCCGCGCCACCGGATCGACACCCGAGGTCGGCTCATCAAGGATGAGAATATCAGGCGAATGGATCATCGCCACCGCCAGCGACAGCCTTTGGCGGATGCCGAGCGGCAGGTCGTCAGGCATGGTTTCCATAACGGCGCCGAGATCGAAACGCTCCGCCATCTCGGCGATACGCGGCTGAATGGTTTCTTCCGGCAGCTTGAACAGCCGCGCGTGCAGATCGAGGTTCTGGCGCACCGTCAGCTCGGAATAGAGCGAGAACGCCTGGCTCATGTAACCGACGCGGTGGCGGATCGCCATGTCACTGGCATCCACCTTGTGCCCGAAGAGCTTCGCTTCGCCTTCGCTGGCGGCCAGAAGCCCGGTCAGCATCTTCATGGTCGTGGATTTTCCGCAACCGTTCGAGCCGAGAAAGCCGAAAATCTCGCCGCGCGGAATTTTGAAGCTGACATTGTCGACGGCGGTGAAATCACCGAAGCGCATGCTGAGATGCGACGCCTCAATGGCATAGTCACCATCATCCGTCACCTTGCGTGGCGCGATATGCACCTCGTGATAATCCTTGCGCTTTTCTTCCGGAAGAAGTGCGATGAAGGCGGCATCGAGATTGGCGGTCGAAGTGCGTTCGAGAAGTTCGGCGGGTGAGCCGGTGGCGAGGATTTTGCCGCCATCCATGGCGACCAGCCAGTCGAAACCGGCTGCCTCTTCCATATAGGCCGTCGCGACGATCACACTCATGCCCGGACGCCCGGCGCGGATGGAATCGATCAGTTCCCAGAACTGCCGGCGCGACAGCGGGTCGACGCCCGTGGTCGGTTCATCGAGAATGAGCAGGTCCGGATCGTGGATGAGGGCACAGCAGAGTCCGAGCTTCTGCTTCATGCCGCCGGAAAGTTTCATTGCGGGGCGGTCGGCGAATGGCTCGAGGCCGGTGCTCTTGAGTAATTCGGCAATGCGCGCCTGCCGCTCCCTGCTGCCCTGCCCGAACAGCCTGCCGAAAAAGTCGATATTCTCGAAGACGGACAGGGTGGGATAAAGATTCTTGCCGAGACCCTGCGGCATATAGGCGATACGCGGGCAGGTATCCTCGCGGTGGCGTGGATCGGACATATCGCCGCCCAGAACCTCCACTTTGCCCTTCTGGATGGCGCGCGCACCGGAGACGAGCGACAGCAGGCTGGATTTGCCGACGCCATCAGGCCCGATCAGGCCAATCATCCGGCCGGCGGGGATCTCCACCGATATATCGGCCAGCGCAATGGTGCTTCCGAAGGCCAGCCGCACATCGGTCAATCGCGCGACCGGTGCGTTCTTGTCGTTCGTTTGGGGAGACGCGACCATGGCGGCCACCGTCACTTGACGAGATTGCGTTCGAGGTTTTCAGGCCAGGCCGCCTGCGGATCAAGCCGGACATAGGCCATGCCGGGCAGACCGGTTTTGACATATTGAATATATTTCTGCAGCAGCGCCTGCGGAATTTGCGCCCGCACCCGGAACGTCAGTTTCTGGCGCTCTTCTTCGGTCTCAACCGTTTTTGGAGTGAATTGCGCGACATCGGCGACGAAGGAGACCTTGGCGGGAATGGTGTATTGCGGCGCCGCGTCGAGGATCAGGCGGACATCGGAGCCCATGGAAGTGCGGCCGGCCTCGGCCGTCGGCAGAAAAAACGTCATATAGACGTCGCCGAGATCGACAAGATTGAGAACGCGGCCGCCGGCGGAGAGCACCTCTCCCGGCTGGGCGATACGATATTGCACGCGACCGTCGCGGGGCGATTTCAGCGTCGCATCTTCTATATCCGTTTCAATGCTCTCTATATCGGCCTGCGCAGCATCGACAGCCGCTTCGGCATCAACGATCTGTGCCTTGGCGGCGCTGATTGCAGCATCCGAAGCAGCGAGAGAGGCCTGCGCCGAGGCAAGTGTGGCGCGGGCGGATTGCTCGGCGGCTTCGCTGTCGTCAACGATCTGCTGGGAGACGGCGTTGCCGGTCAGCAGCTGTTTTGAGCGCGTATAGGTCTTGGATGCGGAATCGAGTTGGGCCTTGCGCTGTTCCACCACCGCCTGAGCGGAGGTTTTTTCCGCTTCACGCTGGGCAACGAGGCTGTTGGCTGTATCGATCGCAATTTTCGCACGGCGAAGCTGCGCTTCCGCCTGACGTTTCTTGGCTTCCAGCTGGGCCGTGTCCATCTGTGCAAGCACTTGCCCGGCCTTCACGAAGTCGCCCTCGCGCGCCATGATATCCTGAAGGCGGCCGGCGGTTTTCGTGGAAATGTCAATCTCGACAGCCTCGATCCGGCCGTTACTGGCCACAAATCCGGCGGGAAGTCCCTCCCCCTTCAGTTTTGACCAGGAGAAATAGGCGACACCGGCAATAACCAGAACCACCAGACCAATGAGCAAGCCTTTTTTAGACATCCGTCTTCCCCATGAACCCTTCAGGTTTCAACCGTAATACGTAAAAACCGAAGATGCCAGCCACCATCGCGTTTAGAATTTGCACCCGGCATTTCTTCTGTTTGAGGAAATGGGCCGGGGTATTGGCTGTTTAGGTGTCGTGGTGTTTCGTGACCTTGACACAAGTCAAATGACCCAAGGATGTTTCGGACGGGAGGCTGGGAGGATGCAAATTCCGCTCGTCAGAGGTTTTGCTGCTGTCGTCGCGACTGGCCAGAGGTTGCTGACACCACACTCGCCGTCATCCTCGGGCTTGACCCGAGGATCCACAACTCGGCGCGACGATGGATCCTCGGGTCAAGCCCGAGGATGACGACGGAGGGGTTTTAGGGCCTCTACCGGAAGTCCGAAGGCAGGTGCGTTTCCGCAGCCGCCTTCAGTCTACTACGCAAAGGCGGAGCTCAGCCTCACACCGCCCGCGCCCGCTTCACCTCCACCTGCGTCCACTCAGGCAACCAGTCGCGATGGGCCACAAGAAGATCGTCCACCAGCGACCAGATCTGGTCGAGGTCGAGTTCCGCCGCCGTATGCGGGTCCATCATCGCCGCGTGGAAGATGTGCTCGCGGTTTTCGGTCATCAGCGCCCGCACCGTCAGCTCCTGCACATTGATGTTGGTGCGCATCAGCGCCGTCAGCTGCGGCGGCAATTCGCCGATGAAGGTGGGCTGCACGCCGTTATGGTCAACGAGGCAGGGCACTTCCGCCGCACAATCTGACGGCAGTGAGGTGATGCAGCCATTGTTGCGCTGGTTGCCATAGATGACAGAGGGTTCGCCGGTCCAGACCGAGTTGATGATCGAGGAGGCATATTCCTTGGACTGCTTGACCTCGATCTTCTCGGCCGAACGATAGGCAGCCGCCTGGCCTTTCCAGCGTTCAATCTGCTCGATGCAGCGCTTCGGATATTCATCGAGCGGAATGCCGAATTTCTCAATCAGGTCCTCTCGCCCCTCCTTGATGAAATAGGGCGTGTATTCGGCGAAATGCTCCGAGCTTTCGGTGACGAAATAACCGAGCCTTGTCAGCATCTCGTAGCGGACCTTGTTGGGGCAGCGCGGGTTCCAGCCCGGTTTTGGTGCACGGCCTTCGCGGTAGCCGCGCACGAGGTCGGGATAAAGGTTCTTGTAGCTACCGTCGGGCTGGCGATGCTCGAATTCGAGGAAAAACGCCATGTGGTTGATGCCGGCCGAACGATAGCGAATTTCCTCGTAGGGAATATCGAGATCATGGGCGAGTTCCATGGCCGTGCCCTGTACGGAATGGCAAAGGCCGACCTGCCGGATCGTCGGGTATTTTTCCGCAATCGCCCAGGTGTTGATCGCCATCGGGTTGACATATTGCAGCATGATCGCATTGGGGCAGACGGCAAGGATGTCCTCACAAATCTTCCAGAGGTGCGGCACGGTGCGCAGGCCGCGCATGATGCCACCGACGCCGAGCGTATCGGCAATCGTCTGGCGTAGGCCATATTTGCGCGGCACCTCGAAATCGGTGACCGTGCAGGGCTCGTATCCGCCAATCTGGAAGGCGACGACGACGAAATCCGCACCGGTGAGCGCCTTCTTCTGGTCGGTATAGGTCTCGGCCTTCGCCTTTGCCCCCAATGTCGAGATCAGCTTGTTGACGACGATGGCGCTTTCTTCCAGCCTTTCACGGTTGATGTCCATCAGCGCGATGGTGGCGCCGGAAAGCGCCGGACGCTGCAGCACATCACCGATGATGTTCTTCATGAAAACAGTGGAACCTGCGCCGATAAATGTGATCTTGGGATCTCTTGCCATTTCTACCTCCGGCATTTGGCATTCAAGCGATTTTGAAGGCGGCTCTTACAAGCCGCTGAGTATATTCGGTTTTTGGGTGAGTGAGAACGTCCTCGACGGGGCCTTCCTCAACAATGCGCCCACTTTGCATGACGATGACGCGGTGGCAGAGTGCGCGCACCACCTTCAGGTCATGCGAGATGAACAGGTAGCTCAGGCCCCGCTCATCCTGCAGCTTGCGGAGCAAATCGATGATCTGCGCCTGTACGGAGAGATCGAGCGCCGAGGTCGGCTCATCGAGCAGGATGAATTCGGGCTCCAGCGCCACTGCACGGGCAATGGCGATACGCTGGCGCTGGCCGCCGGAAAATTCGTGCGGGAAACGCGAGAGGATGTTGCCGGGCATGCCCGCCGCCTCCAGCGCGTCGCGCACCCGCTCCAGTCTTTCGGCCTTGGTTTTGCCAAGACCGTTGATGATGAGGCCTTCCTCGATGATCTGGCCGATGGTCATGCGCGGGTTGAGCGAGGCAAAAGGATCCTGAAAGACGATCTGCATACGCGAGCGCAAGGGCCGCATTTCCGCACGCGAGCGGCCATCGACCCTCTCACCGTCGAAGATCACTTCCCCGGCCACCGGCTCGTTCAGCCGCAGCAGGGATTGGCCGAACGTGGTCTTGCCGGAACCGGATTCACCGACGAGCCCCAGCGTCTCGTGCCGCCTCAGGGTCAGGCCGAGACTGTCGACGGCGATCAGTTCTTTCAGTTCCGGTTTGAACAGCCCACCGTAGCGCATCATGAAGGAAACGCGCACACCGCTTGCCGTCAGCAGCACGCCGGAATTTTCCGGCAGCGGCTTTGCCGTGCCATGCGGTTCGGAGCCGAGCAGCTTCTTCGTGTAGGAGTGCTGCGGCGCTTCGAAGAGCTTTTCCGTGGTGTTGTGCTCACGCATCTCGCCATGCTGCATGACATAGACGTAATCGGAAAACTGCTTCACGATCGTCAGGTCATGGGTGATGAGCACCACGGCCATGCCGCGCTTCTTCTGAAGATCGCGGATGAGGTTGAGGATCTGCGCCTGCACCGTCACATCAAGCGCGGTGGTGGGTTCGTCGGCAATCAGCACGTCAGGATCGTTGGAAAGCGCCATGGCGATCATCACACGCTGCCGCTGGCCGCCGGAAAGCTGGTGCGGATATTGCTTCAGCCGCGCTTCCGGCTCCGGTATCTGCACCTGCCGCAGCAGATCGAGCGCCCTCGCCTCCGCCTCTTTCCGACTGAGTTTCGAATGAACACGGATCGCCTCGACGATCTGGCTACCGATCGTATAGATCGGGTTCAATGAACTCATCGGTTCCTGAAAGATCATCGAGATGCGGTTGCCACGCAACGCCCTGCGCTGGCGGCTGGAGAACTTCAGGATGTCGTCGCCATTGAACCGCACGGTCGCGGATTTCGAAACGGAAGCCCGCTTCGTCAGAAGGCCCATGACGGTGCGCGCCGTCACCGATTTTCCCGAACCGGATTCGCCGACGATGGCGATCGTCTCTCCGCGATAGAGCTGGAAGGAAATATCCTTCACCGCCTCCACGGTGCCGTGTTCCACCCTGAAGGTCACGGCAATATTGCGCGCGTCGATAATGGCATCGTCCTGACGGTCATCGGCATCGAGGCGGATCGCAGGGGCGTAGGCGTTGTTCTGGGCAGCAACCATGACACACTCCTCTCAATAGGGATCGACGGCATCGCGCAGGCCATCGCCCAGCGCGTTGAAGGCGAAGACTGTGACCAGCACGAAACCGACCGGGGCCAATATCCATGGATAGGAACCGATGACGGAATAGGTCGCGGTATCCTGCAACATCAGCCCCCAGGAGATGAGCGGCGGCTTCACCGCAAAGCCGAGGAAACCGAGGAAGGATTCGAGCAGCACGACGCTTGGAATATGCAGGGTGACGGCGACGATCACATGGCTCATCACATTCGGCAGGATATGCTGGAAAATAATGCGCCGGTCAGTGGCCCCGACGGCAATCGCCGCCCGGACATAATCGATACGCGCCAGCGCCAGCGTCTTGCCCCGCACTTCGCGGGACATCTGCGCCCAGCCGAGCGCCGACATGACACCGACGACGAAGACGAGGAAAAGGGTCGTCGGCGCGGTGACAGGAATGAGTGAGGTCAGCGCGAGATAAAGCGGCAATTGCGGGAAAGCGAGCACCACTTCCACGAAACGCTGTATCCAGGCATCCAGAGGCCCGCCGAAATATCCGGAGATAAGCCCGACGCTGGTGCCGATGACGGTGACGATGGCGACGACGCTGAGCGCGATGGCAAGCGAGATGCGCGAGCCATAGATGGCGCGCGACAGCACGTCGCGTCCGAATTTATCGGTTCCGAGAAAATGCACCGGCTGGCCATCCGTCGAGCCGAAGAAATGCCGGCTCATCGGGAGGAGACCCAAAAGCTTGTATTCTGCGCCCTTGACGAAAAAGCCGAGATAAACCGGATTGTCATAGTCCGGCCCGACAATGGGCTGGAAGGTGATCGGATCGAGCTCTTCGGTCTCGGCGATGGCATAGACCCGTGGCAATAGGCTGACATTGCCGTCCTTGTCGCTGAAGCGTACCACCTGCGGCGGCGAAAAGCTGCCATGGGTTTCGAGCGGGTTCATCGGCGCGAAAAAATCCGCGAAGATGGCAATGAGGATCAGCAGCACCACCAGCACCAGCCCGATCATGCCGGTGAACGAGCGCCGCAGACGCCGCCAGACAAGCGCGAGATAGCTCTCATTGCCATGGGCGGAACGGTCGGGTTTTGCTGCAACGGCGGTTTCGTTCTTCATCTCGTCAAACGCCATCATCTCAGGCCCTCCCGAATTCGCGCACGCGCGGGTCGAGCATGGCCAGAAGCATATCGGCGATGATGTTGCCGATGATGAGCGTGGCGGCCAGCACCATCATGAAGGTCGCAGTGACATAGACATCGCCCACTGCCATGGAGCCGACGATGGCGGGACCGACGGTCGGCAGCGCGAAGATGATCGCGGTTTCGATCTCGCCGCTCAGCATGTAGGGCAGCACCACCCCCTGATACATGACGAGCGGGTGCACGGCATTCGGCACCGCATGGCGCATGATGACGGCGCCTTCCGAAAGCCCCTTGGCGCGCGCGGTCTCGACATATTGCGCATTCAGCGTATCGAGCAAATTGCCGCGCATCACCCGCATATTATAGGCCAGCCCGCCGAAGACGGCGATGGCGACCACCGGCCAGACATGACTGACCAGATCGACGAATTTGCCCCACGACCACGGCGCACCGCCATATTGCGGCGAGAAGAAGCTGCCGATCTCGGAAACGTCGAAATGAAACACCATGAGATAGACGAGGATCAGCGCCATCAGGAAACGCGGGATCGTCATGCCGAGAAAAGCGATGGTGGAGAGCAGATTGTCGACCCAGGAATATTGCCGTGTGGCCGCCCAGATGCCGAAACCGATACCGAGAACGGATGCGAAGATGTGGCAGACCAGCGCCAGCGCAATGGTGCGCGGCAGGCGTTCGCCAACCACATCGGCGACCGGCTTGTTGTAATAAAAGCTGTAGCCGAAATCGCCGCGCGTCACGATGCCGCCGATCCAGTTGAAATATTGCACCACGAGCGGCTGATCGAGACCGTGTTCGACACGATAGGCCTGCGCCTGCGCTTCCGCCTGTTCGAAGGAGGCGCCGCCCTGGTTCATCAGCTGCGAGCGGATGTAATCGGCATAATCGCCGGGCGGCGCCTGAATGATGGCGAAGGTCACCACGCTCAGGATCAGCAGCACCGGAATGGCGGATGCAACGCGTATCGTCAAAAATCGCAGCATCGACGGTCTCCTCGGTTTGGGTGGGCCGTGTGTCTCCGGCCGCGCTTCACGCGCGACCGGTACCGGGTGTTCTCCGGGAGGAGTACTTTAAGGTATTGGCATTTCCGGACGGAAAACCGGGGTCCCTTTTCCTTGAAATGCGCTAGCTATTTGTTTCTACGCATTTTCCGGACGTAAAACCGCTACGCACTTTTCCTGGAAATGCTTTAGTTAATCGGCCCGCCCTCACCCGGCTTGCCGGGAAGTTGCTGCGGGAAAAGTTCGTATTTGCCCTGCTTGTCGGCCGCGACCCACAGGCGTTCGCGGATGATGGCGTCTTCAGCCCAGTTGAACATGAAGATCGGCGTGCCCTGCGGCACATTCGAGAACCGCTTGTTGACGATCAGCGCGCCGGGATATTCGGTGAGACCAATCGTATAGAGGTTCTGCGTGTAGACCTTCTGATATTGCTTCATCAGGTCCGCCCGTTCGGCATTGTCCTGCGAGGAGATGAATTTCCGCACCAGATCGGCCATCTCCTTCTCGAACGGCATCAGATCGAGCTCCTTGCCTTCGGGAGAGCGGTGGTTCCAGCTGGTGCGCGGGCCAACAGGAGCAAGCTGCTCGGTATTCTGCACCACCGATGAAAGCTCGGTGGAGTTGCGCCGCACCAGCCAGTCGAACTGCCCACCATAATGGGCCGCATCGCGCTGGTTGGAATCGAGGCTGTTGATGACGACGCGCAGGCCGAGTTTTGCCATCTGGCCGACGAGACCTTCCGCAAGGCTCTTGTCCGTCGCATAGCCATTATTGACGAGAAGGGTAATTTCGACATTGCGACCATCAAGCGTTTCCTTGGGGAAATTCAGGAAACCATCGCCATCGGTATCCTTCAGGCCAATCGAGGCGAGCGCCGCCTTGGCGGCCTCGAGGTTGAAGGGGTAATAGACCGTGGAGGCGCGATCATAAAAGCTGGTGCCCGATGAAATGCCGCCCGGATAGATCGCCGTGAAAGGCCCCTTCACCAGCGAGTCACCGATCGCCTTGCGGTCGAGGGCCGATGTCACGGCCTGGCGGAACACCTCGTTGCGGTTCAGCTCGCGAATGGCCTGTCCACGCGCGTCCGGATTGCCCCAGCCATTGGCGGAAAAATTCATCTGCAGATTATAACCGATAAGCCGCGGCCCGAAGGCAAGGCGGGCCGGCGCATTGGGATCGGCGGCGCGTTTCAGCGAGGCAACGAAGTTCTCCGGCTGCTCGAGATTGGAGAAATCGCCCGATCCCGCCACGGCCTGCACGTCACGGTCGGCCCAGGTGGAAAGCTTGTAATGGACCTCGTTGAGATAGGGCAGCTGCTGGCCCTTTTCATCCACCTTCCAGTAATAGGGGTTGCGCCTGAGCACGATGATATCATCGGGCCGATAGGCGACCGGCACCCAAGCACCCATGACCGGCATGTTCATATATTCCGGCGGGAAAGCGTTCTTGAACTGGTTATAGGTGTTCTTGGAATATTTCGGATGCTGCGGTTTCAGTATATGCGACGGTCCGGGGCAGAAGCTCGGATAGGCCATGGTGTAGAGATACTGCTTGGGAAAAGCGGCCTTGAAGGTCCACTCCACGGTGTAATCATCGATCTTCTTGAGCGTCGTTCCCTCGCCGAAGGCTTCGGGCGATGCGCCGCCGCCAAGCGGTGACACATTTGGATCGACGACGGCATCTTCCCAGTAGAACATCACGTCATCGGCGTTGAAGGCTTCGCCGTCTGACCACTTGGCGCCCTTGACGAGATGCATCGTCAGCCTGTGGCCGTCTTCGGACCATTCCCAGCTTTTCGCCAGATTGGGCAGCGGTTCGGTGTCCTTGGCATCCACCTGGAAGAGCGGTGCGGTGCGCGTCAGGCATTCGGAAAGCGCAATATCGATGCCACCCCAGCCCTGGCTCTGGCCGGCAATATAGTTCCAGCCTTCGGGCCTGCCGCCGACCACATGGCGCATCGTGTCGCCGTAAACGCCCATACCGTCGGGCATATTGCCGGTCTTGTAGACCAGCGGTTCTTCCGGCAGGCGCTCTTTCAAGGGCGGCAATTTGCCGGTCTTTTCGAATTTTTCACTGACCCAGTCAGGTTCGCTGTAATTCGGCAGCGCCTTGAATTCGAGGATCGAGTCGCGTGCGACATAATTGATCTTGCCTTCGGCCGGAAATTGCGGCGGCTCCGGCGGCGTGGTGGTCTCGAAGGCATTCGCATTGAGTGCGATCATCGAAACACCGAGACCCAGTGCCGAGATGATACCAATCTTGCATTGAAGTAACATCGTCATTCCTCCCAAATGGCAGCTCTTCGACCGCCCACCCTCTTTGATCGTTCTGACCGGGCGGCAAACTCCCTTTTGCCGCCGGCCTGTTTCCTCACTTTTCCTCAAACGGCCTTTTTCAATGCCGATTTTTCGGCCCGCAATTCCTCGATGGAGCGCACGTTGCGGCGCGCAGCTCCCGCCCAGTCACGGGTCTTGACGCTGGATTTCGCAAGCCGCTCCTTGGCGGCCGGCACGGCATCGGCGTATTGCGGCAGCCAGCGCGCCTGCGCGACGACCATCTCATCGACCATCTGCCAAACCTCCTCCGGCGTGGCGACAGCACCGACCAGCGGGTCATGCAGCACCGCAAGTTTCAGAAGATCAATATCGCCACTCACCGCCGCATGCACAGACATGCGCTGGACGTTGATGGAGGCCATGCAGGTGGCAGCACAAGCTTCCGGCAACGCCACGCCCGAGACCATGTTGATGCCGAAACGATCAACGAAGCCGGGCGATTCGATGATCGCATCCGCAGGCAGGTTGCTGATGACGCCATTGTTCTTGACGTTGAAATGGCCGCGATAGACGCGCCCGGTTTCCAGCGCTTCCAGAATGTGGCTCGCATGTTCATTGGAGCGCTTCGCCGGGTCGATGGGCTTGGCGGCGGATGCCAAGAACTGCGGAAACTCCGTTTCGAACCAGTTGCGCGTTTCGGTGGAATGGCGGAGATACCCGCCGGTTTCGCCGTGAATCCAGTCGGACATGTCGATCCAGCGGGCGATTTCCTCCGGCCGCTTGCGATACCACGGCAGATATTCGGAGAGATGGCCGTTGCTTTCCGTCGAATAGACGCCGAAACGCTTCAGCACATCGATGCGCAGCTTCTCCTGCTGCGAGAAGACTGGATGCGCTTCGAAGGCGGCGATCAACTCGTCCTTTTCGATCTTGCGGCCGTTCAGTCTCAGATCGATGAACCATGTCTGGTGGTTGATGCCCGAGCAGATGTAATCCAGTTCGGACACGCTTTTCGCACCGAGAATTTCGGCGATCTGTTCGGCACCGTGCTGCACGCCATGGCAGAGACCAACCGTATCTACCTTGCCATATTCGATGGCCGCCCACGTGTTCATCGCCATGGGGTTGGCATAGTTCAGGAATTTTGCGCCGGGTGCCGCGACCTCGCGGATATCCTTGCAGAAATCCAGGATGACCGGAATGTTGCGCTGGCCATAGAGAATGCCGCCGGCGCAGATCGTATCGCCGACGCACTGATCGATGCCATATTTCAACGGAATGCGGATATCGTCGGCATAGGCTTCCAGACCGCCGACCCGCACGCAGCTGATGATGTATTTGGCACCCTCCAGCGCCCTGCGGCGGTCGGTATCGGCTGTCACCTTCACCGGAAAACCATTGGCCTCGACGATCTTTTCGAGGATCGCCTTGATCATATCGAGATTGTGCTGGCTGATATCCGTCAACGCGACTTCAATGTCGCGAAACTCCGGCACGCACAGGAGATCGGTGAACAGTTTTTTCGTGAAACCGACGCTGCCTGCGCCAATAATAGCGATTTTGAAACTCATAACGCCACCTCTGTTGCAAATCGAACGGGTGAAACGGGCCGAAG